>Ga0116227_10017334_pt1 | contig 10076 bp, 1 predicted proteins | sample S1TSphgellanicum_FD_89693 | JGI IMG/M metagenome (GOLD analysis project Ga0116227, IMG submission 89693) | Host-associated microbial communities from peat moss isolated from Minnesota, USA - S1T2_Fb - Sphagnum magellanicum MG | ecosystem: Host-associated > Plants > Peat moss > Unclassified...
AAGCTTCTAACACAGCTGCAACTGCACAAGACAAAACCGACTCGACTTTGAAGTCAGCAAAGGAGCAGACCGATTCAACCACAGGAGCAGCACAAGAGAAAGCAACCGAGACTGCAAATGCTGCTAAGGACAAAGGTGGGGATTTCCAGAGAACTGCAGGCTTGACATGGGATCAGGTGAAGCAGAAAGCTTCTGGATTCTTGAGTACAGCTCAAGACAAAGCAAATGAAACTGCTGGAGCAGCTGAGGAGAAATCTGAACAAGCTAAGGACAGTGCCACATCCACTTGGAATTCAACAAAGGACAGAGCTTCTAACACAGCTGCAACTGCACAAGACAAAACCGATTCGACTTTGAAGTCAGCAAAGGAGCAGACCGATTCAACAACAGGAGTAGCACAAGAGAAAGTTGGAGAGTACCAGGATAGTGCAAGCAAGACATTCAACAGTTTGGCACAGAAAGCCTCTGACTTCTTTGGAAGTGCGCAGAATAAGGCAGCTGAAACTGCAGGCACTGCACAAGAGAAAGCTGGTGAAGCAAAGGACAGTAGTGCATCAACATGGGATTCAACCAAACAAAAAGTTTCTGAGACAGCTGAAGCGACTCAGAATGCGGCATCTGAAACTGCTTCCAAAACACAGGAAAAAGCTGGAGAACAACAGCAGAATGTGGGATTGACTTGGGATGGTTTGAAACAGAAAGCATCAAACATTTTGGGTGGTGATTCACAAAACTCTGCAGCAGGTACAGGTGCAAATCCACTGGAGAAGGAAGTTGGTAGCAGCAAAGCAGAAACTGGAGTAACATGGGATGATGTGAGGCACAGATACAAAGATACAGCATCACTTGCCAGAGAGCAAGCTGCTGCTGCAGCAGGCTCAGCTGTACAGGACAAAGCCCCTGTGTATGAATCTGAGACAAGACGGAATACAGCAGATCAAGTAGCTGACTATGCCAACTATTGATTGATCCCCTCCAAAGAATGAGCAAAAGGAAGTTTTTGAGGAAATCATCAAAGTGGTCTTTCTCAAAGATTTGAGAATGGTAAACAGCTTTTGAGCAATCAACTGGGTCATTCACAGATTGGAAAATGGCAGTAGAGTTTAGTCAAACATGCTATAGTTGAACTTTTGTGCAAATCCTATTTTCTTCTGCATAGCAAGGAAACAATGGCAAGAAGAACAATGATGGTGCTTGCCAAGAAGTATTTTTAGGTTGATAGGAGTCATTGTCAACATGTAAAAGAACATAGTCCTTTTGAAAGTGAAAATTGCTCTGCTTTTTCTAATTTTGGGAATTCAAAGTCTTATGTCTTCGATATGACAAAACTTTTGGGACACTGTTATGATTCAGAGAAAAAAACACTTTTTCTGATGAATTTATGCATTTTGGAAACATTTTTATCATTAAACTGTGATTTGTAAACTCAAAAGACAATACAATTATAAAAATCTAATAAAAATTATGAGGAAAAAATTGTATTGCTGTATCACCAATTGCTGCTTGCTGCATCCATGCATATGCTCAACATATGGTAAAATCGTTCTACATTTCTGACAGAAATTGATGCAATAGCCATGTTAGAAATTGATGCAAACATCATGTAAGAAGAAAGTTTTCTGTGCAAAAGGTGCAAAATTGCTTTAGCTTGTGACATGCAAGTTCCATCATGGGTGTCTATAACAATTATAGTGAGGTTCTCATCAACCAGTACCAAAGGGTTTCGTTTCCCTTGTAAAGATACTCTCATCATACATAACACTGTTGGGGACACATACACATAGAGCACCAAAAGACTTTGCATATTTCAATCTTGCAAGTTTGTTAGCAATCTCCCCTAATTGGCTGACAAGAATTGCAATATCTTCTTGATCTGGCCAGTGAAGCAAATAACTTGCCAACTCTATTGTCACTGGGACTCCTGAGCAAAATGACACAAATTACTTTACTGAACAAAAACAGAGAATGCACTCTCATAGCTCCAAAAACCAGTTCCGATTAATGCTCAAAGGACAAACTTATGAGAAAAATGATTGGCCTCAATGCAACCGGAATTTCAATCTCTCCAGAAAGCCTCATCTTCAACAAGTGTATGTGTGCCTAATCTTGTGTGATAGTTAGTACCACATTCAATGAAAAGAATTTGTTGGCTTCGCCAAATTGTTCACTCAAATGGTCTTTGAGGCCACCTAAAAGAACCCCCTTTGCCTTTGAAGCACCATGTATTAGTCTCCCTGGGCTCTCATTATTGTTGTTGATGACTCTAGCTGCTCATGGTTCTCTTTCTAGAACAACATCCCAGTCATATGGTCACCTGGCTGAATTTCATGGCCTTGCCACCTACAGCCACCAAAGTATGTTCATGCACACACTGTAGAGGGTTGAGGACCATTGTTTAAATCAATTGGAAACAAATCGCTTCAGAAAGATGGCACAAGATGGATTAGCACTGTTAACAATCAAGGCTCTGAGCATATCATTTATGCAACAGGGACTAGTCATCTTCAACCAATCAGTTGCTGCATGGCAAATCCCTGTTTCTGCAACCACAACACACTTGCAAGGGACATGTTTTGATCGTTGGACTACTTCATTACGTATTTGATCTTTAGCACAAGTATGTACTTGAGCTGGATCAGAAAACCCTCTTCAGAGATGGTAACATATAACATGCTCTCAGAATTAATGATGAATTTTGGACATCAACATGTTGTTGATGGGAAGTGTGCCTCCAATATTGGATTCATTTTCAGCAGCCAAGGAATCAATCATATACAAATTTCACCAAGTCTATGACATCTATGTCCTCTGTTTTGTCAAATTTCACACCACCATAATCAAGTCATAAATCTTGTTCACACACAGACAGAAGCCACCTTGTTTCACATTTTCCCCCAGTTTGCTTTCAAGAATGGTTTTAATTCCTACCCACCAACAAGATCAGGAAAACTATGAAAACAATTCTTTTCCCTGCTTGTGATCAAACAATTGAGCTTTGTGACTGTTGAAAAAGCCGACACATTTTTTCTTCAGTGATAAATCTTTGTTGATAAATTCGTTTGTCACATTAGGTCTTGTTTATCATGTCATCATGGATTAAATGAAGAACTAAACATTCCTAGGATTGGGACCAAATGAAGTTTTGCAGTGTTTCCTACTATTGCCCTGATGGGCAGAGCCAACAAATGTATGTGAAATGCAGTAAAAACCAAAGTTGGGTGGCTATTTTATTTTGTTTTATTTGGAATCTCCAGTTCCAGTTTTTTGAAATTTGTCATAATAAGAAGATCTCCATTCTGGTTATTTGAAACTCCTCCCAAGAACTGGTGGTTTTCATGAAAGAACCAGCAAGGAACCGGTGGTTTTCATAATTGACCATTTCAGAACTGATAGGTAGTCTCACACAAGGTTATTTGATTGGTTCTTTGATTTTTTCAGAACCATGATTATCTTTGATACAGAACTACAGAGAACTGCCGGGTATTTTTGTATTGTTGCTCATCACTGGTAAAATCTGAATGTCAATTTGAGATGGAAATTGTTTATTGGAGTGTAAAGTATTTTTCAGAAGAAATCAAGGTCCTACTATAGGATGTCCAAATAACAGTTATACAAAGTTCTTGAGAGAATTTGAATGGAGTTTTCCCCTAATTACTAAGCTCTCATCAATAGAGAGGAGATTCCTGATGTTTGTTCTTGCACCTTGTCCCAATTCTCTCATCATTGCTTCTTGTTCTTATTTAGAAAGTGAAAGTGCCATAGTTGATATAAGAGAGCTCTTAATCAAGTTGGAGATCCATTATTTGCATAAGAATAGGAGCACCTCAAAATCCAAGTTAATTGCATTTTAATTTTGTTGATCAACACATCCAAAGTACCTGTTGAATTCATAAGATTTTCTTGGGAGCACTTAGAAAAACTATGTCAAATGCTATTTGCTGATCATCCACTCCATCACTTGTAGTGTTGTGCTCAGCTTTCATTCTCACATTGACAAAAGCATCCAAGAGTATCAGTTCAAGTCAAGCTCAAACCCAAGAAACCCAAAGAGTTGAGTGCCATTATATTTGCTTGACCTTTCTCATCAAGAGCTTGTCCTTTATCACCATCTACCTATACAAGCACTAGCAAGGGTTTCCAGTTGCATATCTAGCTATGGCTCCTCAACAGCTTTCAACGAGATTGCAAATTGTCACATAGTCCCTTAACACGATAACATAATCCTGCTGCATTACTTTTGGCACACTGTAATTTCTCAATGCAGGTTGCAGTTGCCACCAAAAGAAAAATTGGAAATCTTTGAGATTGCATTACTTACTTTATTGGGCATCCTTGTCTTGAGCAGCATTGTCACAAACACAAACATCAAAGCAACATGCATCAACCCCCCAGACCACCACCACATATGGTTTACAGGGCATCTCATTGATATACTCTGTCTCCTGTAGACTGTCAGCATGGCCAAGAAGGTTGCCATGCAGGTGTAGTGTCCCAATTTTGCATCAATCATGTAAACTGTGCTCATTGCTTCATCCACCAAACCTCCATCATGGTAAAGAAGCTGTGAAACATATTGAAGAAATGTGTGAAAATGGTACAGTTTGTTTCAAAATGTTTGAGAGCTTCCTTACTGTAATAGAGGTTTGGTGGATGAAGGCCTGTGGTGTTATTCTGCAATGAGCACATTGTGTACCATTTTCACACATTTGTTTTAAATGTTTCAGAGCTTCCTTACCATGATGCAGGTTTGGCGGATGGATGCTGGCGGCGTTATTCTGCAATGAGATCACGAGGTGGAAGCTTGTGGAACACCTTCATGCTCCCACTCCTGGCATACATAACTGGCTGTTCTGCACAAAAGAATCTGAATGTATGTCTCAGCATTGTTGCATTTGAAGGGCAGCTCACAAGCAGATGATTGAAATTTGGTGTGGCCACTTACCTTCCTGTTGGATTTGTCAAAATATTTCCATAGCCTTCTGCACTTGCCAACATTTCAATAGACCAAATATCATCACATTCCAAGTGGCCACATCTGACATGTCTGAAAGTTTCTCAAGTAGTGGAGTTTTTTGAGAACTCCGAAATTTGAATGGTCCAGAGTGGGAGAATATCTGGAGCTCTCTGCAATTTCTGAACATGGAACACATAAGCAGTGAGGAGGCTGATGGACAAACCTAATTTTAGTTTGAAGCTTGTGGCTTGGATTCTTATGTTTCTAATACTAATTGCCTTGTTGACATGCATGCCAAAAATTGTGGTTGCAGCAGAAAGGATGAGGATGCTAAGACAGTGTTCAACAAGACACATGCACACAACAGGTATGTTTGTCTGTCTGTTTGTTTGTCTCTTTGAAACAGGATGATGATGCTCCAGGAGTGTTCAACAAGATGCCCACAACAAGTGTCTGTATGTCTGTTTGGAATTCCATGCTTTTGAAGGATGTGTCATGCATGGGCAATAGTGAGGAAGCAAAAAGAAATTTATTGACAGACCAGCCTCTGATTATGAAGAGCTTGTAATCAAAACACTACTGTCAACTACTGATTTATGTTGGTGATTTCGGACTTATGATATGTGAAACATTACACCTGATTTGAGTTGCTGATGTCTGAAACATCACGCCACCTCAGGGCATTAGCACACTTCACAATGATGCTCGTGGTCATGATTCCTCTGTAAATTTCTGGAAAGACCATAGTACTGAATAGCTTCAAATCCACTTGAAGAACATGATGAGTCGAGAAACAGCTCTGACTTGTGTAGGAAAATCTGGAAACAGCTATGGCTTCTGTATAACTTAGATAAAATAGAAGACCAAGGTCAATCAATCAACAAAACATATATGTGCATTTCTTAAGCATTTCTAAAATCACAATAGTATTTTGGAGAAGGGTTTAAGATTGTACAGCAGAAAATGGCTTTTCATTCATCAGTGTCTCCAAGTATAGAATTGCTGCATAGATAATGTTGTAACACTACTATTTTTGTGGCTAGAAGAGGCAGATTTACAACAGTGATTCACCTGAACTAATGAGTAGCATAGTGCAAACACAGAGCTAACTGGCTATCAAGACTGTGCACACAGTCTTGAATCAACTGCCTTTCCCAGATTGCAATATTGGTGAAGGCATGATCAGGTAAGACTCAAAGCTCTCCTGCTTGTTGGGATCTGATTTAGCAAGATCACAGGTGGCTCCATGAATAGCTTCTTTCTTTGGGCCACACAGTCTCTTGGCTGCGAGGAATTTATATCCAGTCTCCATCTGGAATGGCAGAGACATTTGATTAGATGATCATACATACTGTTCATATCCCATGAAGAGCAGAAAGCACCTCCCATGTGCATTCTTCTTTTGTTGCAAACTTGTGAACTGCTAGTGTTTCCAAATTTGCTGACATTAAAACTATGATATGAACACCTGCCCTGAGGAAGCAAGCACATGCATTTGGCACTTTTTTGGCCACATTTGAATCATCAGGATCTCGCAAAATACATTACAAACACAGGAGTGACAGCATCAGTTATGTAGAGCAGAGGAGACTTTTTTTGCAAGTAGCATGCAAGGGTGTGGAATCTGAAACTCACATCCATGCCATGAAACCAGTATACTGAGACCTGCAGTGCAATGTGCATATCTTTCTCTGTGAATATATGGCCCATTCACATGTTGTCATTGCCGCATTTTGAAAGTACACATGTTGAAAGCACTTCAATGCTGGAAAATTTAGTGGTAGAATTTACACCTTCTATGCTAGTGCAACCAAATTATTGCACCACCTTCAAAACCACCTCCTAATAGGCATCATCCACATCAAACTTTGTCACTAGACTACTTCAATTTAACCAGAATCATGAATTTTATAAACTCATGAAACAAATGCATAAATAAATTATGCATGAACCATGCAAAATGAAAGGCTTCCAAATTATATTGGTCTATGAATCCAAAACTATCAAAACTTGATGCCATATTTACTTCCAAAAAAAAAAACCTTGGATTAATGAGATCAAGTTTTCTTATTCACTATGAAAAATTGTGTCTATAGCAACTAAATTATCTTACAACTAAAGTTTTAAAACAACTAATATACAATTGCATTGTAACTGTCCCATGAAAATACGATAAATTAATAAATAAAATGTCACATCAAAAAATCAAAAAGTTATATTATAATTGTAAATTAATTGCAAAATGTATATTTATACAATACAATATATACATTATATATATAATTGTAATCAACCATGTTTGATTTTGTTAACAAGTTACACTTTAATTGCATGTAACAATTGCATCATAATTAAGATAAATTTAATTATTAATCAACAATTATTTTGTAACAAATATATGATCTTGAATAACACATATAATCATGGCACATGTATATATTTTCACCATCCAATATATATGACATTTCAACTTGTTTATAATTAATATGTAATTATATTTCAACTTTAAATTTAAAATTTAAAAATCTAAAATTTGGACAAAAAATTCTTAAATAAGTAACACATGAGAGTATATCAACAAATTCACCTCAATGCATCAATAATTTTCATGCGCTCATGCTTATTGTCAAGAAATTCAATAATTTTCATGCGCTCATGCTTATTGTCAAGAAATTCAAGATGAACTTTTGAAAAAAATCTTTTTATTCAAACATTTTGTGTATTTCTTAATCTTTTGGAGATGCAATTTTTATATTATGTGTTATAGCTAAGATTAATTTTGCTTGTTTACTTTAGAACTAAAGCTAAAAGATTATTATAAATTATATTATTTATTTAAATAATTTGAAAATTGCAAGCTTTTGCTTTTTATTTTAGTGGTTGAAGGTTTTTGATTTTTGAGATGTTGAAACTTTTGTATTTTCTCTTGAAAGTTGAAGGTTCCTTTTTTACTCTTAAGGTCAAAATCTCTAGCCTGACATTCAATTGCAGATGCTTTAGTTCCACCAAGAAACCCTTCAAAAATTTAGCATCAAAACCCAACAGCTGCATTCCAATATATGTACAACCATACAATCTGTGTTCGGAATGTGCTGGTGCCTTTTGTTGAGAAAAACATACTGGTATGTGCATGTGCCAAATGCTCAACTCTTGACATTGGTGAAGTATGGAGTTGATGTCAATTCCCCAGTAGTGAATATCCTTGTCCTGCTGCAAATTCAGAATCAGCTCTCATCAATAGAGAGGAGACTTCCATTGTTTGTTCTTGCACCTTGAGAATCTTACCATGCACGCCTCGAATTGTGCAATGACATGAACCTCAAAAATCCACAAACAGTATTCGGGAACATCCGGATGCTACAGCAGCATGCCACAGATGGTGGAAATCGCAATAATGCATGGAAGTGGGAATGCTCTTCAAAAACAAACCAAGACAAATATTTTATTATGCTAAAAATTCTACAAACAAGCCACGACAAAGAAAACTCACGCGCATTTCCTGCAACAAATTCTTTAAATAAGTTGGAGCTGCGTGACATAACGACTACTTGCATCCGTCGACGTTCTGAAATCTAATCCTTGCGACGACGATAGATCACGCAGGAACGAACAGAAGAGCTATATGAACGAAAAAATACAAACATATACATATCAACAATACCACTGAAAATTATAGTTCAATGGGAATTGCTACCAACATACTTTAGGTTCCTGGACATTGTCCTGCCACCCTTCACGAGCATTCAAGTATGCAAATCTAGAGTGCTCATAATGAACCACGAACAACATTCAGACATGCAAACATACATTGATTGATGCCACATACTGCTACCATACACTCATTCAAGTATGCAAATCTACAGTGCTGGTAATGAACAAAGAACGACCTGCAAGGACAGATTGATTGATCTTTGTCAAATCCAAATAACTGCTCTTCTTGCAATCGGAATCATGTCGTTTTGATCAGATGTTGCTGCGGGGTACCCAGATTAAGGTGCTCACAAAGGCCCAGTGACAGACTTCAGTCCCGCGCGGAACGTTGAGAGTCTTAAACGCCAGGTGGTTTACCGACCACCATGAAGTATCCAAATGGCAAAGTGTGACGGCATTGATGCGCAAACCCTCTGCTGCTTCGAGAATAGCCTGAGAGACCTGCGTTTTGCTTACCTTGTGGCAATAGTATACCTGAGATGGGAATGGGAGATTGTGGCAAACGACCGCATTGTCCTCCGTGTCGGCTGAGCGGGTGTTGTACTCCACAATTGTCAAGTTAGCGCCCACGGTCAGCGCTTTCGCCGGTACAACCGTAGTGTGGAAGAGTTTGGCATTCTCCCCCAATTGAGACGACACAAACTCCGCCATCGCTTTCTCAGATGTCGGGCATGACGCATCCTTCTCTTCAGCAGGTAGATTAGCAATTCCTTCACAATAGAATATCGCTCTTTCTACGTCAGTGGCCGTCTCTGTCCCTTCACTGATGTTAAAAGCCTGCAGCAACTTGGGGAGGTTGCTTGCTTTCAATGCAGGGAGAGTGTCAGCAACAGTTTCTGGAAGAAAATCTCTCTTTGGGTTTGCAGTATCATGCACGAAATTCACTCCCAAGTCAATTATGGACCCCTTCACCAAGTCGCTCTTCAAGAAATAGCTAGGCAACATAAAATCGTGAACATGTTCCGATTCATGATGAACATGTTCCGATTGACGATCAATATGTTCCGATTCCTCCTTCAGCTGCAAGTCCGCATTTTTGTACCAGTAATTGTTTACGAAACGACGCTCAGGGTTGGTTGCGGAAGCCGCACGCTGTTCGTCATCGGCCGTGTCCACATTCTTGTACCAATAAGAATTGATGAAACGTTGCAGAGGATTGGATGCGAAAGCTTTACGTTGTTCGTCATTGGGCGCGTCCACATTCTTGTACCAGTAATTGTTTACGAAACGACGCTCAGGGTTGGCTGCGGAAGCTGCACGCTGTTCGTCATCGGCCGTGTCCACATTCTTGTACCAATAAGAATTGATGAAACGTTGCGGAGGATTGGATGCTAAAGCTTCACGTTGTTCGTCATTGGGCGCGTCCACATTCTTGTACCAGTAATTGTTTACGAAACGACGCTCAGGGTTG
>Ga0116227_10017335_pt1 | contig 10076 bp, 8 predicted proteins | sample S1TSphgellanicum_FD_89693 | JGI IMG/M metagenome (GOLD analysis project Ga0116227, IMG submission 89693) | Host-associated microbial communities from peat moss isolated from Minnesota, USA - S1T2_Fb - Sphagnum magellanicum MG | ecosystem: Host-associated > Plants > Peat moss > Unclassified...
AAAATCATTTGCGCCAGCGTGTAAACAAAGTTGTGCGGTTGTTTTACCAACAGTTAACCAACTGGCCTGAATGTTTTTAATATTTGGCAACATGATTCTGCTTAAGGCTATCATTCTGATATATTCATCGGCAGTTACGTTATTGCTTATGCCGCGTAATCTTTTTAGTAAAGTACCATCATCTTGAAAAGGCCATGGAATAAAGGCTAGAAAACCATTTGCATCGGCTGGTTTTTCACTTTGTACCTGACGAATCCAAACCAGGTGTTCAAAACGTTCTTCAATGGTTTCTACATGGCCAAACATCATGGTTGCTGATGTAGTAATATCCAACTGATGACAAGCCCGCATAACATCAAGCCATTCCTGGCCACCACATTTCCCTTTAGAGATTAAACGGCGAACCCTATCGTTCAGGATTTCTGCACCTGCACCCGGAAGGGAATCCATTCCGGCATCCTTTAATGCTTTTAAAACTTCGGTATGGCTAATGCCTTCTAATTTTGCTACGTGGGCAATTTCTGGCGGGCCAAGGGCATGAAGTTTTAAATCGGGATAGAGCTCTTTAAGCTTTCTAAATAAATCTGCATAAAAATTTAAACCTAAATCTGGGTGGTGGCCACCCTGAAGTAATAACTGATCGCCTCCTAAACGGAAAGTTTCTTCAATTTTTACTTTATAAGTTTCAATATCTGTGATGTAACTTTCATCATGACCGGGTCTTCTGAAAAAGTTACAGAATTTACAATTGGCAATACAAACATTGGTGGTGTTTACATTTCTATCTATCTGCCAGGTTACCTTACCACTCGGCACCTGAATTTTCCTTAATTCATTTGCCACAAACATCAAAGATGCTGTGTCAGCATGGTGGTATAAGTATACACCTTCTTCTTGTGTTAAAAAATCAAAATGTAGGGCCCGTTGCAGTAAATCGGCTGTATTCATAAAGCAAAAATACTCGAAATAAGTAGCAGTATAATCACAGTTTTATAAAAAAAACAAGGCATCCCTCATTTATTTTAGTTTGTATCTGCATTACGTTTAAACAAGTTTCGCAAATCGCTTCCTTGTTTTTTTAATTCTTCTAAACGCTTTTTTGTGCTGTCGCTAGCCTTTGTTAAACTTTGATTGGCCTTTGCTACATTACTTTTAACTGTATTTTGACCAGTGGCAACTGCATCTGAAACATTTTTAACCGTATTTTCTCCAGTTGTTATCGCGCTCGAAACTTGTTTTATTTTTTTGTTGGCATTAAGTTTACTACTATCTAAAAGCTTTTTGGCTGCAACAGCTACTGGCGTTTGTTCTAAATTACTTAATGGTTTATTGGTTTCTGCTGTTGGCTGGGTGGCTACAGTAGTTGTATCATTAACAGGTTTACCTAAAGCTGTATTTGTTTTAGCAAGCAATTGCTCATCTTCTGTTTTTACTATACCACCATTTGCGGTATAATAGGTTTTACTTTTTAAGTAAGTGGTTTTGGCAGTTTCTAACTGTACTTTTGCGGCTGCTATTCTTGCGGTATCATTACTGGCCACGGCTGCATCATAATTTAATTTGGCATCGGTAAGTGCCAGTGCGGCAGTTTCATAAGATTTAGTGAAATCAATTTTTTCTTCGTTCTTTGTTGCGGTATTACATGCTATTAAACTAAAGGCTAATAAGCAAACTAAAATTATATTTTTCATGTTATTTTGAGGTTGTAAATTGGTTAACTATTGTTTTTAAAGAATCGGTTTCTTGTTTTTCTGTTAGGCTTCCGCCAAGTCTTTCAATCTCTAAATTGTTAATACTTTTAGCGAATTCTAAATATTTTAAATAACTGTTTAGGATTTCAATTTTAGTACCGTTGTTGGTTTGTTCGTCATTGCCAAGGTTTTTAACAAAGGTTTCCATGTTATCTATACAAACAATATAAGCCTGAAAAGCATTTGGTGTAAAATAATCATTAACCAAATTATTCGTTTCAAGTTGTGGGTATAATTTAGGCAATGTAACAGGTGTTTTCTTTAAAATTTCAATTAAAGGAACTCCGGCATTCGAAGTATTTAAATACATTCCTTTCGTTTTCATCTGGCAGTTTTCTATAGCCAAATTGGTGGTATTTAATAGTTTAATTAAGTTATTCTTTTTATTAATGTTATCCAGAAAAGTATTTACGGCTAAGGCAATAAATAATCCTGTAAAAGTAGAAATGAGCGAGATTATAAAACTTACTGTTTGATTGTTGTCTTTACGCCAGGGACTATCTCTTTTATAATTGATTAGGAAAAGACTTATTGCAATTAATATTAGGGATATTATAACATAAGTAAGCATATTGTTTGGTTTAAATTTTTCATAAAAGTAAAATAATTAAACGTAATAAAAAAATTACAAACAATATTAACATGAATAAACAGAAGACATAAAAAAAATATTAATCAATTTGCTGTTTAAATAATCAAAGAATTTAGCAATTCAACAATTCAGTTATCTTTGTTGCTTATGGTAGATTTTAATCGTTTTACACTTGCCAACGGATTAAAGGTTTTGGTTCATGAAGATCCAACCACACCGATGGCGGTTTTAAATATTTTATATGATGTGGGTGCCCGTGATGAGGAGCCTGAAAAAACTGGATTTGCGCACTTATTCGAGCATTTAATGTTTGGCGGATCAGTGAATATTCCTAATTATGATGAACCTTTGCAAAGGGTGGGTGGTGAAAATAATGCCTTCACCAGTAATGATATTACCAATTATTACATCACTTTGCCTGCAGAAAATATCGAAACTGCCTTTTGGTTAGAAAGCGATCGGATGCTGAGCCTTGCGTTTTCTGAAAAAAGCCTTGAAACCCAAAGAAATGTGGTTAGCGAGGAGTTTAAACAACGTTATTTAAACCAACCTTATGGCGATGTATGGTTAAAGCTGCGCCCTTTAGCTTATCAAAAACATGCTTATCGTTGGGCAACCATAGGAAAAGAACTTTCGCACATTGAAAATGCAACGATGGATGATGTGAAAGCTTTTTTTAAGAAACATTACACGCCGCAGAATGCCATTTTAGTGGTTGGCGGAAATGTAAAAACAGCAGATGTTAAAGAAATGGCCGAGAAATGGTTTGAACCTATTCCGGCAGGAGATAAGTATGTTAGGGATTTGATACAGGAAGATCTTCAAACTGAATCGAGAAGTGAAACGGTAAAAGCTAACGTACCTTTGAATGCCATTTATATGGCTTTTAAAATGCCAGGGAGATTAAATGCAGATTATTATGCGTTTGATTTGCTTTCGGATATTTTGTCACGCGGACAATCTTCTCGTTTATACAACAGCCTTTTAAAGGAACAAAAGTTATTTAGTGATATCAATGCTTATATATCAAGTAGCCTGGATGCCGGATTATTTATAGTAGAGGGCAAACTGGTAGAAGGTGTAACGATTGAAACTGCTGAAAAAGCCATTTGGGCAGAGTTAGACAAGCTTAAAGCTGAAGTTGTTACTGATAAGGAATTAATGAAAGTTAAAAATAAGGTAGAATCTGTATTGGTATTTTCTGAAATGAGTTTATTAGATAAGGCGATGAATTTGGCTTATTATGAACTGTTGGGCAATGCCGAATTATTAAACCAGGAAGCTGGAGAGTTTTTAAAAGTAACTGCAGAAGATATTAAAAGGATCTCAAATGAAACTTTTGGTAGAGAAAAATCATCAACCTTGTATTATTTAACTGAAAAACATGCTTAACAGACAATTAGCACCTGATTTTAAGCAGGTATCTACAATTAATTTTATTCAGCCTACTCAACAGGCTTTAGATAATCAAATTCCCGTTTACACCGTTTACTCTGGTGAACAAGATTTAGTGCGCATTGAGTTCATATTTAATAATGTGAACTGGAATGTAGAGAAACCTTTACAAGCCATTGCCGTTAGCGCCATGCTAAATAATGGTACCAGTAAATTATCGGCAAAAGATATTGCAGAACAAATTGATTTTTATGGTGCATTCTTTCAAACAGAGTATGTTCAGGATCATTCTACGGTTACGCTTTATACTTTAAACAAGCACCTGGCATCGGTATTACCGATTGTGAAAAATGTATTGGCTGATAGTCAGTTTCCTCAGGCAGAGATTGATATTTACATTCAAAATCAAAAGCAGAAACTGCAGGTAAATCTTCAAAAAAATGATATTCTTGCCCGGAAAGAGTTTGCGCATGCGCTATTTGGTGATACGGCTTATGGGGTAGATATTCAGGCCAAGCACTATGATGAATTAAAACGCGAAGATTTAGTGAGTTACTTTAAATCTGCTTATGCTCCTGATAATTGTACCATTGTAGTTTCTGGCAAGTTTGAAGAGGCGAGTTTTCATTTGCTAAATGAGCAATTTGGCCGTAATTGGGAATTGGGTAAAGCGGTAAAAAATAAATTTAACTTTAGCTTGCTGCCACGAACAACTATTTATAAAGATCGTCCGGATGCTTTGCAATCTGCCATTAGAATAGGTAAGCTGGCCATTAATCGTACTCATGATGATTTTCCTGGACTTCAGATTCTAAATACTGTTTTGGGTGGCTATTTCGGCTCACGCCTGATGAATAATATTCGTGAAGATAAAGGTTATACTTACGGCATTGGTTCTGGCATATCATCCTTACAAGATGCAGGTTATCTTTTTATTGCAACTGAAGTTGGTGCTGAGGTTTGCGCTGATGCCTTAACTGAAATTTATAAGGAGATTGAATTGCTTAAAAATGACTTGGTTAGAGAGGAAGAATTAACCTTGGTTAAAAATTACATGCTCGGATCGATGCTGGGCAGTTTGGAAAATGTTTTTTCTCATGCAGATAAGTTCAAAAACATTCATTTATTTGGCTTGGGTTATGATTATTATGAAAACTACATTAAAAAAGTAAAATCAATAACGGCCGAAGAGATTCGTACTTTAGCCATTAAATATTTTAATAAGGAAGATTTTACCGAGGTAGTGGTAGGGAAGAAGTAGTTTATTTAAGAAATAATATAAAAACCTATGAGAGTTTTAAAAACTCATAGGTTTTTTGTTTTCCAAACTTCAGTTACCGGTACTGGCACAAATAAGCTGTAGGTACTTCTGTTTTAACTTTAAACCTGGAGTTGGCTGGAACTTCAAAACTGTTTTGTGCTTCAAAATGCTGCCATTCGGTTTGATTGGGCAATAATGCTGATAATTTTCCTTCAACAATATGCATGATTTCTTTGTCTGCGGTACCAAATTCATATTCGCCAGGATTTATAATTCCTATAGTTGATTTCCCTTCTGTAGTTTCGTAGCCGAGAGATTTAACGTTTCCGTCAAAGTAAGTATTTTCTATTATCATCATTTAATCTTTTTGTAAAGCTATAAAATTTGGGATAACAGCAAAGCCTGTAAAAAGATAAAGCTCCCCATCGCGGGGAGCATCTATCCAACTAACAAAACATATTTTTTAGGTTACTATCCTTTTTTTACCAATTTATATTCAATTACCGGTTTGCCGCGTTCGCCGCCATCGCTGCCAACGCCCATGCTCACAAATCTTAATTTGTAAATGTTACCGGCACTGTCTTTTATTAAATAGAAATATTTTTTAACGATTCCTGTACCTGTTGTTACTCTCCAGTTGCTCCCGATAACATCTCTTGAAGTTAAAAATGTTAATCCACTTAGATTGGTTTCGGCAAAAGTTGTATACGTTACTGAGGTTGTTTCTTCAAATTGAAGTGCGCTTACACCACCTAAGTTATTGGTTGTAATAAAATCCTGATAAAAATATGGATTGGATTCTGAGTTACCAGCTACAGATCTATAGGTACTGTAACTCCAATGAAAATCCCACTCTGTTTTTTTAGGTTCTGCGCTAACTACAACGCCATCATTATTATTTCCTAGTGATACAAACGTTAAATTAAAATCGGCATTTTTTGAAATGTTTACAGTTTTAAAAGTAGTTTCCTGAACTTTAGCATATTGTAGCGTATAGCCAGTTGTGCCATTTCTCAATACCCTCACTTTATAAAGATTCGGTTCTGTATAAGTTCCGTTCAAACCTATAATATACACTTTGTTTTCACTATCGGTTGCAGATACTGTAGCTATTGCCGTGCGATTTAAGTTTCCATCATAACTATCAACCAAACTAACTGCATTGGTTAATGTTGATGATTGAAAACTGATGTTATAAATTATAGAGGCTTTTGCATCATCCAAAGTCACCGCATTAATATCAGTTTTATTAATAACTTTTGCTAAAGCTTGAAAGGATTGATTGAGGACTACTTTAAAATCAGCACCATTATAAAATCCTAAAGCCCAACTTTTTCTGTTAACAGGCGTTGATTTATCTGTACTTAAATCAGCATATACAACGTTTGTATAATTTGATTCAGTAGTTTTACCACTTAAGGTTAGCGTACTTCCATCTGATGGTGGTACAACAATTATAGGTTCATCATTATCTTTTTTACAAGCAGTAAAGGTGATCGCCAAAACGGCGATAGCAATCATAGAGTGAAGTTTATTCATCATTTTTTGTTTTTATTATTTGTTCCAGTTAAAAGTTATTCCGAGTACATAAGAGCGACCATAGCTATAGGGCACCGCACCACCGCCTGTACTATGGGCACCGCCTGATGCTGTTGAGGTATTGGTGAGTTGGGTAACATTAAACAGATTTTTTACACCTGCATTAATGGTGAAGTATTTGTAAAGACTTTTGTTCAGCATTAAATCAGCTAAACTAAAATCTCCAATTTCGACCAATTTATAATCTGTAGCACTAGCCCCGCTGTTTTGGTAGCCTGGCATTTTGCCTGTGTATTTATAAAACAGACTCACATTTCCTTTTATTTTAGGGAAATTGTAAAGAATGGTTGCCGTAATTTCGGGCGACCACGAAAATTCAGGAATGTTTAAGTTTGGGTCATTTTGCAATTCTTCATTATAACGTCCGATATAGGATGCACCAATAGTTGCATTGATGTTTTGATAATGAATAGTATTTTCTAGCGTAAAGCCTGTGGTTTTATACTTTGCTAAATTAAATAAGGTGGTCATTGATAAATTCTGAGCGGATTGTGCAAAGGTGATCCGGTTTTTAAACAGGTTATAGAAAGCTGCAAAAGAACTACGAAATTGAAATGTATTAATATCTGCACCAGCCCAGGTGAGTGAACCATTAAAGCTGTTTGATTCTTCTGCTTTTAAATCTTGATTGCCGATAATATTATGACTGGCATCTACAAAATCGTAATATAACTCCCTTAAGGCCGGAGCCCTGAATCCTCTGGCATAAGCTAACCTTAAATCAAATTTTTGGCCTATAGCAAACTTGGTATTTAATGATGGAATAAGCGGTGGCGCAGTGTAAACGGAGTTTTTGATGATCCTTAAGCCCGGCCTGATATTAATACCATTTGCTGGTTTAACTTCTGAAGATATAAAGAAAGCATAATCATTAATCACAGGTGTACCCTTAATTCTTTGTCCACTGGCTGCATCTCTATTGTATTCAACACCTGGCTGAAACGATACTTGATCATTCAACATATATTGAGCCGTAGCTCTGAATATGGTCGAATTGAATTTTGCTGTATCTTGTTTACCTTGTTCTGTACTTAATAGATCTGCTCCGGTACTAAAATTGTGGTTAATGGTTTTGGTTAATCTTTTTAAATCAGAATAGCCGGCAATTGCATTAATTTGAAAGGAAGGTGTTATTTTCAATTCAGATTGTAATTGATTGGTGTACCGTAAAGTTTTATATGTTTGCCATTCCGCTATATAATTTAATGTGTTCATTCCACCACGACTAATAATTTCTTCTTGTAAACCATCTAATCTATACCAGATATTGAAGTTTTCATTGTGGTAGCCGATTTTTGTATTGGCCAGCCATTGTTCTTTTGGTTTCCAACGGTTTCCGCTAGCCAGATCCTGATCTACAATATCTCTGGAAGTGGTGCTTGGTTTAATATTCCAGCCGCCAAAATCATTGTGTGTTACACCAGCCAGAGCACTCCAGCCTTTGTTTTGCCAGCTTAAGCCGATGTTTTGAATGTGATTACCTTTGCCAGAAAATGAACTATATTCTTTCCCTACTGTTTCTTCCTGAACTCTTGCGGTAACATTTAAATGTGATTTTCCTGTTCCTTTTGTGATAATATTGATTACTCCGGCTAAAGCATCAGATCCATATACAACTGACATGGGACCTTCAACAATTTCTATCCGCTCAATGGTGTTGATGTCAATCTGATTTAAACTTTCTCTGGTATCAGATCTATCTATCATTGGAACGCCATCTAATAAGACCTTAACATTTCTACCGCTCATCCCCATAATGGTCACATCTGTAGTGCCAAGGGTTAAATCGTTACTAAATCTAAAACCCAGTTCGGTGCTTAAAACCTGTTGAATATTTACAGCACCTCGCAACCTAATTTTTTCTGCACTGATGGTTCTCACCTTGTAAACTGAATTTTTTAGTGACTGTGGTGCGTATTGGCCGGTTACTACCACATCTTTTAAATCATTTGCTATGGTAGTATCTACTTTAACGTGTTGTGCTAAAGAGATAGATCCGTAAAAAACCAAAGCAAGTAATAAATATATTTTCATTTATTTAGACTAATTATAAATAATTATGCAAATTTGTAGATAATCACAAAGTATAGATAACGTTAAGCGGATAATTAATGCCGTTAAGCGGATTAAAATTAGCGTATGAAAGCTGAATGCCATATGCTGAAATCGCTGGCATTGCAACTAATAAAAATTTACTAAATGAAAATAAACGTCTCCGAGTATCTCACCTGTAATACAATTCTTCATCATAACTACCCATATAATTTTCATACCATTGCAGATGTAGAGGAAACTAATTATGAGATTCAGGAAGAACATTATCAAATTCTTTGGAATGAAACATGGTTTGATGGGATTCACATTAATGCAGTAGAAATAGCTGCTTCAAAGGAAGTAGATTTTTATTATGAATCATCAATTGAACATATTGGTTTCTTTTTTTGCCTAAAGGGAAAAATGGATTTATATGATGCTTCTAAAACGAATCATTTATTATCTCTACACCAAAACAAGCAATACATATCAATTGCTCAGTCAGAACCTGTAGTAATTAATGTAGTAAAAAATGTGACATACATTTATATACAATTAACAGCATCCTATTTTAAGCAAATTACCAATAGTGCATTTACGCATTTAACCAAATTTGAGCAGGATGGAATTACCCCTGAAATGAAGTTATGGTTAAAAAACTTAAGTAATCACAGGTATCAGGGCCGGATGAAAAGAATCTTTTTGGAATCGAAAATATTTGAATTGATCATTTTTTACTTGCATAAAAAGAATGCTCCATCTTTATTTCTCAAAGAAGATGATGTGAGGAAAATTATGCTGGCGAAGCAGCTGGTAGAGAATAATTTACAGCGACCGAGTTCACTTATTGAATTATCACGTCAGGCTGGAATTAATTATTTTAAGCTAAAAAAAGGTTTTAAAGCACTTACAGGATACACCGTATTTGGTTATTTGTATAAATTAAGGATGGAAAAAGCACATTACCTGCTCCTTCAGGAAAAGAAAACAGTAAATGAAGTTGCTTTTCTGGTAGGTTATAAGAATGCGCAACATTTTATTACTGCCTTCAAAAAGAAATATGAAATATCGCCTGGAAGCCTTAATAAGAACTAATTTGACGAAACCGATTACTGGCTGTTTGTGATTTGTAAGAATAAAGTGAAAAAGCATCTAACAATTAACTTGTTGTACATAATCCTTTAGGCAATTCCTACATTTACGGATTAATTACTGAACATGATCATCCTTTGTATTATTATAGCCATTACCGCATTGGTTTTAATTGTTGTTAATTTACCTGTATTCGGAAGTTTGCCCAGTGGTTTTAGGCTAAATAAAATTCGTCATTTGCCCAACTATCGTAATGGTGCAATCCAAAACTTTTCACCTACGCCTATGCAACCAGAGGGGGTTAGTTTTTTCACCATTTTAAAGGCATTCTTTTTCGAAAATCATCCAAATA
>Ga0116227_10017336_pt1 | contig 10076 bp, 12 predicted proteins | sample S1TSphgellanicum_FD_89693 | JGI IMG/M metagenome (GOLD analysis project Ga0116227, IMG submission 89693) | Host-associated microbial communities from peat moss isolated from Minnesota, USA - S1T2_Fb - Sphagnum magellanicum MG | ecosystem: Host-associated > Plants > Peat moss > Unclassified...
AAAATGCCGAACTTTTGAAACAGGAGGCGGGGATCCGGGCCGGAGGACGTGCGACGGAAAATACCGTCCTGCACGCCAGCCTGAATTGGGCTCCCGACGAACGCCCAACCCGCGAACATATGATCGAAACGACGGAGCAGTTTATGCAGCATATGGGGTGGGAGGAACGTCAGGCCGTTCTGGTCGCGCATACCGACAAGGAATATGCCCATGTGCATGTGATGGTGAATGCCGTACACCCTGAGACCGGCCTTTGCCTCAATGACAGTTTCGAGCAGCGCAGGGCGCAGTCATGGGCTCTGAATTATGAAAAACAGCAGGAACGCATTTATTGCGAGCAGCGGCTTTTAAATGCCGACGAGCGCGAAGACGGCCCGACGAGACCAGCATGGATGGCATTTAAAAATCAGGAAAAAGAATTTGAAAATTCCGAAAAAATGCTTCGGGAAAATACTTCTGATTTATCCGAAAATACCCATGATATTGAGTGGAAAAAGCTGAAGGAAATTCAGCGGCAGGAGCGAGTGGATTTTTTTAATGATGGAAAATCGGAATTTTCCGAATTACGAAAATCTATTTATCGCGAGGTGCGTGAGGAATTTCGCGAAGGCTGGGCCAATTATTACGAGCTTCAGAAATCCGGTTTTGATGCCGAGAAACTGGCCGAGATCAAAGCCGGGCTTATCGCCGATCAGAAAGAGGTGCTGGAAACGCGCCGCGACGAGGCTTGCAAAGTATTGCGCGAATCCCGCGACGGAATTTATCGCGAGCTTCTCGATACTCAGCGTGAAGATCGCGAAAGTCTGCGCTGGCGCCAGGAACTCGGTCTTGAGAATGATCTGTTCCTTCAGAGAACCGAAGACCGCTACGCTGAAAAGGATATAGCCGAAAGGTTCAACGCCGCCGCCGATCAGTTTGGTGAGCGCCGTGACGCGGGCGAAGCGGCCGAACGGGACGCATTCAACGGCTGGTCGCGAGACGATCGCGAAGGCATGAGGTCCGGCACCGCCGCCATGGACAAAGTCGGCGAAGGGCTGGGCTTCGCCGCGATTTCTTTCTTGGAAAGCCTCTGTGACGGTTTTGTCGGATCGAAGCCAGATCCCAAACCGCGAGCGCCCGAGCGCGACCCACCAGCATCCGACCTTTTTCAAGCAGCGGCTAACGCAGCCCGTGACGCCCCACAGCAGCGCGAGCAGCAGGAAAATGCGGATGAAGAGTGGCGCAAGAAACAACGTTCCTACGGTGAGTAACCGTGGGAGTGGGCCAGCCCCGTCCACTTCCCCTGTTTATCCGGCAAACAAAAATGATGAAGCGGCAGAAAAGCGATCCAACCCGGTTATCCGGACGGCGTTTCGCGCGGCTACTGTTCTGGAACTTCCAAATCGGAACGAGCAGCTGGTGCGGGAAGAGCTGAGCGATGAGGATGCAGGCGCGGAAGCCGGAATCGAAGCCGACTTCCGCCGCAAAATCGCCGGGCTACGGCATATGCCCCGGCACGAACGATCCCATGCGCTCAGGGCGGCGAAGGAAGCGCGTCAGCTTGCCTTCAAAGCCTTGTATGACAGGCGAGCCGCCCATCGCCATGCAAAACATTTGCTCCAGCGGCTCCGCACGCCGGAGAACGGGTAATGACAGGTGGCCGTGCTTGCGTTCCAGACGGCTGTACCGAACTTCATGAACAGAGGCCCACATGGCATTAGAAAACCGGAGCATTCTAAAGCAGCTTATCTATCTGACAGCAGCCTTCATAGGCTTGGTCATGATCCTCATGGTTCTTGCTCACTGGAACCTATGATCCCTTCGTTGGCTACTGACTTCCGCGGGCGCCCACGGGGCCGCTTGAATGGCTGTGAAGCCGAAGCGTCCGGCTCTTCTGGGGCCTGATGGCTATCCTGTGGACCCAGGTTGGCAGGCGCGGCGGCTATCAAGTTATCCACCTCATGACCCTTATGACCGTGGGTTTCGTCGAGTTCCGCTGTCATATCATTGACGATGCGCACCGCCTGCAAATACGCATCACGAGCTAACAGCGCGGCGAATGTCGTGGGGACAAAGCTCGTGATCTTGGCGAGCACGGCAGCCAGCTCAAACCCGAAAGATACCAGATCGAGCAGCAGGATCACCGCCGCGATCTTGGAATCATTTTCAGCCATATGTTCGAGCGCGGTGATCTGAGCGAGCAGCCCATTATCAAGCGGCACATAATCGCGCGATTTCTCAACGGTGTTGCGGATCGCGTCGCTGCGCCCTTGATTGAGCCGCGTCAGCTGGTCATTCAGGCTTGATAGCTTGTCGTTCTCGGCCGCGAGCGTCGCGTCAAAGGTAAGAAGCTGGTCATGCAATTGCTGTTTCGCGGCGGCATTTGTGGAGGCTGACTGCTTGCGAAGATTTTCGAGGCGGGCACGTGCGGCCTCCAAGGCCCGCGTCGCATCCTGGGCACGGTTTTTCGTGCTTTCCAGTTGCTCCATGGCTGCCCTACGCCTCGGCCCATCGCCGGGCAGCCCGGAATTGCCCAACGCGCCCTTGATCCCCGCCAGTTCGTCGGAGGCAAAACTCTCGGCCTTTCGGACATCGTCATCGGCATGGGTCTTTTGCGCAAAAAGCTGCGCGATCTCGGCCTGCGTTTGCTGGATCTCCGGATCATTTTCGGTAGGATTGATTTCGTTCTGGCGTAGAGCGGTGACTTGAGCGGTCAATGCGCCGACATGTGCCTTTTGTACCGTTACGGCGTCGGTCGCCCGCCCGATCTCCGCATCCACCAGCGCAACGGCCTCGCTGGTCGAACGCGCATTGGCTTGCTGATAGACGTTTTGGGTCCGCGCGTTGATATCCGCGCTGAAAATGAGGATGGACAAAAAGATAGCGGTCAGTTGCGCGATACAGACCGACAGGATGATGCGAATGGTAAGAAATATACCGGCTTTGATACGAGCCGCCGGGCCGCCCGAAATGTCGAGCCCGCCGCGCTTCAGCTCCTCAATGCCGCTCAGATGCCATCCCGACCGCATGACCATGTAGGAGTCTATGCAGAGGATAAAGGACGCGATGAATATCGACACCGCCACAAGTTCAGGCCGAATTTTTTCAGACTCACCAAAAAGGCGCTGGCTGATGATCGTACAAAGCGCAGCCTGATACAGCCAGGTGCAAAGCATGATCTCCGCGATAGCGCGGATGTTGGCTAAGTCTTGTTCTGGGCACAGCAGAAGCGTCTCTTTATCCGCGCCTGTAAGCTTGATCGAAAGTTTCGTGAATAAACCGATTTTAGGAATTGGAGGGAGGTTCTGCATGTCCATGATTACGTTCCTCCCGGTCGATTGCTCTCCGGAAAGAAATCATCGACAGAAATGCCCGCTTGCCAGAGGTCTTGAAGGGCGCGAACGATCTCTTCCGGGTCTTCCTGCAATGCTGGATGAACTATGCGCACGCGCAACGCCGGATCGTCGGAAAACTGCACGCGGTATCTATGAGCGCCGCTCACTATGGCTTTGATAGTCGCGCGACCCTCGATGAAGGGACCGTCATTCATGCCGATGACGATAACGGTCGTACCGATGGGAATCGGATGCGAATGATTTGCTTCGCCAATGCGCCTTACACTGTTGGAGGCTTGCGCAAATGCCGATTTGGAGAATTGTTTCTTACACCTTTTGGAAGCGATTCTTCTACCCAACTCGTGATGATCAGGCATCGCACCAGCTTTCGATTATTCCCTCGCCAATCCACTTTCATCTACCTGACGCACGAACTTATGCTCGGTGCGAACGCTGGTATCACCGCTGCATAAATTCCTCACAGACGGCGCAAAGAAACTGTGAGACCGGCTTAGCCCAAGCTGTTTGCTTGTACCTTGGACAGCATATTTGGTCTTGCTAGCAGCCTTCCGTTCACGTTCCTGCTGGCCTTCAGTTTCATCGCCGGGGTCAGCGTGGTCGCAATCTTGGAAAAGCGCCGTTGAATGACTCGCTAGATAACGAGCGCATGCGCGGTCAAATGGACCATCTTCGCGAATATAATGGGAGACTCTGTCGCCCGTCGGCTTTCCGCTGGGCTTACCCGTGTCGCTCGCGATGAGACAGATTGAATACATTTTCTGTGTCCATTCGCGATTGTGATATCGTCCGCGCCCGCATTTACCGAAATTGGCTTGCCAAAGGTGAGTTAGCTCGTGGGCAAACGTCGCCATGGCTCCCGTTAGCATTTTCTCTTGGAAATATTTTGGATTGAGCGCGATTTCGTAAGTGACCTCCGCACTGTTGCTTATGTTCACCAAGCGCTTCCGGAAAATAGCCGTAGTTTTTGCGAGTGCGCTGAAATATTATGAGGCAGGTAGGAAGAATTCCGCCAAATAATTCAATATTGAAAAATCTGAATGCTTCATCGAGCAAATTGTAGGTCCGCATGGCATTGGGCGCGTTAGTTATATCGTACGATCCAAAATCGCCATTTAGCTTTTGAGCCGTTTCGTTATTTGAGAAATGCACATTGCGCACTTTCATGGCCGAGTGTTTCCGTGGCGTCTAGATGATGCAAAAAAATCGAATTTTCACGAAAGGGCGGGCGGAAGAATTCCGACCGCTTTTTTTGAGGCGAAAGAGCCCAGTTTATCACCTTAGTGATGGTTAGATGAAAGGTTATTAGGTCCTTGGCTGATCTGATCCATCATCCATTCAGCAATTTGGATAGCCATTGGGTCAAAAGAAAACAAAACTTTGGTCAGCAGCGATCGTTTCGCTCCCGCCAGCCTAAATTCAATCCATGTCTGAGCCCGCGCATAGGCCGTTTTAAAATTAGGATCACCAAACCCAGGGGGATTGTTCGCAGGTATCACAAGCATTCCGATCGTAGCTCGAGGCAGCGCCACTCATTGGCGCCACGATCGGATCATGCTCTTAATATTCCTTCTTTGTCAAGTCAGGCGACCTGACTTATCGTTTGGGTGTCGGAAGCTTACTGTGCCTTTGGCGAGACAGCTGCTTGTCGATTCTATTTTGATGCCGTTTCGCTTCTTTTTGCTCTTCGGAAAGTTCTGCCATTAGTTTCCTAGATGTGAGACGAGAGGTGCCGGCGGGAAGCTTGTGTGGCCGAGTAAGTTCTCTTATTCGTTTACGGTTGTTGTGTCGGATTTCTTCTTTATATGCCGCACCTAAACTCGGCTGTATCTCCACAATATGCTCCAATGTGAGTCCACGCCCTAACCATTCAGTGAAATGTTGTAGGATATAAGTCGATGGTGCGATGGTGCTGTTGCTGTCCCACAAATGGGCTTTCGCGTAGGTTTCAAATTCAGTGAGGTCGGCTTCTCTTAAATCGCGGACAGCCTGTCGGGATTCTGGAAGCAAGACTTCTACTTTAGCTTCTTCAATAAGTTTTCCGAGTTTTCTGGCAAGCTCAGCTCGCGCCGACGCTGGGACGCCCCTGGCTTCTAGGTAGCGATCTAGGAGAATGGAGGGATCATCTGCCGACTCCGCCCCTATGGCGACCTTTACATCGGGCACATCTCCTACGTCTTTCCATCCTTCGGGAGGTTCCAAAGGATTTGCATCGCCAAATAAAATATATGGACTCGATGTCCAATTTCTATCCTTAATATCGCGAATATATCCGTTGAAAACAACAACAACTTTATTCTTTACATATTCGTCAATACTTAATCTACTAAGATATTCTAATAAAAGACCATTTAAACTACCTTCAAAGACGCCCCTCCATGGTTTGCGGAAACAGGCTTGCCGAGACTTACGCGCAAGCAAAACCTGTTCTTGGATAGCAGCATCGTTTGAATGACCGAATAAATCGATGACTCGATCATAAAGCTTCATTGCATCAGGATCTCGCTTGGCTTCCTCAAATACTAACCCTTTCCTGACATAAGCACTTGCTACGATTTCGAGGAGCACCGGTTCCTTCGAATGCTCATAACGGCTTATTATGGTGTCGTAGAGTTCGACGGCTCTGCTATCATAAAGCAGACCCGCTTTGCTTAGGAGCGCATTCGCGACCTGTAATTGTACCTCATACTGGTCTGAAGTGCTAAATCGCGAGATGATTTCGTTGTAAACAGCGTCCGCCCGCTCTTTGCGAGTCCAATAAACCGCAAGTCCTTTATTGTAGAGCGCCCGTGCAATGTGCTTTTCGAAAAGGGTGTCCGTAGCTTCTTTATCTGTAAAACGATTGTCTAGATCATTGTAGGTAGCTATCGCTTCTTCAACTTTATTAAGTCCGCTAAAGGCAAGCGCCTTGTTAAAAAGCGATAATGCGACATACTCACGAAATCTCTGAGACGCTTTGTCTTCGCATCCAAAAAACGAAAACGCATCATAATATGCAACGACCTGATGATAAACGCTGATGGCGTCTTCTAAGCGACCCATCTCGTGCAGCGAATATCCCTTGTTGAAAATTTCGCTAGCGACCTGTTCGCGAAATTGGGGCCGATCTAGACTAGGTTTGCAAAATAGGTTCATGACGAAATCATTGACCTTAATAGCATCTTCCAGTCTATTTAATCGGCGTAATATCTCTCCTATACTGTTAGAGGCTCCCGTTAATAAGGGTACCGGTACCGATTGATCTACGCAAAATTGGCCGAACTTATCAAGAAGGTCAGAAAAAGTATAAAGCGCATCTTCTTCACGACCTAGCTCGACTAAGGCAACGCCTTTGTTGTGATATGCGTGGGCAACTAACGGGCGTAGTCCAGGTTCGCCTAGGATCGTGCGCCCCTGCATTTCGATGAAAGCATCGTACTCGCTAACCGCTCGCTCAGGCTCTCCTAATTTGGCAAAACGATCGGCTCTTGCGAGTTGTTGCCAAAAATAGTTAATGGAACCAGTGAGCGGCTTTGGAACTAGCTGATTATGAACAACAAGCTTGAGTGGCCTAGCGCGCGAAATAGCCCCATTACCGCTTGCACGGTCAAAAGCGTCTGTTAGCAAATAGTTCGTCGCTATGGCCATCGCGTCCTTATCGAAGCATTAGGAAGACGGCGGCTACGCGCTCCGTCTCTCTACTCTGATTCTTTATACGTGCTCCGACGATGAGAAACAATAATTGCCATATTAGCGTACGCTAAGAGCCTGACCGTAAATTCGATTACCTGCCCTGTTACGCTTCAAAACAGGCGAACTAGTTATGATCAAAAGGTCCTGAACCGATAGAGCAGGAGAAGTTTGGCTTTAATGAGCGGAAGTCTATTTTGCTAAAAATGCGTTCAGAACGAATTTCGAGTCGAGTTCTAAGCTGGAGGGGGTAACGCCCGACTTTCCTGACCTGAAATCCATTTCAAAAGCACCGAACGCCGTGCGCACAGCACAGAGCCAAGCCGGAATACAGGCAGGCGGGTGCATTCGGCAAGGTAATAGACTTTGCGCCTGCCGCTCTTGCTTTTGCCGAAGATGAATTCCGCGATCTCATCCGCGCCGCGCAGCAGGTCGTCCGCGAGTTCGATTGATGTATTGGTTTCGTCTGTATGCTGATTCATAAAAATATCCCAAGCTGCTGTTAAGTGGCCTTTGCGCTAATGCGCAAAGGCATTCCCTGACGGCAGATGGGCGTGCTCGCTTGAACTCTACTTCAGACCAATCGAAAGACCGGCCTTCACCTAATGAGTAGCTCCACAAACCATAGTGCATTTCCTCTCGGACCGACCGACGGGGAACGCATTCGTTTTACTTTTTTAAAAATTGTGAAAGCAATTCAATAGTATCGCGATGCAAAACCTTCTCACTTGCTCCGTATACTTCCTACATCTGTATGCTGCTTTTCATACATCTGTATGATGATCGCCGGTGTGACTTTGCTCCCTGCTTTCGATCCATTTCAATAAAACCGATTTGCGCGCGCAGATCATTGAGCCAATTTTGAAAAATGGCGCATTCGATGTCGCCGCGAGATGATAGATTTTTCTGCGAAACTTTCTATCGCCGTACATATAGAGAGCAATCTCTTCGGCGCCGCGCAGCAGGTCATGTGCCAGATCAGTGTCTTGCTCCGGCATCGCCCTCACTCCTGCGCCAACAGTTCCGCAATGGAATAAATGGTCTGTTCGGTAATGCGCCGAGATTGCTCCAGGTCGCCGAGGACCTCGGTTGAGGCTTTCGGAAGGCCGCGGCTTTTCTTTGACGGAATATATTCGACGCTGGCGGTTTGCCCGTTCGGCAGTCCCGAAATCCTTATCCGCCCGCGCGTAGCGCGGGTGAAGGCGAACACCTCGATATGGGGGATCGCGTGCTTCTTTGAGTCTGCGATCAAGGCAGCCAGTGATCCTGTCGCAGCGGAGGCAATCAGCGCGTCAAGCGCAGCGACGAAGCCGTCCCGAGAAGTAAGGCCCGCGAGATCGACCAGACCTGTCGCTGCGAACAGCTTTTCGCTGGAGCGGCTCTTATCGACACTCGTTTGCATATAACGCTGCACCGCCTCGACCGACGCATTCGTCATCGCGCTGGCCAGAAGGGCGGTGAGCAACCGGGCGGCATCAAGGGGCGCCATTTGCGCGACACTGAAACCGCGCCCACCTTTGGTGCGCAGCCCGCCTTTCACCAGCCGCCGGTCGGCATCGACGACCGTCGCCAAAGGCAGGCCAGTGGCATCGCTGATGGTCTGCATAAGCTGCGCTGGGCTTGCCATTCGGGAACTCAATCGGAAATATTCCGATTGCTTTATCCTCCTTTCAAATTGAATCCAATAGGAATGAATGGTAATGGCGCATTGGAGGCGTCGACGATCTTTTTTAATCGCTTCCCCAAATGCGCGGGGCTGCGGCGGTCTCTTATGTGGGACAAGTTGACCGGTCCCGCCGGCGGGTCAACGCGGCTCTCTTCCGCGCGGTCTCAAGAACCGCTTGTGCAGCTCCGCCCCGCAGAGCGGCGCGCCAAAAGCGCGGCGTTTGATCCGCCGTCTCAGGGTACCGGTCCCTTTAGCCCCACGAGGCCGCAATCACGCGGCCCGCTGCAAAAGGGCAAGCGCCATGAAAACCGAACGTTTCGATATCCACCAGCACATCACCGACCAGATCATTGCCGCAATCGAGCGCGGCGTGGGAGAATTCCGGCTGCCCTGGCATCGCTCCCTCGGCTCGATCATGCGCCCCGCCAATGTCGCATCGCAGAAAGCCTATCGCGGCGTCAACATTCTTACTCTCTGGGCCACCGCCGACGAGAAAGGCTATAGCTCCGGCATCTGGGGCACCTACCGGCAATGGGCGGAAGCCGGCGTACAGGTCCGCAAAGGCGAGAAATCCGCCTACATCGTTTTCTACAAAGAATTCGCGGTCACGAGCGTGGACGCGGACAGCGAAGAAGCCAGCACGCGCTTGTTTGCCAGAGCCACGCCTGTCTTCGCCGCCGAGCAGGTCGAGAGCTGGACGGCACCCGTCATCGAGACGCCAGCGAAACCTGTCACGGCTATCGAGCAGGCCGATGCTTTCGTTACAACATCCGGGGCGTCCATCGCTCATGGCGGCGACAAAGCCTATTACCGCCCTTCGACCGACAGTATTCAGCTTCCGCCGCGCGAGGCCTTTATCGGCTCGCCGACCAGCAGTCCGGCTGAAGCTTATTACTCGACTTTACTGCATGAGCTGACGCATTGGACGAGCATCGAGACCCGGTGCAATCGCCAGCTTGGCAAGCGTTTTGGCGACAACGCCTACGCGATGGAAGAACTCATCGCCGAACTCGGAGCCGCCTTCCTCTGCGCAGATCTCGGTATCACCGACGAACCGCGCGCTGACCATGCACAATATCTCGAACATTGGCTGACAGTGATGAAGGCCGACAAGAAAGCCATTTTCACCGCCGCTTCGAAAGCATCTGCCGCCGTCGATTACCTCGCATCCTTGCAGAAGGGGTGAGGAACAGCGCGACCGACCCTGGTCGCCTTGACCGTATGCCGCTCAACTGGCCATCGTTCCTTATTCAGAAATAATCTGATTGAAATATACGGCTTTTCGGATAGAATCCGATAGGAACAGATGGAAACGATTAGTAATGCGTGGCATCCGAGACGTTTTTTCGTGAAGCAGCCTGACATGAATGTTAATCTGTGGCCGGAGGAGTTGCTCATGTCAGTTCGCA
>Ga0116227_10017337_pt1 | contig 10076 bp, 8 predicted proteins | sample S1TSphgellanicum_FD_89693 | JGI IMG/M metagenome (GOLD analysis project Ga0116227, IMG submission 89693) | Host-associated microbial communities from peat moss isolated from Minnesota, USA - S1T2_Fb - Sphagnum magellanicum MG | ecosystem: Host-associated > Plants > Peat moss > Unclassified...
CATAGGCTGCCATGACCGACGAAGACTTTGCCCGCCTGTTGCTCGACGCACGCCGCGGCCCGCCGGTGCCCGACAGCATCGCCCCGGCCGACGAGGCGCAGGCATATCGAATCCAGGCGCTGGTCAGCGCGGAGCTCGGGCCGATCGGTGGCTGGAAAGTCGGCGCGCCCGGCCCGTCTGCGCCGCCGAATTGCGCCCCGCTGCCCGCCAGCGCCCTCTTCCACGCCCCGAAAACCCTCGACTCCACGGTCTTCACCCAGCGCGAGGTCGAATCTGAAATCTGCTTCCGCTTCGCCGCCGACCTGCCGCCGCGCAGGCTGCGCTACGAGGCACCCGAGGTAATCGCCGCAATTTCGACCTGTCAGCCAGGCATCGAAATCCTGCAATCCCGGCTCGCAAACCCCGACCAAGCCAGCGCTCTCGCCCTACTGGCCGACAGCATCCAGACCGGCGCCTTCATCTGGGGCGAGCCGATCGCCCACTGGCAAACGGTCGATTTCGCGTCCATGAGAATCCGGCAAACCATCGAAGGCGGCCCCACCAAAGAGAGCGTCGGCAACCCGGCCGGTGACATGATCCGCCTGATGCTTTGGCTCGCCAATACTGGCGCCGTGTGGGCCGGCGGCATCAAAGCCGGCCAAATCGTCACCTGCGGCTCCTGGACCGGCAAAACCAAGGCGCCCGCGACCAGCGAGGCTGTTGCCGCCTTTACCGATGCTTCGCCTGTCGTGCTTCGGTTCGCCAAACCCCTCACTGAGGCTGTCCCGAATGCGGCGACCGATCGGCAATGAACGAGGCCGCTCAGATCATTCAAACAGGGCGCGCACGGTTCAGCGCGTAGCCTCGGCGCAGCTACGATCGGATCAGCTTGATCCGCCGCCCATTCACCCCCAACGCAATCCGCCCCTGCTTCAGCGCCAGCGCGTCCTCGCCAAACACACCCAGCCGCCAGCCATGCAGAGCAGGCACGTCTGGGTTGTCCTCAGTCGCCAGGCGGTCAATCTCCTCGGACGACGCCAGCAGCTTTGGCGCCACGTCGTGCGACTCCGCCTTTTCCGCCAGCAGCACTTTTAGCAGCGCCACCAGAGCCGGCGAAGGCCGTGGCCCGTCGCGCTGAGCGCGGGCTTCCGGCAACGCGCTCTCCGGCAACGCAGCCGCCTCGGCAATCGCCGCCAGCAGCGACAAGCCGGTGGTGCCATCGGCAAACCCGCGCGTGACCCCCCGTATCCGCCCCAGCGCCTCGGTATCGGCCGGCGCGGTGGCGGCGATTTCCAACAGACTCTCATCCCGCACCAGGCGCTGCCGGGGGATGTTGATACGCTGCGCCTCCCGCTCCCGCCAGGCCGCGATCGCGCGCAAAATACCCAACATCCGCCGATTGGTCGTGCGCGGCCGCAACCGCTCCCACATGGTTTCCGGATCTGGCCGATAGGTTGCCGGCTCGGCAAGCGCCGCCAGTTCCTCGGCCACCCATGGCAGCCGCCCTTCCCGTTCCAGCCGCTCGGTCAGGCGCACATATACGGTGCGTAGATGCGTCACATCCGCGGCCGCATAAGCCAGTTGCGCCGCACTCAGCGGGCGCGCCGACCAATCCGAAAACCGGTGCGCCTTATCAATCTGTCCGCCGGCAAGCCCAGCCACCAGGCTGTCATACCCCACCTGATCGCCAAACCCGGCCACCATGGCCGCCACCTGGGTATCGAATAACGGCACCGGAACGGCACCGAACATCTGCAGGAAAATCTCCACATCCTGCCGCGCCGCGTGAAAAACCTTCACCACCCGCTGATCCGCCAGCAACGCGCCGAGCGACGCCAGATCGAGCCCTGGCGCCAGTGCATCCACCACCGCCACATCGTTCCTGCCGCCAAGCTGCACCACGCACAGTTCCGGCCAATAGGTGCGCTCCCGCATGAACTCGGTATCGACCGTCACGTAGGGCTCCGCGCGCAGGCGGGCGCAGAGGGCATCCAGGGCGATCGTTTCGGTGATCAGGACGGGCGAGGCGAAGGCTTCGCGCTGAGGGCGAGACATACTCGGTTACTACACCGCGCGGGTGCGCTTGGGAAACACCCCACACCGCGCTGCTTCCCGCCTTGACCCCAACCCGGTCGGCTCCTTAAAGCCTGCCCCATGCATCCCTACCGCACCCATAGCTGTGGCGCCCTGCGCGCCGAACATGCCGGCGCCACCGCCCGCCTCTCCGGCTGGGTCCATAGCAAGCGCGACCATGGCGGGCTTCTCTTCATCGATCTGCGCGACCATTACGGCCTCACCCAGATTGTCTTCCCCAATGGCTCCGCTGCTTTGGCCACCGCCGACGCGCTTCGGGTGGAAAGCTGCATCACCGTCACCGGCGACGTGGTTCTGCGCCAGGCGGGCACCATCAACCCGCGCCTCCCCACCGGCGAGATCGAGGTGTTGGCCCGCGACATCACCGTGCAATCCACCGCCGAGGTGCTGCCCCTGCAAGTCGCCGGCAGCGAAACCTACTCCGACGAAACGCGGCTGAAATACCGCTACATCGATCTGCGCCGCGAGCGTGTGCATAAAAACATGATGCTGCGCGCCCAGGTGATCGCCTCGATCCGCGCCCGGATGATCGCCCAGGGGTTTACCGAGTTCCAGACCCCCATCCTGACCGCCAGCAGCCCGGAAGGCGCGCGCGACTTCCTGGTCCCCGCCCGCATGCATCCGGGCAAATTCTACGCCCTGCCGCAGGCGCCCCAACAGTTCAAACAGCTGCTGATGGTCGCCGGCTTCGACCGCTATTTCCAGATCGCTCCCTGCTTCCGCGATGAAGCCAGCCGCGCCGACCGTTCCCCAGGCGAATTCTACCAGCTCGATTTCGAAATGAGCTACGTCACCCAGGAAGATGTGTTTGCCACCATCGAACCCGTCATTGGCGGCCTGTTTGAGGAATTCGCCGATGGCCGCGCGGTGGATAGCGCCCCGTTCATCCGCATCCCCTACGACGAAGCCTTGCTGACATTCGGCTCCGACAAGCCCGATCTGCGCAACCCGCTGCGCATCACCGACGTCACCGCCCATTTCGCCGGCAGCGGCTTTGGCCTGTTCGCCAAAATCGCCGCTGCGGGCGGCATCGTGCGTGCCATCCCCGCCCCAGGCGCCGGCCCCCGGCCGCGCGGCTTCTTCGACAAGCTGAACGACTGGGCGCGTGCCGAAGGCGCCGGCGGCCTTGGCTACATCATTTTTGAGAGCGACGGCGCAAAAGGCCCCATCGCCAAGAACCTCGAACCGGCGCGGCTGGAGGCCATCCGCCTCGCCTGCGGCCTGGCCCCCGGTGACGCCGTATTCTTCGCCGCCGGCCCCCGCGAAACCGCGCAAAAATTCGCCGGCGCCGTCCGCAACCGAATCGGCAACGAGCTCGACCTCTACGAAAAAAATGCCTTCCGCTTCTGCTGGGTGGTCGATTTCCCGATGTACGAGCTGAACGAGGAAACCGGCCAGATCGATTTCTCGCACAACCCGTTCAGCATGCCGCAAGGCGGCATGGCGGCGCTGGAAACGCAGGATCCACTGACGATCAAGGCGTTTCAGTACGACATCGTCTGCAACGGCATCGAGCTTTCGTCGGGCGCCATCCGCAACCATCGCCCGGATATCATGATCCGCGCCTTCGCCATCGCCGGCTATCCGCAGGAAGAGGTGGAAGCGCGCTTCGGCGGCATGCTCAACGCGTTTCGCTACGGGGCGCCCCCGCATGGCGGCTCGGCGCCCGGCATCGACCGCATGGTGATGCTGCTGGCCGAAGAGCCGAACATCCGCGAGGTCATCCTGTTCCCCCTGAACCAGCAGGGCGAGGATCTGATGATGGGCGCCCCTGCCCCGGTGACGGCGGCACGGCTAAAAGAGCTGTCGCTCAAGATCGAGCTACCGCCTAAGGCATCGTCGGCACATAAGGGCGTCGGCACGCCGACAAAGATGCCGCTTCAAACAAAGACTTAGGGCCCGTTCGACCCCGTAACCCGATTCGGTTAATGTCGAACGGGCCCTAAGGTGGTAAAGACGTAACGGCCCGCGCCGCCTATTGCACCAGCATGTCGGACCCGCGCCAATTAAGACACCTCCCGTGTCCAGATTTTTGTCGTCTGGGCTGCAACTTATGGCTTGACGCATGAACCTTTGGAAATGATGATTACCGATGTTATCGGTCAAGCGTCTATCGGGTCGCCGGGCCAAGAGGGAACAAACGGTGCGGCAAAATGCCAAATCCGACTCCGACACTCCATCTGAATGTGGTGAAAGAAGGTCCAGGGCAAGCAACTGCCGACGACCCGGGCGCCAGGAGACGTGCGTTACCACATACCGCTCAGCCAGGGTGCGCTGATCGGGTTATCGGCGCACGCATAGGCAAATCCTGCTATCGTGCGAAGCTGAGACCCGGCACCCCAACAAGAAAATATTTCCAGTAAAAACTGAGGTGAGAGACGGATGTCCGGATCGCAGATTTCGGCCGTTACCAGCAGACGCCAGCCACACGCAGCGGAGCCAAACAGCGGCGCCCCGCTGGCAAGGGTGGTTTATCGCAGCCGCGCCGTCCGCTCCGTCTCGCCGCCCGAATTGCATGAGCTGACCGCCTTCTCCCAGGCGCGCAATTCCCGCGAATCCATCACCGGCCTGATGCTCTACGACGACAGCAACTTCTTTCAGTGGCTGGAAGGGCCGCCGCAAGGGGTGGATCGCGTCATGCGGTCCATCCGTAACGACAAGCGGCATACCGACATCGATATCCTCAGTCAGCGATCAGCCGCGTCACGCACCTTTGGTGACTGGAGCATGAAGCTGGCCACGCCGGGCCCGAATTCCATCACCTGGCAACGCGACGTTATCGAACCGCCGCGCGAGATCGTTGAGGATCTGCGGGCGCGGCCAAAAGCCGCCCCCGCCTTGCTGATAAAACTCTCCCCGTCATCCAGGCGCAGTGCCGCGCCCGACAACATGGTGGCGGACCAGATCGCGCAATTGCCGCTGCAGCACAAAACCGCCGCCATCCTGAAAAGGGTGATGCTGTCCAGCGTGATACCCAAGCTCGCAACCGGCCATGGCCTGCAGGTGACGCCGGCCCCCCTGTTGCCGGCCAACCCGCGTGCCTCGGAGCTGGCCGAGTTGCTGATCGCTGCCGACCAGGCGGCGGCCGCGGAGCTGATCAAGGAATTGCAGGCAGCCCACGGCCCGTTCGTGAATTTCTACGCCACCTTGTTCGAGCCGGCGGCGCGCCAGCTGGGTGACCTCTGGAGCGACGATACCTGCAGTGAGTTCGACGTCACCCTCGGCCTGTGCCGCCTGCAAACCGCCATCCGGCTTCTCAGCGCCGATACGCTGCGGCCGCTGCCGAGCCGCCTGCCGCAACCGATTGTGCTGATTGCGCCGGAGCCGGGCGAGCTGCACCGGCTGGGTGCGGCGCTCGATTCGGATGTGCTGTGGAATGCCGGCTGGTCGCCGCATTGCGAATACCCGACCGACGACAAAACCTTGCAGGACCTGGTTTCCAGCACCTGGTTCGACGTGCTGGACCTCTCACTCAGCGCCGCTTTCCGCAGGGAGCACTGGCTGCCCCGCATCGCCGAAACCATCGCCCATGCCCGCGAAGCCTCCCGCAATCCGGCGCTGATGGTGGTGGTCGGCGGCCGCGTTTTCCTGGAAGAGAAAAGCGCCGCCACCACGGTAGGTGCCGATCTGGCGACCAAAACCGCGCTGCACGTGGATCGGTCGATCAAGGAAAGCCTGCGCCTCGCCGCCCGCCCGGTCTCTGCCAGCGGAAATATGTAGGCACGCGGGAACGCCGCGAACATGAGGTAAATCATTCGCCACCATCATCCGGCAGGAAGCAAGCCGGGGATGAATGTGCTGCGCGAAACCTACGCCCACATAATATATGATGCGCTCGACGCGTCCGACACACTGGTGGCCATCCTGGATGCGGCGCCAGAGCACGCCAGCGGTCTCGCTTTCCTGGAAATCAGCGAGGCGTTTACCCGCGCACTGGGCTTCAGCCCGCCTGCGGGCAGCCCTTTGCAAGCGATTGCGGCACCCGACTCCGCCACCGCGCTGCGTCAGATTGCCGCCTGCGTTGTCGCCGGCCGCCCTTGGCACAACGAACTCGCCTGCCTGGATGCGCACCAGCAGCGCATCTGGATCGATTGCCACCTGGTGCCCAACCCTGGCCGCGCAATCTACCTGCTGATCGGGCGGGAGATCACCGCGCGACGCGCGGAACTGCACGATGTCAAAGCGATGAACACGCTGCTGCTCAAGGCCTTCCGCGCCGCCAACACCCCGCTGGCCATCGTGACGCAGGATGGCCGCTTCGTGATGACGAATGCCTGCATGGATTCGCAATTGCGCGTCCCGCTGGGCAGCCTCGCCGGCAAATCCGCGCTGGCCTGCCTGACGCCGCAATCCCGCCTGATCCTGGAGAGTGCCCAGGCGGAACAGGCGGCCGACGGCAAGCCGATCCATATCGATGTCGATCTTCTGCGCGCGGACGGCGAAAGCCTGCCCGTGACCCTGTCGTCATCGCCCGTGCTCGGCCTGGATCGGCAACATTTCGGCGTGGTCACCACCCATCCGCGTGAGCCACGCCGGACCGAACCCGCCGCTCATGTCATGGCCGGCCGCCTGCGTTTCATCAGCCTGGAGGCGGTACGGGATGCGCTGAAGGATCAGTGGGCCGACCTGGCCAAGCGGGTGATGGAGACGGCCGAACATTTCATCCACAAAAGATTGGCCACCGCCGACCAACTGAGCCGGGACGGCGATTGCGGCTTCATGATCTGCTTCGCTTCCGCCACCGAGGAGGAAGCCAGCTTCCGCGCCGCCGCCATCGCCCGCGACTTGCGCAAGAAGCTGATCGGCCTGGGCGAGGACGAAGATCTGACCGCCCTGCAGGTGGTGGTGGCCCGCGTGCCGGTAAGCGGCCGCGAAGCCGCCGAACCGCAGATCAAGCGGCATCTGGATGGTGTTCAGGCCGAAGGGCTGCGCGCCGCCCAGGCGGATCTGCGGCCGCCGCGGCTGACCACGGTGTATCACACCGCATCGGCCACGCCCTTCGCGGTGTTCGTGGCCCCCGCGCCCAGGCTAAGCACCCCAGGCTCGCTGATGATCCCTGCCTCCTCCTTGTCGGACGATCTGGCCCCGCTGAAATGGCTGCATGCGCATGACATGCTGAAATCGATTCGCGGGATTTTCCTCAACATCAATTTCGGCATTTTCCTGTCGAAATCGCGCACCGAGTATTTCCTCGAGCAATGCACCAAACTGCCGCAGCCGTTACGCGCCCATCTCCACCTGGTGCTCTCCCAGCCCCCCGCCGGCACAACCACCTCGCTGATGCAGGAGATCCTGCGCCGCCTGACCCCGTTCTGCGCCGGCCTCTGCTGCCACTTCGATGACTGGGCCGCCCCTTCCTTCGATTTCAAAACCTGCCCCTTCACCTGGATCACCGCCGACCTCCCCAACTGGGACGGCCTCACCCCCGCCCCCCTCGACCGCGCCAAACGCCTCACCACCCTTCTCGGCGCCCACAAAATCCGCGCTTTGGCGTTGGGCGCCCCGTCCACCGCTTCGTTCCACGCGTTGCACGAGGCTGGAGTCTCGGCCGCTACGCTGCATGAGTAGGAAGTTGGGCTGGGGGTAAAAGCCAATCGTGAGCGGGACAGCTGGGGACAACGACAATTAGACCGCGGGCCAACGCCAGAGAGCGTTTTGCGCCCATTGTGCTCATCACGGCGTGGCGGGTAACGCCTGACTGCAGACCACACCTGGACAAAATTCAAGAACTTTGCACCAGACAACGAGCCTGTTCTCTTAAGGCATGTTCTCTTTAAGTTTATCCTCCGCAGGCAGCCGATTAATGCTTATAGATCACGTTCCTCGGTCTTGATCGTGACCATATCTTCCATCATCGCTACGGTTGCCTTCCTCAGCTCGACAAAGTCGGGCAACTCGTTGCGGCTAAGCCGCTTCTGTATAAGCGAAATCGGTGCGCAATAGACTGACAAGCCTTGAATCGCGACGCAGGTTTCCTCTCCGTAGTCGTCTGTCACTCTTCCCCACTCAAATTCGCCGTGTCGCAAAAGCTCTTCACCGAACGCCAAACCCAACGCAATTATATGGGTTGGATTTCGTGAATCGGAGCCGCAAACACGATTATATAGGGCTTGAATTTGTGTCGACTGTAACGGGCGAGGGGCATTCGCGAGACGGGATGCGAGGTTTAAAGCCGCATTTAATGCGTCAGCCTCAGCCGTCGTCAAACCGCGAATTTTCGGTGCCATACGCCAGGATACATATTCTCACATCGCGAAACAAGCGCAGCCCATGCAGATGAGTTACTAGGCAGACGCACAAATACGTACCGTAGACTTATCACCTACTTTGAGACTTTGTTGTTATAAATGGCAAAGAGCTCGCTGACGATTTCGTCATGACACGTATTTGGCGACCTCGCTAGTAGTTTAGCATGAGCGGCACGGTGTATAAATCAAGACTTTCGGAGAAGAAACCTTGCCCTAGGGAAATCAGTGCCTTACACTTTCCGAAAGATATGACCGAAATAACTCCCCAGATTCGCCGCCTCGGCTACACCCGCGTCAGCACCTATGGGCAGACGCTCGATGCGCAGCTTGGGCAGTTGAAGGCCGATGGCTGCACGAAGATTTACCGGGAGACGGCCAGCGGGGCGAAGGCGGACCGGCGCGAGCTGTTGCGGCTGCTGAAAGACGTGGTCGCCGGCGACGTGGTGACGGCGACGCGGATCGATCGGCTGGCCCGTTCGACCTTCGACCTGTTCGCCATCGTGAAGCAGATCAAGGACGCAAAGGCGGAATTCCGCTCCCTGGCCGAGCCATGGATCCGAGTTTTGTACGCCTCTTTGGGCAGACAGATGCGGAACGGGCCAAAAAAGACCGGCGTTCCCACCACCCGTCAATTGTCAACGCGGATTTCGCAAAAATTCTGCGCTGACAACGGATACGGGAGATCGCTACTGCGGGCTGCTATTTGCTATACACAGCGAAAGCGGGCGGAAGAACGGTCGTGGAGCTCCTCCAACCGGCGGAATTAATATTATATGCAGCGGGCGCGGCGGTAATCTGATTGGTGGTTGCCACGTTCCATGCGGCAAAAGTGGTGGTTTCCTTGGCATTGGTCGAGACCACGACCCAGTAAGGCTTGCCGGCGGTCAGCGACAAGCCGTCCTTGATCTTTGCTGTGGTCAGGCCGCAGCATGCGCCGAATGTCGGCAGGGATTTCGCGTTGCCCGACCAAAGTGCCGTTCCGGGCGCGCCGCTATCGTCGGAATAGATCGAGAAGGTAATCTCGTCGGTCCCCTCGATATAGCCCACCGCCGCGTCGATTTCTGTGGCCGTTGCGGTCGCGGTCGGGGTGAAGCCGCCGGCCACCGCAATGGATTCGCCGATACCGCAATCCGGCCCGCACAGCGTTGCACCTTCCCCGGAGAAGTAGATGCCGTTGGGATACGCGGTAGCAAGGTTGCTGAAAATCGTAGCGGCCTTCGCCTTGTGAATCTTGTTTGGTTTCATGTCAGTCGTGCCATGCGCCGGCGCGATGACCATGTGCTTGTCCTGGCTTACGCTAATACCTTCGGCGGCCACAGCCGAGGCGCTCGCCGCCGCGGTTATGGCAAACGCAACTAAGAAAGTCCGGATCATAAACTGCTCCCCATTGATCAAGCTCGAGGCCCCCTGCCTCGGGCTTGCGCCCCAGGTTAACTCCAAGCCACAAGACCGCAAGGACTTCTAGGCGTATCGATGCCCAACCGTCGAATTTTCTTTTCTTGTAACGCCAGCCGAGACGGCAGCGCGCAGAGGCCGTCGATTTGATCGGACCCGATCCACGAACTCCCATACGGGCCCGCGGCATCTGACGGCCGCAACAGAGGCCGGATAGATGACGGGAATCGACTACGCGGCCACACCCTCCTCGAGATTTCTCTTGCGTTCCCGGAGGCGTCCACCGATGCTCATTCGTTCGGGGGCTGAAGCACCTAGAGCGGGATGCGATCTGATAGATTCATTGTCGCGTGTCGCATC
>Ga0116227_10017338_pt1 | contig 10075 bp, 4 predicted proteins | sample S1TSphgellanicum_FD_89693 | JGI IMG/M metagenome (GOLD analysis project Ga0116227, IMG submission 89693) | Host-associated microbial communities from peat moss isolated from Minnesota, USA - S1T2_Fb - Sphagnum magellanicum MG | ecosystem: Host-associated > Plants > Peat moss > Unclassified...
GGTGAAGAGTGCAACATCCGTCTCACAATTTCTAATTAAATTTCAAGATATAATTACATGTTTTGAGTTATGTAGTCCAAGAGCAGACCATAAGAAGCTTATGAGTTTAAAGAAATTTTTGGGCAACACTATATATATATATTATCCTAGACCCTACACACTAAATTTTGTGTACTTCAATAATATAGGAGGGGGCAAAGGGACATCATCCATGTTCACAATAGGTGTCAATATGCTCACAACAAAGTTGATCTATTCCTTATCTCACAAAATAATTTGCTGACAACATACTTTATGTAATCCTTGCATCATAAAAAGACTTTGCTTACAACATACTTGATGTATATCTTATATAGCAAAACCAACTCTTCAAATTGGAGGGACTTACAAAAGTGGAAGATATTTGTTTTTGGGATCCTTAACTTTTGTAAAATCCTTCAAATTTAAAGTGCAATTCTACTAAGGGAAAAGTTTTAAAAACACTAAAAAGTACATTGCTATGAAATGGGGCTTGCAACTCAAATTATCACCAAACTCAATCATAATATGAGTTTCATCCCCCCCTTTTTTTTTCCTAGGTGCCTTCTTTCGATCTCATGTGTGTGTTATCGCTATAATTGTGTTTATCATTGTTACAAAATCATTTTCAAACTTCATGCATTAAATATTGAGTTTCAACATTTTCTTCCCAAATTCAATAAGGGATGTGTCACATTATGATTGTAACTTGATGTGTAACTTGATGTGTAACTTGATGTAATTACACAATTACTTAAGTAACTGTTTAAAGCGATAAGTTGAGTGGTAGGATTTCATAATTTGGTCATGGTGCATAGATTTATGTGAAAGTCATGGCACCATGTGATTATGTGCCTTTGTGATTAATTATGGAATCACATGGGGAACCATGTGATATTGTTTCCTTATGATTAATTGTGAAATCACATGTGCACCACATGATATTGTTTCCTTGTGATTAATTGTGAAATCACATGTGCGCCATGTGATATTGTTTCCTTGTGCACCATGTGATATTGTTTCCTTGTGATTAATTGTGAAATCACATGTGCACCACATGATATTGTTTCCTTGTGATTAATTGTGAAATCACATGTGCGCCATGTGATATTGTTTCCTTGTGATTAATTGTGAAATCACATGTGCGCCATGTGATATTATTTCCTTGTGCACCATGTGATATTGTTTCCTTGTGATTAATTGTGAAATCACATGTGCACCATGTGATTTTGTTTCCTTTTGATTATTTGAGGAACCATGTGGTGGATAAGTTTTAAAATTTTTTTTGATTAGTTTCCTTTTGGTTAGTATATAAAAGGGTGTTTGTGACCTTGAGAAACACCTTCACTTGTGCAAAGTTATTGTATGAATGCAAAGTTTGTGAGAATTGAAGTTTTAATTTTGAAAGGTTTTTGGTTTTGAATGGTTTTGGTGTTGTTTGTGTTTAAATCATGGTAGGAGAAAGGTGAGGCTTGCATAGACAATAGAAGAGTGATAGAATAATTTTGCAACCAAGAACATAAATTTCATAGCTATGTAGTAATCATACTAATTTCAGTTCCAAACCCGTTGGTGTTGTACATGGCCTTGTCATTTACATTAAAATGGTATCTTAAAGCAAAAAAAAAATTATGGAAATTCAAATATTTCACCAAGCCAAAACATAATCTTCAAAAAATCCTCTAGAAGAAACCAAAAGTCTTCAAGATATTATAACTTTGATAACTAATCTCAAGTTTCAACACAAGCCCAAATATCATTTTTCAAAAATCTTCATATAAAAATAAACCTATTGCCTAGGGGCCAAAATTGTTTAAGCTACTATATTCTATAATGAATCTAAGCACAATATCCTTGCCTTAGTAGGCAAGACCAAAAAACTAATAACCTTCATAGATAAATGAAATGCCCTCCTAACATAGTAGAAAACTCCTACGAGTACTTTATGCAAGAATATCTATAACAACTAGATGAAGATTTGATGCCAACTTTTTTTTTAAATCGGTAGATTCCTACCAACCTATTATTTAGGTGTTTGATTTTTCATCCTATGGGAATCAATTTGCATGTTCAACGCACAGGGATTGTCTTTGAACATTACTATGACAATTTTGTTGGGCTTTTCCCCCATAGGGACAAGGACTATAGCATTGAATATAACTTTTGGAAGTTTTATCTTATTAGAATCAATTTCACATTAGGTGAAGTGGTTTCTTTGATGAAAGTGTTTAGATTGTTTAGATTAGAATGGTTTGTTTTGGTGTTCAGAGTGTGGACACAGTAGGCAAATGTACAACATTTTATCTATTAGCAGGGCCAACATGTTTGTGATGCCTTGATTGGTGTTCCACAATGTACAGTGATAGGGCAGGATATCCTAGTTGATTTTGGTGGATGGAAGAAAGGTGCTAGGGCAAATTGTATGGAAATGAGGAAATTTTTTGCCTTGAATGATGCTGATTTTAACCCTTATTGGCATTGTGAATTGAAAGGCTAGCATTAGCCCCATCATGTCGGTCTTCCAGCCAAGAATCATGCAATGCATGACTTTGTCTGGGGGAAAAACAAAAGCCCCACAAGTTGTATTCCCACATGTCCTAAATATCCACAAATGGGGATAAACTAAACCAAGTGTAATAAGGCTGAGAATCCCAAAATGAAGGCTAGCAATGGCAAGTGGTGGACAATCTTGCCAATATTACAAAGACCTGGAAAGTTAAGCTTGATGCCATAGGCTTGCCCGGAATAAGGGCTCAAAATAAAGGCCTGCATGAGGTGGAGCTATTGGGGTAAAACTTGCAGCAAAGAAAACAAAAACACACACATTTTGGCTGACAAGTCTCAAAAGTCTACAACTGGGGGATAGCCCCATGAGCTATCATGGGATTGGGAGATTGTCATGTAGATTTCAAGATTTGGACCTCATCAATTCCAAAATGTTTTGAAACTTGGTAATGAAAGTCTAAGTAGTGAAAGACATGGGCAAAAATGCCTTTAGAGACTTATGTATGTATGTATCATGATTATTATAATGATCCTCATAGTATGATTTTTTTGGAGCAAAAAGATCTTGTTCCTTTTGTGAATATGTTAGCTCTTTTCACAATTTCGATGATGAACAAAACAATTTTTAACCTCCCACAATGATTTCAAATATGTTATGCACCTTTACTCGACTCATATGGGCTAGGCAAGAACAACATATCGTTGAAACATGTGCAACACCAAGATTGAAGTTCAACATTTTAATTAACATTTGTTCCTAGAAAGTGAAATTGGTTGTTCATGAATTTGTCATACAATCCATTAAAAATCAATTTTGTGCTCAAAAAACAATATCGTAACATTAGAGCAAGAGGCCTTGATTTTAACATCAAATCAATGTTCTTTGAAAACTCCTCAAGGATTGAACAACAAATTTATATATCTTTGCACTTGGTTTATTCTAATTCAAGCTAGCCAAGAAATGTGACAGGTGGGTGTGAGCAAAAACACTAAATGTAACTAGTGCTTAGTTTTTCATGCTTTTAAATTGATAATTTAATTTGGAATTGAAATTGTTTCGTTTAGTCATATGACCACATTCATATATACATGGGAACATGTAAATAAATTTGAAATCCATACAATAATTTGAAAATGTGTAAAATCACTTTAAGAGCACTATAACTTGTGTTTTGAAATAGTGAAAGGACTAGTAAATGGATTTGGAAAAAAAATTGATCATGTGGCATTTTCTTGCAAAATTTTAATGCAAATCTTAACACAATAATATAAAGAAAATTTTCAACAATTAAAAAAACTTTAAAAAACTTTTTTTACAAAACATTCTCAGGCTACAAGTCTTAAAGTAGTCATAAAAAATGCTTAAGTGGGTCCTATTATCTCCTTTGCACCGAGGTATACAATGTGAAATTTTCTCCACATGTTAACAATTAAGGAGAATTTTTGTGATACAATTTGTCTCCATCAAAAAATAGAAACAAAAATGTTAATCATTGTGGAGTGGAAAACCACTGACCAACTATTTGAATTCCTAGATCATATGGTTGTACAATGTTACAAGGAGCTAATGAAATTGTAGACCTATTTGGTTTGAGAAACAACCAAGACTACATTCGATGTTTCAAACACGAAAGAAGTTTATCAAACCATCTAATGATGTTTGGTTCTTAAACATAACCATCGGAAAAAACACATTGGCATCCACTACGTAGTTGATTATTGTAAACATTGAAGGGTTGAAAGGCCATGGGATTGGCATTATTCATATGGAGCATTAATACATGTGGAATACAACATGGAAAGAATAGGTCATAGAGATGCAAAAAGTTATAGCAAATGCAATCAGACTAAGAAAAGGATCATTGATTAAACATTGCAACACATAAGTGTAATGGAGACTTTTCATGGAAATAACTTCACTTACCAAGAGGTCTTTAATCAAGAAATGTTAAGTAGCAAGCCATAGAGGTATTGATTTACTTGATTTATGTTAAAATTTTGAGATTATTTTGTTGATTGTTGAAATGTCAAAGTTTGAAAAATAAAATAAAACTTCATTTAAGATACTAAATCTATTATTGCATACTTCTTATTAGGAAGTCAAAGTGAAGGAAGTTGAACATCTTCAATATGAAATTAATGTGTGTAATAAATTACTAATGTTTTTGTACCTACTCCTTAAGAATAGAAGGAAGTTACATTTTCAATGTTTGATATGAAATTATGGGAGAGTCTTAATGGTTTGAAAACCATTGCTAATCTTATTGAGAAGCATGAAAGATCTATAACAAAGAAGAAACTTGTTGAGGAACCATCATCTACTGCAATTAAGGATTCGCATGCAAGTTCAAGTAATCAAATTGGTCATCAATTTCACAAAGATCAACATGTGAATTTGATATTTCTAGATCCACCAACGGTTGCTTCTCTTTTGAAAGATTTCAAGATGCTTGATGTTGTTAGGATCATGGAAGATTTCAAGGAAAGTACTTTGAATGATTCATTGCTTTGTGACGACTATAAAGAGATTCAAGTTGTAAGGAATAGGGAGTAAATGATTGTTTGAAGGATTGGATTGCTTGTAGTTTTGTTGTGAGCATACTAAGGTAGGGAGCTTACATAGAATAGGTAAAATTGATTGCCATTTAAATAGAATAAATTCATGGTGATTTTAGAGAACACCAAAATAATTTCCCTATACCATATATGTTGATTTGATGCAAGAATTTGATGCAAGGTACTTGATCAATGGTTTTCTTTCTTTGGTGAATTCCCATACAGTGGCAATATATGTTTGTGGATTAGTTGGAAGTTTTTGATTTTCCAATGCAATTGTGACTGAATTTATTTTTTGGACATCTATTACCATTTCTTAGATCTCACAGATTTCGGAAAAAACCAAAGCACCTGATCCTCTGATTTAAAGCTTGCACTTGAACAATAAATTGAAAAGAATCAGGAGTCTTGTTGTAAAAAAGAAAAACTCATTGTAAAGATGAAAAAAAAAAAATTGTCTTGTAAAGAGGATACAATTGTTTCAGGCTGATTACAGATTACAACCCTTGCCCTAAGGGTCTAGGCAAAGCCGTGTTTCCTCTATGTAATCCACCCCCAACCACAAAGGAAATTTCTTCCCAGTCATTTGTGGGTATAAGGTGCCTTCCAAATAGGTACACTACAAATTTCAGAGTGCTTTATGTTTTTAGGATGGGACACTTATTAGCACCCCAAAAGATTTGGGGTTTTTAGTTTTTACAGTGAGTGTAGGTGCTGGTTCACCCAATGCTATGGGTACTTTGGATCAGTGTTTTTTTTTCCAGCGAATTTTCCCTTTTTTTTGGACAAAAAAATCTAAGAAGTTGTAGTAACAAAAATCACTGAAAATTCCACATCTCTCACATCCTAAGTCTAACAAAATAATGGGTCATTATTACAAGCATCACATATAGTGTTGGAACCATATTTATGCATATTCTGACTAGTCGCATGAGACAAGTTAAACACGTTTTTGCACATAATGATTGGTACCAACTATGCATGGTCATTAAAGTTCTCATCAAGTACAAAAAAAAATCGGTATCACTCATATGGTTAGTGTGAGATGATTTTCACACTACATAGGCTAGTACAAGTCATATAAAGTTTGAAAGTCTGTTTCAGCGTTAAAGAATAGAGAACATCTCTTGGCGATTAAGTTCAGTTCCAAAATTGACATCCTGTGCCTTTTTGTGAAATGCTAACGACTGACTATTCAACTTAATTCAACCAGCACCTATAATGGTAAGAACTGAAAACCCCATATTTTTTTGGGTTGCTTCTAAACATTACAAATATGGGGTATTACGACTAAAGTTTGGTCTCCATTTCAAATACAAAATTTTCTATGTTAAAATATGGGCACTCAAAGGCCGCATTCAAGATGATCAAGGTACCCAGTGAAAAGGTACCCATGAAGGTGATGGATGATCAGAGTTTTCTTTATTTGCAAAATTTTGCCAAAGAGAAAAATTAAAAAATAAACATTTCGAAAATGAAGTGTTTTTGTAGGTTTTCAATCATGAGAGAAACAAAGAACATGTGTTTTTCAGTGTGTGGCCAAAAATACACAAGGATGATTAAATATCTTAGACTTCATATCTGGTTTATGGTCAGATTTGGCCTAAATCTTCCTTAAGGATGATTGCCAGGTTTCTTACATCTGCGTATGAATGAATCTTAGTGTTTGTTTTACTGGCAAAATGTTGCCAAAATTTGACCTATTCAAAGGATTCAAGTTGTGCAGGTGTAACCCATCAAAACACACAAATTCGAACCAAGAGTGGCAGTGGATGGTTTCCCACTCCCAGGTTTCTAAGCCCGGATTTAGAATCTAGGGTAGAATTATGAAAGCTTGGAAAAGCATAGTGTAGAGGATTAAAGAGGTGCCACCACATCTTGTGGAGGAGATTAGGTAGGCATGTAAATATTTGGTGGGCCTCTCAATTTGGGGGAGCTTTGTGAGTGTGAAAGAAGGAAAGAAGGCATGGCAGATGAAAGAACTGGGCCCTCTGCCATTGAGCTTGACTTGGGGGTGCCAACAGCTTAAAAGGCTAGGTCTGCCATTGTGTTCTGAAAATAAAAGAAAAAAGGCTGGGAGCTTTGTGAGTGTGAAACACGGAAAGAGGGCATGGCAGACAAAAGAACTGGTAAGGAAGGAGCCATTGGCTTAACTCCATATGACAATATTTTGCCATAGCTCCCTCACCGCAGGAACTGGTGAGCCACCAATTTTGCAGGTTTGCAGGGGGAGTAATTTGCATGAAGATAATGATGGCTGGGCCAACTGCAGGCCAGTTTCCGCTGATTTGTTGTACACAACTTTGGATACCTGACGGGCATAATTATTAGTTGAAACCAGAGTGATAGGTTCTGGGCAATTTCAGGACAAGCAGCCTCGTGAACCTAAATCAGAACCCACTACCAAAAACCTCCTGTTGGAAAACTCAAACATTGCATAGGTTTCAGTGTTTGAAGGAGTCAAGTTGAACTTTTTGAAGAGGTCCTAATTCAGGTTGTATATTTTTAGATGGGGATCAATTTTAATGCCTTATAGTTTATGTTACACTACAATTGCAAACCTCCAATCTTGAGCTGTATAGTGGGTAATTGGACCTGATTTCCAAATAGGATCAAGTTTGGATTTTTTTTAAGGAACCTGATCAGGAATGGCATTCAAGGTTCCATTGCTTGAATGACAAACTGATATTTCATCAATTAAATTTTTTTGTGGGAATCATTTCTTCCTAAACCAGACATCGATGGTTTGGACACTACCATGTGAAATCAAATTGCGTTTTTTTTATAATCTTTAGATAATGAAATTGTTGAAACCCAATATAGCTAGCCAGAAACATGCTGCTATATAACCTATAAGTGAAATTTAAAAAATATAAAGTGGTAAAATCAAGTCTTTTTTTGAGATTTTCAATTGTCGACATTTGAGAAAAAATTGAAGGAAAATTATTGGATTTCTATTCATGGTTCAAGTAGGTCACCAAACATTATCATGGAAGGATGTTTAAACTTTTTTGCTTTCATATGTATCTAGTAGAAAAATATTTCGCTGAAACGTCCAATGAATGATTGCCACTTTGGCTACACCGCAAAGATTTCTTTTGAATAGCTCTTGCCAGTAACATAGATATATTATGCTATGTGGATAAAGGGTAAGTGTTTCATAAAAAGATCTTCTACCTACCGAAGTCATCCCTCCTCCCACGAAGGAGCGCCCCTGGGACTCTAGTGGCTTGTTGTAGTTAGGCATTTTTTCCAGGCAATGAGGGGGCGCAGTTGGGGGGGAAGGGCTGGGGGACATTTGTCATTGAGTAGTTGAAGTTTTAGAAATAATTAGACAACTACAACCACTACTCGTTGAATCACTTAAGAAAATCAGAATTAGTATTGGGATTTGAAATCACATTGTACACAATTCCTGAAGTCATTATAAAGGCCATGGAATTGAAATAGCTGATTGTTTAAGGATGCCGATCAAGAATAAACTTATTGTTCTATAGTTGAAGTGCAGAGTAAGCTCTATAATATAAGGAGGTAGAAACACAGTCCGAACAATCATAAAAAGTAGGAATAATAGTGATGTCAGGTCGAAAAGAAAACAAGTTTTACTGTTTAATGCATTTTCCAGCTAGGCAACACACACTCAAAGAATATGGGATTAATTTTTATGCAAGTTTCAAGTACCTGATGGGCCATCGATGAAACATTTATGGTTCAAGTCAAAGTAACCTAATTGAAAATTAGTTCAAAGCAATGTTCACTACATGTGAGGTGCATTTCCCCCCCCCAATTCACATTGGGATCATGGTAAAAACCAGTGTTGGCAGGTTACTGGTTTTCTTAGCACCCGGCTAGGTAGGTTATTTTTTAAAAAATTCTGGTTTCATTTTCCCTTTTGTTTCCAATGTGTTCCCAAAAGCACCTTACTTTCATCCCATATGCTTTGGCAAATGTTGTCTTCCTTTCAGCTTTATACTTGAGCCAAATGAGAAGGCTCAACATGGACCCAATGTCTTTTTTGGGTTTGCATGGAGGGAAGGTGAAGGAGGGATTTTTCATTTTCCTCTTGTTCCCAATGTGTTCTTAGTAAGTTCTCAATGAGTTCCCATGATGTTAGCAATCTGTTCTCATCAAGTTCTCATAATGTTCCCAATGATTTTTCATGATGTTCCCAATATGTTTTTCAAGTTCCCATTGTATTCCCTAACACATTCCCAAGAGCACCTCACTTTTATCCCATATGGTTTGACAAATGTTGCCCTTTTTTCATCTATCTATATTATTAAGTAAGGAAATTTGATTCCCTTTGTGACACTGAGATCTTTGAAACCATCATGTTTTGAACTGCATTCTTGGTATCTTCGAAAAGTTATTGATGAGTAACATGAGTTAGCTTGGTTACCTAGTGCTTGGACTCACAATGTAACAGTTATTGTATATTGAATGATTTTTTCATTAAACATTAAATTTAAATCAAAATTAAATTTTCTAGAGAAGAAGGTAGATATGAGGGTGAGAATCTAAAAGCCTTGAAATAAGGCAGGCAAAGACAAGGAGGGAAATTTTTGCCAACAAGTCCCAAAAGTTTACATCTGGGGGATAGCCCCATGAGCCCAAGGTAGAGATATGAGTGTGAGAATCCAAAAGCCTTGAAATAAGGCAGGCAAAGACGAGGGGGTAAATCTTGTCAATATTAGAAAGACCTGGTCAGTAAATCCTGATGCTGTGGGCTTTACAGGAAGAAGGGCCCACATGAGGTGGAGCAATTCTGGTAAAGTCCTATGCCAAGAAAACAAAATAACCGACCAACACAGTTTGTTCCAACAAGTCCCAAAAGTCCACAACTGGGGGATAAGCCCAGCCCAAGCTAGACGAGGGTGAGAATCCAAAAGCCTTGCGAGCAAGGCACGCCAAGACACTGGGGAAAATCGTGCCAGTATTAGAAAGACCTGTCAGTAAAGCCCCTCAGGTTACAGGGTTTACCAAAATAAGAACCCAA
>Ga0116227_10017340_pt1 | contig 10074 bp, 8 predicted proteins | sample S1TSphgellanicum_FD_89693 | JGI IMG/M metagenome (GOLD analysis project Ga0116227, IMG submission 89693) | Host-associated microbial communities from peat moss isolated from Minnesota, USA - S1T2_Fb - Sphagnum magellanicum MG | ecosystem: Host-associated > Plants > Peat moss > Unclassified...
AGTATGGGCCAGCTTTACGCGCATTTTGCCGCAACGCACAGTGGGTTCACAGTTCTGAAACTGATTTTTAACCCGCTATTCGTGCAATATTTTCAACACGACAATGATCCAAATTGCAACGGCAAGGTTGATAATGGCGGTGACCGCGAGAATCAGCGGGGCGGAGGGCAGGGCGGCGTACAACCCGGCGGTGAGGAGCGCGGCGGCGGTCATGGCCAGGGCGTTCATGACGTTGTTGGCGGCGATCATGCGCGAGCGGTGCGAGGATGCAGATTTTTCCTGCAGGATGACGTAGAGCGGCACCGAGTAGACGCCGCCGCAGGCGGCGAGGAGCAAAAGATCAGCCATGATGCGCCGGCCGGTCCAGGAGTCCAGGATTGCCGGGACGCTGTGCAGCGCGCCGCCCAGCGTGGCGGCATGGGCGAAATCGAAGGTGAAGAGCGAAATGCCGAGGGCGGCGTAGGGGACGAAGCGGGCCGAGATTTTGCCCTGCAGAATGGCGGCGCAAGAAATCGAGCCGATGCCGATGCCAACGGAAAAGCAAGCCAGCAACAGCGTGACCACATGGCCGCCGGCGTGCAGGGAATCGCGCGCGATGGTTGGCAGTTCTGCGAGTAATGTGGCACCAACGGCCCAGAACCAGCTGATGCCGAGGATGGCCAGCCAGACGGGTTTTTTGCTCCGCGCGGCGGCGATCAGGCCCCCGGTTTCGCGCCAAACATTCCAGCCGATCTTCAGATTCCCGGCGGCGGCGGGCACCGCCGGGACGAACCAGGCGGCGATGATGCCGCAGACGGAGACCAGGATTCCGGCCGCGGAGACAATTGCGTCGCCGTGGGGGAGGAGCAAAAGCGCGCCGCCGGCGATGGTGCCCGCGAGGATGGCGAGGAAGGTGCCGGCCTCGATAAGACCGTTGCCGGCAATCAGCTCCTGTTCACCCAGCAGGTCCGGCAGAATGCCGTATTTCAGCGGCGAGAAGAAAGTGGCCTGGATGCCGAGGCCGAACAGCACGAGCATCAGCGCGGTAATGCTGCCGGTGAGAAACCCGGCGGTGGCCAGGACCATGAGATGGAGTTCCCAGAGTTTGACGAGACGGATGAGGCGGGATTTCTCAAACTTGTCGGCGATCTGGCCGGCGGTGGCGGAGAACAGGGCGTAGGGCAGAATAAACACGCCGCCGGCAAGGGCGACGATGATCGGACCGGTATGGGCAAGGCGGTAGAGGGCGAGAACGACCAGGGCGTTCTTGAAAAGATTGTCATTGGCCGCCCCCAGCGCCTGGGTGACGAACAGCGGCAAAAACCGCCGCGTCCCCAGCAGTCCGAACACTAGGAACCGCCCTTACTAACAACCGACGACTGAAAACTGACAACCGCCGCAGCCGCGGCCAGGCCAGTAAGAAACCCCGCAATGACATCGCCGACAAAATGATAGCCGGCGCCGACCAGGCCGATCATGACCATGGCCATGACGGCGATCCAGAGTGCCCGGTATTGTGGCGCCAGCCAGCACAGCAGGCACATCGGCGCGGAAATATAGGCGGTGTGGCCGGAGGGGAAGCCGCCGTACAGAAAACTGTCGGTCAATGGGTGAAAGGCGTAGGTGCCGTAATTCACCCAGCTGTTGGGCCAGGGGCGGCCGAACAACCATTTCAACTCATCCTTGGCGGCGGTGGCGCCGAGGATGGCGAGGCTGAGGGCCAGCAATGCGCGGGCGCGCGGGCCGGGCGGCCAGGCGAAGGGTGCGGCGATGGCGAAGGCGGAGAGATAGACGATGGCGAAGGGCAGCGATAGCAGGGAGGGCGAAGCCATCGCCTGGTAGAGGAGCCGGTAGTGTTTATGCGCCGCCACATAGACTTCGACGGGGCGGTCGATGAAGGCGATGCAGAACAGGATAATTGCGCCGCCGATGAGCGCGGTTAGAGTCACGCGGCTTAGGCGGGACATCAGCGTTTAAGGGATGAGTACCGTGCTGCCGGTGGTTTTGCGGGCTTCAAGTGCTGTGTGCGCGGCGGCGGCTTCGGCGAGCGGGAAGGTCTGGTTCACGGTGATCTTCACGGCGCCGGATTCAACGACCTTGAAAAGATCGGCGCTGACGGCGAGCAGGTCGCCATGCGCCGCGGTGTAGGTGGCCAGCGTCGGGCGCGTGAGGAACAGGCTGCCCTTGACCCCGAGTAGCGAAATATCGACCGGCGGGACCGGGCCGGAGGCGTTGCCGTAGCTTACCATCATCCCCAAGGGTGCCAGAGAATCGATGCTGGCCATGAAAGTGTCCTTGCCCACACTGTCGTAGACCACGGGCACCATGGCGCCGTTGGTTAATTTTTTCACCTCGGCGGCGAGCGTGGCGTGGCCGATGATGGTGTGCGTCGCCCCGTGCGCCTTGGCGATTTCGGCTTTTTCCTCGGTGGAGACAACGCCGATGACGGTGGCGCCGATGTGCTTGGCCCACTGGCAGAGAATCAAACCAACCCCGCCGGCCGCGGCATGCACCAGGATGGTTTGCCCGGCGCGGACGTTGAAAGTGCGGCGGAGCAGGTATTGCGCGGTCATGCCTTGCAACATCATGGCCGCACCGGTTTTGAAGTCGATTGAGTCCGGCAGTTTCACCACGCGGTCGGCGGCGATGATGCGGTCAGTGGCGTAGGCGCCGATCGGCCCGCCGGCATAGGCGATGCGGTCGCCGGGCTTGAGGTCGATAACCGCCGAACCAACGGCGCGGACGATGCCCGCACCCTCCATGCCGGGGGTGGCGGGCAGGTTGGTCTTGTACAGGCCGGTGCGGAAATACACGTCGATATAGTTGAGGCCGACCGCCTCATGGTGGATCAGCACCTCGCCGGCGCCAGGCTCCGGCATCGGAACGGATTCCCATTTCAGGACTTCGGGGCCGCCATTGGCATGCATGCGGATCGCCTTGGACATTAATTCGCTCCTGCCGGACGTTAGATTTTTATGCCGCGTTCGAGATTTAGCAAGGCAAGCTTGGTGGGCAGCCCGTCGCCGCCGGAGTAGCCGCCGATGCCGCCCACCGCCACGACCCGGTGGCAGGGGATGAGGATCGGGATGGGATTGGCCCCATTGGCGCCGCCGACCGAGCGCGGCGAGCCGCCGGCGACGCGGGAGATGTCTAGATAAGTACGGGTTTCACCGGGCGGGATTTCTTTCAGCGCCTGCCAGACGCGCCGGCGATATGGGGTGCCGCGGGGTTTTAGCGGGAGTGTGGGATCGAGCGGCTTGCCGTCGAAATAGTCGAACAGCGCCGCCTTGGCCCGTTCGAGCAATGGCGAAGACGCCTGATCCCGCCCCCAACCCCAGTCCAGGGCGACGATTTCGCCTGCTTCTTCGGAGATCGTCAGGTCACCTATAGGAGAATGGAGGGACAGTTGAGGCAATTTAGTCTCCCGAACAGCCCCACGGTAATGCGCTGGCGGTGGATCGGCAAGGCTTTGCTGTTCCATCCGCCAGCCTACGTAAGATGCGGCAGCGACAGATATGTGTCGCTTTGCATCTCCTCCAAGCGCGACGCAGTGCGTTCAAAAATTTTAGCACCCTCGCCGCTGCGATAAAGATCGTCCGGCAGGGCGGCGGCCGAGGCGTAGAGCTTGACCCGGTGCTCATAGAGCGCGTCGATCAATGTGACGAAGCGGCGGGCTTCGTCAAAATTATCGGGGGAGAGGCGGGGAATGCCATCGATTAGTATGGTCTGGTAGTGGGTGGCGAGTGCGAGGTAGTCGCCGGGCCCAAGGTTTTGCGCGCAGAGGGCGGCGAAATCGAACCGGGCGACCCCGTTGGCGGCGATCGGGACGATGAGCTTGCGCCCCGAGATCGTCAGTGAGCTGGCCTGCGGAGCAACGCCCTCCGTAAGCTGTTCGAAAACATGGGCCATGGCGGCATCAGCGCGGCTGTCGGCCGGGACGTACCACGCCTTCAGCCTGTGCAGGCGCTCCCGGCGGTAATCGCGCGCCGCTTCCAGCACCAGGACGTCGAGGTGTTTTTTCAGCAGCTCGATGAAGGGCAGAAACGCGTCGCGGCCGGGCTGGCCTTTGAAAAGGTCGTCCGGTGCCGTGTTGGAGGTGGCGACGACGACGACCTGGCGGGCAAACAGGGCCTCGAAGAGGCGGCCGAGGATCATCGCGTCGACGATGTCATGGACCTGGAATTCGTCGAAACAAAGCAGGGCGGATTCGCCGGCGATGAGATCGGCGAGCGGCGGGATCGGGTCGTCGATTTCCGGGTGGTCGCGCTTGATCTGGTGGAAGCGCCGGTGCGCGGATTGCATGAATTCGTGGAAGTGGATGCGTTTTTTGCGTGGCACGTCGGCGGCTTCGAAGAACAAATCCATCAGCATGGATTTGCCGCGGCCGACCTCGCCGACGAGGTACAACCCGTTCGGGTGCTCGCCGGCTTCGTCGACCTGCTTGCGGCGCAGTAGCCGGCCGACCCAGCCATTCGCCGGGGCTTGCGGGCTGGGGTCGTAGCCGCGCAGCTTAACCCAAAGCGATTGCAGCCGCTCGGCCGCCGCGGCCTGCGCCGGGTCCGAGATGATTTCGCCTGCCGCGATGCGGGCGCGGTAGGCAGGGATGACGCCGGGTTGCGGGGGTTGAGTCTCTGGCATGAGGGGGCGGAGTTAGCGCAAGGGTTTGTGCGGTGCAATAAACGTAGGGGTTGTGGCGGCGTTTGGCGGGGTGGGGTAAGACATTCCAGGCATGTGGGAACTTGATTGACGGTGAACGTCAGCTTCAATACGGGGACGGCTATGCTTGCACATAATTCGCCTTTGGATTTTGAGAAATTTCGCGCCACGGGTGTGGATTTAGCGCCATTTGCGCATGTTCTGGTGCCACAATTCGTCAAGCCCGCGGCGTTGCGGGAGGTGGTAGCAGCGCTGCCGGCGATGAAGGGCCGGGGGTCATTTCCGGTCGGCGCGGTGCGTCTGGGGCCGGCGGCGAAGGCGCTGGTGGACGGGCTGGAAGGGCCGGAGTTTCGCGAAATCGTCGCCGAAAAATTCGGGCTAGACCTAACCGGTGCGCCAGTGATGACGACGCTGCGCGGGCAGACCGGGGCGAAGGATGGGCAGATCCACACGGATTCCTCGGCCAAGCGGGTGACGATTTTGCTGTACCTGAATCCCGGCAGTGGCGATGCGTGGGCGGACCAAAAAGGCTGCCTGCGGTTGCTACGAAGTGCCACGGATCTAGAAGATTACGCGGTCGAAGTGCCGCCGGTGGATGGCGCGCTGCTGGTGTTTCCGAACGGGCCGACGACCTGGCATGGGCACAAGCAGTTTGTCGGGCAGCGCTATGCGATCCAGATGAATTACATGACAACGAGCACAAAGGCGAAGGCGGAAATGCGGCGCCACCATTTTTCCGCGTTCGTGAAGAAAATCACGCGGGCCGCATGAGCAAACAAAATTCACCATCGAAATTATTTCGTATACAATTTTATTACTAATCCCGATAGACCATCCTGAAACCACAATTTTTGCAATAATAACATCATGTTAGTATAGATGTGACACGTGTCACATCAGCGCAACCAAGCGCGAAACGTGAATCCCCCTCAGCAAAAAAGCTAGGGCATGATCGCGCTTAAAGCGACCATGCTCTAGCGGCCACTGGCAACCGTCCAGGGCTGCTCCGGCCAATCGTGCTTCGGGTAACGGCCGCGCATGTCGCGGCGGGCGTCTTGCCAGCCATTGCGCCAGAAGCTGGCGAGATCGGCGGTGATGGCGATGGGCCGGCCGGCCGGCGACAACAAAGCCAGTTGCAGCGGAATTTTCCCGCCCGCTAGGGTGGGCGTCGAATCCTGGCCGTAAAACGTTTTTGCCCGCGCCGAGGCGATTGGGATGGGGCCGGTATAGTCGATGGGAATTGTGCCGCCGGGGAGGTGGAGTGCGGTGGGGAGGGATTTGTCGAGCGCGGTTGCGTTCGCGTGGCCAAGAAGGGTGCGCAGGATTTCGTGCATATCAAGGGATTTTGCCTCGCGCAGGTTGGAAAAACCGGCGACGTAGGGGGCGAGCCAATCCTCGGTGGTTTTCGCCAGGGTCTCGCGCGAGATGTCCGGAAAATCCGGGATTACACGCCGCATGACGGCGGCGCGGGCCTGGATGTTGGTGGCCGCGTCTGTCCAGTTTAGCTGGTCCAGCCGGGTTGAAAGGGCTTTCGCGAGCGCGGCCTGGGCTTCGTCCGGGGCGGGAGCAGAAATCTTGTCGGAGAGAATCAAGGCGCCGAGGCGGCGGCGTTCGCGTGTCAAAACGCCGCCGGTGGCAGGGTCGAAGCCGGACTCCCGGGTGCTGGTAAGGCGAGCGCTAAGCGTTGCGGGGAGGTTTTCCGGGTCGAGGGCGCCGGCGAGTTTGATTTTGGCGCCCTTGGCGTCCAGTGCTGCAACAACAATGAGTTTCTGGCGGGCGAGCGGGTCTGTCGGTTGCAAATTGCCGCTGCCGCCGCCGGAGAGCCGGTAGGCGCCGGGCGCGCCGCGGGACTGGCCGATGCGGTCCGGGAAGGCGGCGGCGAGCAGCGCGCCGGGGTCGCCGGCGGCGGCCGTGTTTTTCGGAATCCCAAGGCGGCTTCTGTAGATCTGGGCCGCTTGGCGGATTCGGGCGATAGCGCCGCGATCCGCTTCCATTTTGCCGGCCAGGGCTTCTAATCGGAGAAAAACATCGGCGGGGGGAAAAGAATTGCGGGCCAGCGGATCGCGTTCTTCCAGGATGGCGGCGAGGTCGGCGGCCAGCGCCTTCTCCGCCGCCGTGGCGGCGGCGTGCATCATGGCGGCAAGGCGCGGGGCGGCGCGCAGACGGGACATGGCGCGGCCGGTGGCAGTGAGGCGCAATTCCGAATCCAGGGCGCCGAGGTCAGTCAGCAGCGCCCGGGCGGCTTTCAAGGCGCCGGGCGGCGGCGCGTCGGGGAATGGCAGGTCTTCCGGCCGTTCGCCCCAGGCGGCGCAGGCGAGGACCAGGCCCGAAAGCTCGGCCTCAAAAATTTCCGGCCGGTCGAATGCCGGCAGGCCGCGGTGCAGCGCCTCCGACCACAGGCGGATGGCAGCACCTGGGGCTTCGCGCCCCGCCCGCCCGGCGCGCTGCGCGGCGGCGGCGCGGGAGATGCGCAGAGTCGTCAGGCGGGTAAGGCCGGTTGCGGGGTCAAGCCGCGGCGAGCGCCGAAACCCGCCATCGATCACGATGCGCACACCGGGAACAGTGAGTGACGTTTCGGCAATGGAAGTGGCCAACACCACGCGGCGCCTGGCATTCTCCCGCAGTGCCAGATCCTGCGCTTCCGGCGGCAAATCGCCGTGCAGGGGCAGGATGAGGGCTGGGCAAGATTCCAGCGCCGCCTGGGTACGGCGGATTTCCGCCATGCCGGGGAGGAACAAAAGAATGTCGCCTTCATGCGCCACCAGGGCTTCGCGCACAGCATGCGCCGCGGCTTCCGGCAACTCGCGGACGGTGGGGATGTCCCGCTTGGCGTGGGTGACGGTGACCGGGAACATCCGGCCAGCACTTTCGATAACCGGGGCGGCAAGCAGGGCGGCGAGCGGGCCGGTGTCCGCGGTGGCGGACATGGCGATGATGTGGAGTTCCGGGCGCAGCGTGCGCTGCAGATGCAGGGTGAGGGCAAGGGCGAGGTCGGATTCCAGGCTGCGCTCATGGATTTCGTCGAAAATCAAATGGGTAATGCCGGTAAGGCCCGGGTCGGAGAGCAGCCGTGCGGTGAGCAGGCCCTCCGTGATGACTTCCACCACTGTGGCGGCGGAGACGGATTTTTCCAGCCGGGTGGAAAACCCGATTTTTTGCCCCACGGGTTCACCCAACATGGCCGCCATTCGGGTAGCAGCCGCCCGTGCCGCCAGCCGGCGCGGTTCCAGGACCAGAATTTTGGACGGCGCGGCCTGCATCAGGGCGAGCGGCACAAGCGTGGTTTTGCCGGCACCCGGTGGCGCGGCCAGAACGGCGTTGGGAGTTTTGGCCAGGGATGCCAGCAAAGCGGGGATGATATCGGCGACGGGCAGATCAAACATTTGCGCCGCCCGTACCACTTGCGCGGCGGCCATGCGATACATCGGCCATGCGCCTGCTGCTTCTACTTCTGACCCTCCTCCCCGGTTTGGCCTCCGCGGCGACGAGCAATGTTTTTACCAGCCCGCGGGATTCGGTGCGGCTGGTATCGGCCTCGAACGCGGCGGATGCGGGCAAAATCACGCTGGGGCTGGAATTCCGGCTGGCGCCGGGGTGGCATATTTACTGGTCAAACCCGGGGGATGCCGGGCTGGCGCCGGAAGTGACACTGGACGCGCCGGCCGTCGCGAAATCGTTTTCATATCCGCCGCCCGAAGTTTTAATCCAGGGGGTGGTGGGGGATTATGTCCTTTCAGGCCATGTTCTGTTGCCATTTTCGGCCTCGAATATCGGTAATCCCGTGGCCGCCAACGCCTCCTGGCTGGTCTGCAGCGACATTTGCGTGCCGGAACATGCCCGGTTTGTGCTGGCGCTAAAGGGCGGGGTTTCGGCGGAGGCGGGGTTGTTTGGGGCGCCCACAATTGTGGCGTCGCCCTTTGCCGCGCGGATTGCGCAGGATGGGACGTTGCGCGTTGCCGGGCTGAGTGCCGCGCAGGTAAAGGCGGCGCGGTTTTTTCCGTATCAGCCGGGGGCGGTGGTGAACCGGGCGGACCAGGCGCTGTCGTTTGACGGCGAGGGCATGATTTTGCGCCTGGAGACGGCGCCGGGGTTTGACGCGGGGGCGCCGCTGGCAGGCGTGCTGGAACTGACCGACCCCGCCGGCAACATGCAGGCGCTCGCAGTGGATGCTGCACCTGGGGCGGTTGCAGTGACTCCAGTCTGGATCTGGCTGGGCCTGGCGTTTCTCGGCGGGCTGATTTTGAATTTGATGCCCTGCGTCTTCCCCATTTTGGCGATGAAGGCGCTGGCGATTGCCAGGCTCGGCGGCCACGCGGCGGCGCGCGTGCGGCGGGAGGCGATTGGGTATACCGCCGGCGTGCTGAGCGCCTTTTTGCTCCTGGGCGTCGCATTGCTTTTGCTCCGGGCGGCGGGCGAGGACATTGGTTGGGGGTTTCAGTTCCAGTCGCCGGTGTTCGTTGGCGTGATCGCGGTGTTGATACTGGCGATCGGTCTGAATCTGGTCGGGGTATTTGAGATTTCGGGGTTCGGGAATTTCGGCGCCGGGCTGGCTGGGCGCGGTAGTTTTTTTACCGGGCTGCTGGCGGTGGTCGTGGCGACACCTTGTACCGCGCCATTCATGGGCGGCGCCATTGCGGCGGCGCTGGCAGCGCCAGCGGCGGTGGCGCTGGGGATTTTTTTAGCACTTGGGCTGGGCCTGGCGGCGCCGTTTCTGCTGCTGGCCGCGGCACCGGCGGTGGCCGCTGTATTTCCGCGGCCGGGCGCCTGGATGCGCTATTTGCAGCGGGCGCTGAGCGTGCCGATGTTCGCCACGGTCATCTGGCTGGGCTGGGTGCTGGCGCACGAAACCGCCGGCGCTGCGCCGCTGACGCTGCCCGGCGCGGAAACGTTTTCATCCGCGCGGCTAGAGGCATTGCGGAGCAAGAATCAGCCCGTTTTTGTCGACATGACGGCGGCCTGGTGCGTGACATGCCTGGTGAATGAGCGAACCTCGCTGGCATCACCGCCGGTGCAAGCGGCATTCGCGGCCGCCCACGTGCATGTGCTGGTGGGGGATTGGACCGCGCGCGACGCGGACATCACCGCGTTCCTGCAGGCAAATCACCGCGATGGCGTGCCGCTTTACGTGTTTTATCCGGCCGGCGGCGGGCCGGTCACGCTGCCGCAGGTGCTCACGCCGGGGCTGGTCGTCTCCGCGATTACCGTAGCGCCGCCGCAATTTGCGCAAACGCCCGCGCCCGGTGGCTGATTTTGTCTTTTAGGGTACCGAGTTCCGCATAGGTTTTGGTATGGCCGCGCGGCACAAAAATTGGGTCATAGCCGAAACCGCCGGCGCCGGCCGGGGTTGGCGCGATCACGCCATCGGCCTCGCCGATATAGGTAGCGGTCGAGCCGTCCGGCTGCGCGAGGCAGAGAGCGCAGACAAACCTGGCGCGGAAA
>Ga0116227_10017341_pt1 | contig 10074 bp, 14 predicted proteins | sample S1TSphgellanicum_FD_89693 | JGI IMG/M metagenome (GOLD analysis project Ga0116227, IMG submission 89693) | Host-associated microbial communities from peat moss isolated from Minnesota, USA - S1T2_Fb - Sphagnum magellanicum MG | ecosystem: Host-associated > Plants > Peat moss > Unclassified...
GGAAGCTTACCAAAGGAAAAGGCATTGTGTGTATGTGGAAAAGGAGAAGGAAGAGGAGAATGAAGTGTGAGAAAGGTTGTTAGTTCTTGTGTGTGGGAGGTGTTCATGGAAAGGTTATGAAAAAATGAAACATGGAATGGAGTTGTGTGTAGCAAGTAATCGTAGTGAAGCCTGTGGACTTTTGGTTTAATCAATTGTTTATCTTAAATCCACCGTTGGATTTGTGTCAAAATTAGATCAATTTTAGTTTGAAAGGTGTAGAAGTTCTTCCCAAAAATTCAGCATCATCGATTTTGCTGTGAGGGAGTTACAGGTGTTAGAAGTAGAGGGTGTTGAAGTGGGTTTCATGGAATGATTTCCATGGGGAAGCCTCTGGACTTTTGGTTTAATCAATTGTTTTTCTCAAATCCACCGTTGGAGTTTTGTCAAAATTAGATCAGTTTTAGTTTGAAAGGTGTTAAAGCTCCTCCCAAAAATTTAGCATCATTGGTTTTACTGTGAGGGAGTTACATTTGTTGAAAGTAGAGGAGGTTGAGTTGTTATTTTTTCCTCAATTTAAGCAAGTGGTTTTTAGTTTCGGGCTTAACTTTTGGTCAAGACATAAAAAAAAATTTAAAAAAAAAAATCATGAGATTTGGACACAACGCATTAGATTTTCAATAAATTTCATTACTTATCTCGAACCACCTTACCGTTAAAATTCAAATACATAGTAGTTCCACTTCTAACCGGGTTTTTTGTGAGTGCATATTTTAGTGGTGGAAGTGTGCAAGAAATCCTCACACCAGGTGCCTACGAGATTTATTTCTGGGGTTCGACCAGGAGGGTCTCCCCCAAAGGTGTTGGCATCAATTGCTAGTTTTAGTGGAATGGTCACTTGGCCAGGTGACTTGTTAGAGGGCAACATTTTAGCCATTGACACTCCGGTCTACGAGGATATAGAAGAGGTTTCTAGCTTTGTTACAACAGTGTCCTCTTCATTGGATGTTCCACTTTGGCGTTCAAATGGGGTGTTATGGCAAGATGCCGATTGTTTGGTATCATAGGCTTGGCGTGAGCTTTTGTGCCTGTGGAGGAGGAGGAGGTTCCATAATGGACTCTTATTTCTGGTCCTATTGGGTTGTCTCCATTGGATACTACACCCATTGTGTGGGAATATCCTTCCAAGGGTATTTGCATGTTGGATCTATTTGGTGGGATCAACACTGGTTTGGCAGAAGTGTTTCAAGCGGGTATTCTAGTTCGGAAGTACTTTTACATGGCGAAAGATGAGACGCGAAGAGGGTTTCATCACACCATCTTGCATTATTGATGCGGCGATACCCTGAGTTGTTGCCAAGGTTGGCTATTCGAGGATATCAGCGGGCCTTGCCATCAGATATTGCATTATTGGGGGCGCAAGACCTTGCGAGAGTTGGTCCTATTAATTTGGTGATTGATGGATGGCCATGCCAGGGTCATACTTGGGCTGGTCATGATGAGGGATTACGTGACCCTCGATCTCGTATGTTTTGGGAGATGTTGCGAATGTTACCCCATCTTCAGACACATCAAGCACGTGTTCCCGCGTACATTCTGGAGAATATACCTTTGTTAGGTGATACTAGGTCTCATGTGATGGCGAATGTACACCAAATCCGATCTTGGATTGGACCAGCGGTTTTATTAGATGTAACAAAGGTTGGCTCGTGTGCTCATTATCCCCGATTGTGGTGGACAAACTTGTTGCCGAGGGAGGTGTTGAGACGAGCATATGAGACAATACCACAATCTTCTCACCTCATAGTGGATAATATCTTAGATATTGGGTGATGTTCTCAAGTGGTGAAAGTTGTTGATAGGTCACCCATGGCAGTGGTGAATCGAATGGGACAGCCTAGGATGGCATTACCCACATTTGTCAGTTTTCCAGCATCACATGCCTATAGAGAGGGTGGTCCCGGGCTTGTATGGGATACTTGTTTGCAACAATTGGTGGAGTCCAACGCCGATGAGAGAGAGCGTGCAATGGGGTTTCCTATAGGAATGACATTTGTCCCTTCTATTTCCGAGGCTTCACGTCAACGAGTGTTGGGTCAAGCTATGGACCTGAATTGTTTGACTTGGATTGTTAGCCTTGGTATGGCTGAGCAGCGTCGGCTCAGAGCCACATTTGTAGTAGTTACACCTCTTGTGAGCTCGTTGTCCACCGTAATGGTAGAGGCATCAACTAGGGGCGAGGAGAGTTATACTTTTCATCCTTAGAGTACATGGGATGTGTTGGGAGAGCATGTGAAGGTTGTGGCCCATGTTGTTGGAAGAGTTTGTTGCTCCAATGGTGTTCCATTGAGTGACTTGGAGGAGCGTGTGGCTTTTCCCAAGGTTTTTGCGTAGCAACCCATGGCATCGTCCTCTTCCTCTAATGTGTCTACCAAGGAGACTTGGGAGCCTTTGATAGGGCCCAAGCTAACATGAAGAGAGAGGCGACAATTGATGCAATTCCTAAGAGCGTACAAGAGTTGTTTTGCCTTTAATATGAAGGAGTTGGGTGCTTTGATTGGACCTGGTATACGGATTGAGTTAGCTAGTGACAGGTCGATCTTCCGTCATCCTTATAGATACAGTGTTATGGAGAGGGACCTAATTTGGAGTCAGATGTTGGATCTATTGGAGGTTGGATCAATGGAGTTTTCGCATGGTGAGTATGCATTAGCTATTGTCATGTCTGCCAAAAAGGATGTACATAGCAACTACACGGATAGGCGAATGTGTGGAGACTACCGTCCTATTAATCGGCAGACTAAGTTCGATAAGTATGCCATGCCTACACCTAAAGAGATCTTTGATGTTGTGAAACATGCGAGGGTTTTTAGTACACTTAATCTTAGAGCAAGGTACCATCAGTTACCAATTCGAGAGGAGGACAAGGCCAAGACCGTATTTTGGGGCGTCAACTCTCACGGCAAGGATTGTTTCTATCAGTGGAAGTTCTTACCCTTTGGGTTGAAGAACGCGCTTGCCGAGTTTCAACGTGTGATGGATAGGATCTTAGTAAGGTTGGATTTTGTTCGATGTTATATCGATGATATTGTGATATATAGTGATACCGTGGAAGAGCACCAAATTCATCTACAAATTGTGTTTGAGCGGTTGAAGGCTCATGGTTTTCATCTACATCTTGGGAAATGTAAGTTCTTCCAAGAGAATGTGGAGTATTTGGGTCATGTGATCTACCCAGGTGGTTTGGGAATGCAACAAGCCAAGGTGAAGGCTATTGCACGTATTCCACATCGCACGGATGTGAGTAGGGTTCGCTGACGCACTCCCAAGTCCCTTGTTAGACCCAAAAAGGGTCCAACTATGTCAAACTGCGGAAGTAGTTTGGGACTTGGAGCCGCTCCCAGCTTCCAGCACTAAAAGGGGGTAAAGGAGGCATGCTGAAAGTTTCGGGATTAGACTAGGAAGAGGGACAAGCTTACTTAGTTATCGGTCTTGCATCCAAATCCAACCAACAAGTTAGTTAAAACTCATTCTGCACTTTTCTAGTGTTGGGACAAGCCACGGGCAACTTGGACTCACTTGACTCACCACGGCCCGTACTCGGGGGAAGCCACCACCTTCCCCCATATAGTATTCTTTGTAGCTCTCCACGGGACTTGCATTCAAATGGCTCTTTTTCTCGGGACTCCCAAAGTGGAGTCTCGAAACTATCCCGGTTTGGAATCCCGGTTTGGACTCCCGGGACTTTGGACGCTCATAACTCCTCGCCCCAAACTCGGATTGGGACGAGGTCTAAACCAAAGTTGTAGCTCTCATCAAGAGCTTTCCAACGGTGTGTTGCAATTCACCTGCACGCACCAGAATCAGGTCGATTCTTGACTTTTAGTGGTCGGGAGTCAAATTGCCAGTTTGACTCCCGGCCCTTCTTTTGACCATAACTTATGCTGCAAATGTCCAAATGGCTCATGCGAGGCCATTTTGGACATCTACACTTCAAGACCTTTCCAACAATACCAAAAAAGCCCCAATGAAAGGTGTTTTGACCCCTGCAATCACGCTCTGAGTTTTTGGGAGTCTTGAAGGACTCCCAAGTCCCATTTTCGGGAGTTTGAGTGGCGACCTCACAACTCCCTCAAAGCAGGGTTGCGACATTTGTGCTTTCATGGGATTGACGAACTACTATCGCATGTATGTCAAAGGCTTTAGTGCGATGGCAAAGCTTTTGAACATGTTGTCAAAGTTAGATTAGGAGTGGCAGTGGGGTGATGAGCAGGAGCGAGCTTTTGTGGAGCTCAAGGCTAGGTTAATTGCAATTCCCATCCTGAGGAGACCTATTAGGGGGCATCCATTCTAGCTACACACTGATTGGAGTATGTTGGGACTTGGAGCGGTGTTGACACAGTGTGATGATGAAGGGAAAAAGTTTGTGGTGGCCTATGCAAGTCGTTCGAACAATGCAGCGGAGTCACACTATAGTTCTTACAAGGGAAAGTGTTTGGCAGTGGTGTGGGCTATCGCACACTTTAGCTGTTACTTGTTTGGCACACAGTTTACCCTTGTCACTAACCACCAGTTGCTCAAGTGGTTGATGGAGTCTGATAAACTTACAGGAAAGCTTGCACGGTGGGCTCTCATCTTACAAAAGTATGACTTCCAGGTGGTGCATAAACCTAGAGTTACAAACCTTGATGCCGATGGGTTGAATCGAAACCCATGCACGAGCCATGAGGATAATATTGGAGCTAGATGGCATGGCGAGGTTGATGAGGAGATGGTGCCAGGTTGGCATGCATTGGCCTTTTTATGCTTGTTGGGTGTGGATTCTAGTATGGAGGGCCACGTGACATCTTATTCTAGTCAAAGGGTAGATGGCTAGTCTTCAGATCCTGAGGTTGGGGATGATAACATTGATCACCATGATGTTCATGATGATACATTAGTGTTGGAGTTTTTATAAACCAGTATGGTGTCAGGCATGGTGAGTGTTAAGGAGAGAAACCATGTTCTCCAACGGGTTAAGAGGTATCGGTTGGAGGGGACACATATACTCTGAGTGTGGGAGGATGGTAGGGTATGGATTGTACCACATCTAGACCAGAGAAGGTGTATTGTGCGGCATGCCCATGAGGAGTTGGGGCATTTTAGAGTAAAGTGGACATATAACTTACTCCTAGGTCAATATTGGTGGCATGGTATGCACACCGATGTGCAACGATTAGTGTCACATTGCATGGTTTGTGATAGGGTGAGGGCATCATTCAATGCCCCTACACCACAATTACACCCCTTGCCTATTATGGGGTTGGGTTATCGCTAGAGTTTGGACTTTGCGGGACCATTACCATTGACCATACGACACAACAAATATGTGTTGGTGATGGTGGAACACTTCTCCAAGTGGATTGAGTTGGTGCCATCCCCTGACAAATCCAACGAGGGAGTAACGTATGCATTCCTTAATAAGGTGCTTAGTCATTTTGGTGCACCAGCTGAAGTGTTGACTGATCAAGGTACGGAGTTTCAGGGTGAGTTTCAGGTCTTATGTGACAAGGCGTTGATTGATCACCGAACCACATTTCGAGATCATCCAGAGGCAGATGGTTTAACTGAACATGTGGTACAAACGGTGAAGAGGGCATTGCGCAAATATGGCTTGCAAAAAGGCCACCTAGGGGATTGGGATATTAAATCACCATGGTTGGCCATGGGATATCGATTCAGTCGTTAAGCATCCTTGGCTTCCTTCTCATTTTATTTTCTATTGTACGGTCGAGATCCAAACTTGCCAATAATAATTCGTCGTGAGTTTAATGAGGTGGTAAACCTTGATGATTCGGAGATGTGGTTGAGGGTGTGTTCTTAACGTGGAAAGCTCTTTCAAAGAGTTATGCAAGCAATGTTTGAAAACCTTGCCATTACTTAACATAGGGATACATTGCGATATGCGATTATTCGAGGTGGAGGTTATCGACCATCGATTTGTAGGTTCCATGTGGGGGACTATGTCTATTTGCAACAGACTACACCAACGACATTGGATGTAACGGCAGGCCGCATTATCTTACGAGTGCAAAAGGTGTTAGCTTCTGGAGTTCTCATGTTGGAGGGTCGTGATGGTGTTGTTTAGAAGGACCATGTGCGTAATTTTGCGCCATGTCACCTCCCAAATGTGGATGGTACAGTTGACCCAAGTTTGGCAGTGGTATGGGCCGGCTTGATGTGTATGTTATGTGGGTCTAAAGGTGGAGCACCCCATATGTTGGTGTGTGATAGATGTTCTAGGGGTTTGCACATGGCGTGCACAACTCCACCTATGGATGTTGTTTTCATTGGACAGTGGGTTTGTCCTCGTTGTACTTTGGAGGGGTAGATGACTTGATCTTCACATGGTATAGATTGCAGATGGGTGACTAACGATGGGGCAACATAGCATCCGGCCTTTTGATTCGTGCACCCGCAAAGGTGTATAGCATGTAGAAGATGTATAGGGCTACCTGGAAGTTAGAGGGACCTAACCACCAACTAGGGGGGCGAGTTGTAGTACACATGTATTTGTGTATGCTCTCGTCCATGTTATGTGTTTGTGTGTGTATGTGAGTATGGTATGTCAACGATGTATGTTGTATGACGATATGTATTCGTACGACAACTGTCATGACATATGTGTGTTAGCTATAACCTATAGTGTGCTATGGTAGCGAATAATGCCTACTTAAGGTTTCTAGGTTTACGGTTAGAAGATAGTGGCTCTTCTGGTAGGACCCACCCTCATGTTGTGAGTGGGGGTATAAAGTCTGTAAGAGGGCTCAAAAACATAGTTCTTTGAGTTGAGCCTAGAGTGTTGGGAGTAGTTGGAGTTAGTGGAGCTTCGAACTATGGTGTCCCATTAGCATCGGCCTAGATTCTTTGAATGGAGTGGACTTGGCTTGACTGTATGTGTTTGCATCACGAGTTTTATGATAGTAAATTTTTCTCGTGTCATTTTCAGTTGTGGTACACATGTATTTGTGTATGCTTTTGTCCATGTCATGTGTTTGTGTGTGTATGTGAGTATGGTATGTCAACGATGTATGTTGTATGACGATATGTATTCACATGACAGGGTGCCTAAACTTGGCACCAATTATAAAAATCATTTGGTGGGTGTGAGGCAACTTTTTGTCCCTCTACTCTTGGTTCTATGAGGTGACTATATTTGAAAATACATACACTACCAGTGAAGGAAAAAAATACAAGTGTATTTCTAGATGTTAAGTTACGTTTGTAGTTGAAACCATGTAGCTTGCTTCCTATGCATGATTTACGATTTAAAATTGATAGATTTATCTTCTAAGCTTGAACACTCCGTCACCAATTCAAACCAACTTTTAAGGATTTAACACCAAGTTCAAGTTGGCAGACCATCAACCATTTAAAGTATTACTCCCATTGCATATGTTATCAAAATCAAGCTTACCTTAACTCATTAGAAAGCTAATTACAAGGCACATTTTCTTACCAAATTGCAAGCTCTACACCCAAACTAATAAAAAGTTATGTTACCAAACCCAAGAGGGTTTATGAAATTCTTCTAAAATTTTAAACTCCTAACACTATCCTATTCACCTCTATTCTTTCAAATTACTACAAACATTTAATCCACTTTCCCTCTTTCCACCATCTACTAAGACTCATCATCCTTCTCCTCCCTTTTCCAAAAAAAATAACACAAGAAAAAAACCTTTCCCAAAAACTCCTCTCCCCCAAGCTTTTCATGACCTTTCTTTGAGCTTGTTCTTTTTGTCCAATGAAAGTTGTGGAAATCCTTCCCTCTAATCCATGGCCTCCTCATATTTCAAGAACCAATGAAAATCAAGAATGAATTGCCCTCCAATGGAGTTTAGGATGAGAATTATTGTGCGTGATGAAACATTAAGAAGGTTTTATCTTCCAATCAAATAGGATGTTAATCCTCATGACCAATGGAATTAAAGGATTCATCCTTTTCCTTATTTTGGATATTTTGATAAAGTTTTTGAGCTTGATCTTTATCCATTCCATTTGTTTGACTTTCACATCCTAATTATTTCAAGTAATTAACTACTAGGATAATTTATTGGTAGTAATAAGTAAACATCCTTGATTTCCTACTTGACTAAATCAACTCAATGGTAGTAGTAACATTCTTGCGTACCATTTATTCTTTTGATATCCCCTAGTTATTCTTTACCATGTACTAATTAACTATGTAGTACATAATAATTTAGAATTAAAGTTTTCGTCACAAGAACCCCCATGTATTTCTAGATCCATCGTCGAAATTAAGGTTTGACAAATCCATTAGAACTAAGATGTCCATGTTTTCATAAGGTTTCGTTGTCGTTACCACACATTATGCTTACCCTAATTTGTTAAATAAAGGCATCGACCCCCTTTGAATGCAAGTACTAAATTGTTCCGACTACCCTTTTGGTTTTTGTTGACATAGGTGAAGATTCAGTCATGGTGAATGATGCTGGTACGCCCTTGAATCTTCCAGTTGCACCTGTAGAAGAGGAAAAACTTGAAAAAACACCACTTGTGATGCACTCCCAAACTCCTTAATAAATTCAAAAGTGAATTTGAAGTGAAAATAGCGAAAAAGTAAGGAGTTGGGGCACACCTTGGCTTGTAACACTTTGGGGGTAAAGGGGTGTGCTGGAGTTCCGGGATGGGACTAGGAAGAATGACAAATGATCAATCATTCACACGAACCTACACAAACCAAACAACAAGTTGGTTAGTGCATAACTAGAGCACTTTTGGTGCTAGGATGAACCACATGCAACTTCAGACTCACAAGATTCACCACGGCCTAGACTTGGTGGAAGCCACCACCTTCCCCCTTATAGTATACTCTGTGGTTGGCCACGGGACCAACTGTGAGGCATTCTTGCACACCTTCAACATGAAGATATGCACTCATAAAACCCGCTTGGAAGTGGAACTACTATGTAGTTGTAGTCTAACAAGTAAGGTGGTTCAATGTAATGCAATGAAATTCATTAAGAATTTAATGCGTTGTGTCCACTTGGAAGATACAAAAACATTGTGGGAGAATTGTAACTCACCATGATGGAATGTGAAGGGCATTATGTCGATGTTCATTCAATGTCACGTTTGATGGTTGAACCCCTTTTGTTTTATTTGTCATAACATCCACATACAACCTCTTAATCTAACATGCATTGGATTTTTGAAAAGCTAATCTAAAAAGAAACCATGTTACAAAATATTATAAGTTTTTATTTTTTTGATCAAGAATTAAGCCTTGGGACTAAAAATCACTTTGCTTAGATTAAGGAAAAAAAAAACAATTTTAACCCCCTTTACTTCCAGCAAGTGTAGCTCCCTTATAATAAACCCGATGATGCTGAAATTTGAAGAGAACCTTTTACACCTCCTAAAAAAAACGTATTTTAAATTTGACACAAATCCAACGGTGTATTTGGGAGAAAAAATTATTTGAAATAAAACTCCAAAAGTTTTGTCATGGAAATCCTTCCATGAACTCCACTACAAACACCCTCTATTCCCGGCAAGTGTAGCTCCCTTATAGCTAAACTAATGATGTTGAAATTTGGAGAGAACCTTTTACACCTCCTAAACAAGAACTGTTTTAAGTTTGACACAAATCTAACGGTGGATTTGAGAGGAACAACTATTTGAAATAAACTCCATAGGCTTTGTCATGGAAATCCTTCCATGCTTATTTCTTGCACACATCTTTTTCATGAACAACAACTTTTCCACACATAAAAACTAATCTTTTTCTCACACATTCCTTCTCTTCCTTTTCCCTTCCCCCAACCCCAAGAGACTTTTTTTTCTCTTGGTAAGCCTCCATGACCTTTCCTTGAGTTTGTTCCTTTTACCCAATGTAAGTTTCAAAATCCTCCCCTCCAATCAATGGCCTCCTCATCCTTCAAGAGCCAACAAGAATTGAGAATGATTTGCCCTCCAATTGATTTTAGGATGAGAATTCTTGGTCCCAATGAAACACAAAAAATATTCCATCTTCCAATCAAATAGGATGACAATCCTCATGACTAATGGGATTGGAGGACTCATCCTTCC
>Ga0116227_10017342_pt1 | contig 10074 bp, 6 predicted proteins | sample S1TSphgellanicum_FD_89693 | JGI IMG/M metagenome (GOLD analysis project Ga0116227, IMG submission 89693) | Host-associated microbial communities from peat moss isolated from Minnesota, USA - S1T2_Fb - Sphagnum magellanicum MG | ecosystem: Host-associated > Plants > Peat moss > Unclassified...
GATTTTGACCGATCTTAGCTCCTTTTCTTGCACCTAACAACAGATTTCTGGTCTACAATCCTTACATTGCAACTATTTCTACTTTTTCAGCAGACCCTATTTATTAAAAGGGGGGTAAAAGATGCTCCCGTCGGCAGCATCTTTTACCCCCCTTAGCATGAGAATGATTATTATCCTCATACGTAGACTATTTTATATTTTATTTTCTGGAAGTCCCTTATCAGCTTCTGCTTATTTATTTTGCGGCTTTATACAACAAGTCTAAATTACTGAGAATGACTGCGATATGGGGATGATCTGTTCCCAGTTGGTGTTTACTAATTTCCAAAGCTTGGAGATATAAAGGTTCTGCTTCTGCGTATCTCCCTTGGTAATAGTACAGTCCTGCCAGATTGTTGAGGCTAGAGGCGACATCAGGGTGTGATTCTCCCAGCAGGCGTTGTCTCAATTCCAAAGCTTGGAGGTATAAAGGTTCTGCTTCTGCGTATCTCCCTTGGTAATAGTACAGTCCTGCCAGATTGTAGAGGCTTTGTGCGACACCGGGGTGTGATTCTCCCAGCAGGTGTTTTCTCAATTCCAAAGCTTGGAGGTACAAAGGTTCCGCTTCTGTGTACCTGCCTTGGTAATTGTGGAGAATTGCCAGATTGTTGAGGCTAGAGGCGACATCGGGGTGTGATTCCCCCAGTAGGCGTTTTCTCAATTCCAAAGCTTGGAAGTACAAAGGTTCCGCTTCTGAGTACCTGCCTTGGTAATTATAGAGATTTGCCAGATTGTTAAGGCTATTGGCAAAATCAGGGTGTGATTCTCCCAGCAGGCGTTTTCTCAATTCTAAAGCTTGGAGGTACAAAGGTTCCGCTTCTGCGTACCTACCTTGTTCACGGTATAGTTCTGCTAGATTGTTGAGGCTATTAGCTAAGTTTTTTTCTAAACCTAATTCTTCTTGTAGTTCAATGGCCTTGCTAAAATACTCAATTGCTAATTCTTGTTCTTGTTTGTAATCTTGATACTCTCCGTGCTTAAGCCTTCTATCATATACTTGCCCCAAACTGAAATATAACGTAGCCAAGCTGGAATCTCTAACTCCATTTTGTTCCTTCTGGCAGATAAACTGTTTTAAATCTTGTAGGGGGAGGAAATGGGGGTTATGATTATCAAAGCTTGATAGTTCACTGTCAATTAAAACCGGACGGATGGATTGTAATTCTTGACTAGAAATGGCACTTTTCTTTTTAGACTCGAATCTAAATACACCAGAACGCCAACTCCAAAAATCTGGGGCTTTTTTCATCAAGTTACTCAGCATTTGGTTTGTCACCCAAATAATAATGGGATAGGAGAATTGGCGCATGGCTTCCCTTGTCCACTGCAAGTAACCGAAAAAAATTTCCTGTTCTGATCTCTGTTCTCCCAATCTGAGAAAATAAAGTTGATCGGCACCAGCTACGGTGATCACAGCTTTGCCTCCCTGACGGAGATATTCTTCTTGTTGCAGGAGTTGATAAATTGCAGCCGTAAGGCTGGGTTCTCTCCGGGCTAATGTCACTCGATAAGGGTGAAATTCTGGCTGTAATTCTGTTTCATACTGGTTTATTATTTGCTCCCTTAAGTTCGAGTCATCACAAACGGCTATGAGCAAGCTTAAACCGTGTTCTTTAGCTTGTATACTCACAATTAAATCATCATAGGCATACTGATTTTTGGTTTCATCTGGCTCAAATAGTTCTTTAGGTTTCATTGATCAAACCCTCGTTTTGCAAGAGTTCTACGACAATGGGGTGGACATCATACCAAACTTGACGATTGCGATATTCTAGAACATACAACCCATGGAGTAAGTCTAAAAACTCTGGGGACTTGGGATCATCGGGTTTAAAGTTGTGATAGGTGGTGTTTAAAATTTCGTAATCAGCCTTCCCTAAGCGCACGGCGTAATCAATCCGAATGTTATTAATTGCTTCACTTAAAATTTGCTCATCAATTATTACTGGTTCCCCAGGCTGACGGCGAATTAACCGTAGACAAATCCGGCAACATTCATTGGCAATTCTAATCAACTCTCGCAATACACCGCCGCTATTTAAAACAATCTGTTCTATGGCAGTTTGTTCGATAAGTTTGTCAGCAATGCGCTTTCGCAAAATCTCGCTTAAAACATTTTTTGCTGCGTCAAGAGGTTCTGATTTATGATGGCTTTGCCCTTTTTTAAATAACTTTAAGACGGGCATAACTATAATTTGATCATTAGTCTCTGTTTCAATTAGTGGTCTGATAAATTTATCTCTTATAGCAGCAATAGGTATAGTATAAATAATTCTAAATCCTGGCTGACATAAGGCTTTAATATTATCTCTATAGATATCATTAACTCTGGCTAATTCTAATTTGTCTAAATCATCAATAATTACTAAGATTTCCTTTTTCAGTATCGTTTGAATTACAGCAGCAATTCCGTTAATATGGGCAACAAGATCAGAAATCTTTCGTTCAAACTCTTGTTTGATTTCATTGCGGACGGAAGCATTTACTTTTAAGACACTTTTAAGAATATTTAGTAAATCGAATCCTGTGGATACTTCGGCTTCTAAAGTTTCTGTTTCTGTCTTAATTCGAGTGGCGAACCATTTGTACAATTCACCTTTTGTAGTTTTGGAAATTTCTACTTTCCTGGATTCTGCTTCATACATTAAATTAACTGCTATGGCAAACAATATATTAATATGATTAATATCCGACATTTCAATAGTGTCAGAGATAGAGAATAATACGACAAAATAGCGATCGCCTATTCGCCGCTTAAATTCAGCTAATAATGTGGACTTACCGCAACCCCGATGTCCTGTAAAGATAATCTTGCCATCACCACTGGGGCTATCTTCAACTAACTGCTCTAATTCTTCTATTACTTCACTACCGTAATCGACTTGAAATTTATCCAAGTCTTTCTGCTCGATAAGTGGCAACAATTCTAGGTTTCTATAGGCTTCCTGAAATGTTGGAAGTAAATTTTCTGACATTGGCTATGACTCTATTTGCTCCTAATCTATTCCTATGATGACTTAATTCTGGCTAACTTATAGCCCATTACCATAGATTATGAGCAAATCAACCCTTGACATGGGATGCTAGTGCAAGGCCGCAGAAGTTCTGTCCCAGGTAATCAGCGTGAATCGTTGGATTGAGTCACATAAAGACTATTTTGAGTGGGGTGTTATTTCTGCCGTGCTGCACTAGTTGATTGGTTAGTGAGAATTTGCCAATGTCTGTTGTTTCTAGCGTCACTGTCACTGTCCCCGCAACTACTGCTAATTTGGGACCTGGATTTGATTGTATTGGTGCGGCTTTAGGGTTGTATAACCGATTTAAGTTTACCTGTCGTGATCAAGGTTTAACTATTCACGTCACAGGGGCGGAAGCTCAAAGGGTGCAAACTGATGAGACTAATCTGCTGTATCAAGCCTTCACTAAATTATATCAGTACTTGAAGCAAACACCCCCAGGGGTGGAAATCGAGATTCAAATGGGTGTACCCCTAGCACGGGGTTTGGGTAGTTCGGCAACGGCAATTGTTGGGGGGTTGGTTGCTGCCAATCAACTGGCAGGTTTACCCCTATCTCAAGTGCGGCTGATGGAATTAGCGATCGCCCTGGAGGGACATCCTGATAATGTGGTCCCCGCTTTATTGGGGGGATGTCGTCTTGCTGCTACCAGTGATATGGGTTGGCAGATTTGTGATGTTCCCTGGTGCCGAAGTCTGATCCCAGTGGTAGCAATCCCTGATTTTGAGTTGTCTACCCAAGAGGCACGACAGGTCCTCCCAACCCAAGTTAGCCGTGCCGATGCCATTTTCAATACTGCCCACCTGGGATTACTGTTGCGGGGCTTAGAAACTGGCCAAGGTGAATGGTTAAGAACTGCCCTGCAAGATCGACTGCATCAACCCTATCGTCAGGTATTGATTCCCGGTTACGCGGATGTAAATACTGCTGCCCTTGCTGCTGGTGCATACGGGATGGTGATTAGTGGTGCCGGACCAACCCTCCTGGCTTTGACAGATCTGGAACACGCTCAGGCAGTGGAGGCAGCAATGGTGACTGCTTGGCAGGGAGTAGGAATTACAGCCATTGGGCGATCGCTCCCTCTCGATACCCAAGGTGCAACTGTCCAAAGTTAAAAAACTAAAAGCTCACGCTCAGGGAAATGTACTTAGATGAATATAGTACTAGACTGAGAAATATCACAAGAAAAGCAGTCAGTATCCCTGCTGACTTTGGCATCAGTATCAAGGAGTTCATCAACAGCAACCCAACCCCCAGCAGCTAGTTTAATACCAATTGCCGCTGGTTGATGGCGGAAATACTTACTGAGATATTGGCTAATCTTAGTTAAGTAAGAAACTCAGTAATACAGTAGTCAAAGTCTGAAAAGAATAGGCGGAATTTTGGACGAGGAGAGAACAGATCAATCTCCTCCCAACTCCCCATCACCGAGCCAATTTTAGATTTTGGATTAGAAATTCTTGCATCGGAAATCTAAAAAAGTTTGAAGCCCCCAAATTTATTTGTGGGACAAATCTAAAATCTAAAATTTCTTACCTCTTGCCACAACATCGACGGTATCGGGTTAATCTAAAATCCAAAATCCAAAATTGAGTGACCTATACTATTAGGTAATCAATCGGATGTATGTGGTAGGGAGAATGAAAGTAGCAGGGGTGACATGGGTAGGGGTACAATTGGAGGGAAATCTACTAGCAGCAGACATCACAACTGAACTTATAGCAGGCAGTATTAGGGGACAGTCCCCAGAGGACTTTGGGCTAGGTAAATCCGACAGATTAGAAGATGAAATCGCCAGTGCTTGGGGTGAAGTGAAGCTCTACTGGGCAGCATTCCAACGGCAACTAGCAAGGCTAGATGAAGAGGATACAGCTACAAGTGTTACCAGAGAAATGTGGGCAATCCCCCTATTACGGAGTCTCGGTTACAACCCCATTCATACCCCAAAAGCGGAGGTGGTAGATGGGCACACCTTTGCCATTTCCCACCGAGCCGAAACCGGGGACAATCAACCCCCCATCCACATCATCGGGTGTCGGTTGGACATAGATAAACGTCCCCCCAGTGGCACACCCCGACTATCAGCCCATGCCTTGGTACAGGAGTACTTGAACCGGACAGAACATCTGTGGGCAATTACCACCAATGGGTTGAGATGGAGGTTACTACGGGACTCCTCCCTGATGACCAGGTTGACTTATATTGAATTTGACCTCGAACAAATCCTCAATGGGGAAAACTTTGCCGAATTTGGCTTATTCTACCGCTTATTCCACCGTTCCCGTCTACCCAAGACCGCAGATGATGCCGATGAATGCTTGTTGGAATACTACCATCAGGAAAGTCTGCAACAAGGGGGACGGGTCAGGGATAGACTGCGGGATGGGGTAGAAAAAGCACTAATACAGTTGGGTAACGGGTTCCTGCAACATATCGACAGTGGAAATCTGCGGCAGAAACTAACTCCGGGTGGGGGGTGGGATGAAATTGGTTATTACCGCCAATTACTACGGCTCATCTATCGGTTACTCTTCTTAATGGTGGCAGAGTCCCGGAATTTACTATTTATCGGTGAAGATTTAGAAAAAGCTAGGATCTATACAGAGTACTACAGCGTTGAAAGACTGAGAAGACTGGCAGAACGTCCCCGATTCCGGAGGGAGGGATTTCAGGATAATTGGCAGGGTTTGCGCGTAACATTCAAGTTATTCGATGAGAATTGGAGAGGAAAAGTATTAGAATTGTCCCCGTTAAACGGGGACTTATTTGGTTCTGATACTTTGAAGGACTTGGATGATTGTGCCATTGATAACTACGATCTACTCATCGCCATTCGGCATTTATCCCTGTACGAAGATCGGGGACAACTGCGAAGAGTCAATTATGCGGCACTGGATGTGGAGGAATTGGGGAGTGTGTATGAAAGTTTGCTAGATTTCCACCCCCAAGTCAGAATCAATCATGGGATATATGAATTTAACTTAGTCTTTGGTAGTGAGAGGAAAACTACAGGTTCCTATTACACTCCCCCTCAGTTGGTACAGCAGTTGATTAAGACAGCATTAGAACCAGTCATAGAAGAGAAACTACAGGGAGAGAGGGACTTAGAACAGGCATTACTCAGTTTGAAAATCGTAGATCCTGCCTGTGGTTCGGGACATTTCCTCCTAGCGGCAGCTAGAAGGGTAGGGAAGGAATTAGCCAAAATTCGGACTGGGGAGACACAACCCCCACCGGAACCATTACGGGAAGCGATGCGGGATGTGATTCAAAATTGCATCTATGGGGTAGATCTCAATCCCTTGGCAGTGGATTTATGCAAGGTCGCGTTATGGATAGAGGGGTTTTGTAGTGGGAAACCGCTGAATTTTTTAGATCATAGAATTAAGTGTGGTAACTCCCTGGTAGGGGTGTTGGATATAGAGTGTTTGGATGAGGGAATACCAGATGAAGCCTTCAAGGCAGTAACTGGGGATGAGAAGAAGTTAGCCACAGAGTTGAAGAAGCGGAATAAACGGGAGCGGGAGACAGATTTACAGGGACAACTATCCCTATTTGGGAATTTAGAATCTACCCGTGCTGAGTATGTGGAAAGTTGGCGCCAGTTAGGGGAGATTGCAGAAACTACTCCCCAAGAGGTGAGGGAGAAGGAACAGAGGTATAGACAAACTCGGACAAATCAGGGTTGGTACAGGGATTATTCGGCTTGTAATTTGTGGGTTGCAGCGTTTTTCATGGGGTTGAGGGGGGAGAATTTACCACTGATACCAACTACAGCTACTTTATCTGAGGTGTTGCGGGGGAATTTACAGCATCAGGAGTTGATAGATGCGGTGAATGGGTTGGCAGAGGAAAAGCACTTTTTTCACTGGTGTTTGGAGTTTCCAGAGGTGTTTGAATCCGGGGGATTTGATTGTGTGTTAGGCAACCCACCCTGGGAACGGATTAAGTTACAGGAAAAAGAGTTTTTCGCGGCTCGGAGTTTGGACATTGCCAATGCTCAAAATAAGGCAGCACGGGAGAAGTTGATTCAGGAACTACCCAGGGAAAATCCTGAATTGGCGCAAGCTTTCGAGGATGCGAAGCATGATGCTGAAGCACAGGGTAAGTTTATCCGGGAAGGGGGGAGATTTCCCTTGACTGCGGTGGGGGATATTAATACTTATGCTGTGTTTGCGGAGACTACGAGAAAGTTGATTTCTCCCCTGGGGAGTGTTGGGGTGATTGTGCCTACAGGAATAGCAATTGATGATACTTGTAAACGGTTTTTTGGGGATTTGATTAAAACGCAAAACTTAGCAAGTCTGTATGATTTTGAGAACAGAGGTCATTTATTTACAGCTTTACATACAAAAACCAGATTTTCTATTCTCCATATTTCCAATCAAGTAAATAAAATCATCTATTTTTCTTTTATGTCTAAACAAGTTAAGGAATTAACTGATCAACGAAAAATAATTGTTTTATCTTCAAAAGATATTAATTTAATAAATCCTAATACTGGGACTTGTCCGATTTTTAGAACTAATATAGATGCAGATTTAACGAAGAAGATATATCAGCGTGTACCTGTTTTAGAAAATGAGAAAACAGGTAGCAACCCTTGGGGGATTTCATTTATGGCTATGTTTCACATGGCTAATGATAGCGGGTTGTTTAAAAATGAATGGGGTAAAGATTTAGTCCCCCTGTATGAAGCAAAAATGTTTTACATATATAATCATCGTCACAGTTATTATACAGAGGAAATGCTGAAAAGCAAACAAGCAGATTTTCGAGAGATAGAAGCAGTTACAATAGATAATTTACAAGACCCAAATTTCACCATTCAACCCCGTTATTGGGTGAGTCGGGTTGAGGTGGAAAGGAAGTTACATGGGAAGTGGGATAAAGATTGGTTGTTAGGTTTTAGACGTATCACGAATTCAACTAATGAACGTACTGCTATTTTTAGCTTATTACCTAAAGTTGCTGTTGGTGATAGTGTATTTATAATGTTTCCAAGTTTAAAAAATTCTCTTCTGGTATCCTGCTTGTACAGTTATCTAAACAGTTTAGTATTTGATTTTGTCACCCGTCAAAAAATGGGAGGAACTAACTTTAACTTTTTCATCGTCAAACAACTCCCCGTCCTCCCCCCAGAAACATACACTGAAAAAGACCTAGAATTCATCGTCCCCCGCGTCCTTGAATTAGTCTACACAGCCTATGACATGCAACCCTTTGCTCAAGACCTATGGGGAGAGTCGGGGACCAGAATCCAGGAATTGATCATTCAACAATGGGAAAAAAATCAGGGGACAAAGCTTACCTCACCAGAACAACCCCCAACTCCCTTCACCTGGCACCCCAATAGACGCGCTTTAATCAGATCTGAATTAGATGCCTATTACGCCAAACTTTACGGACTTACCCGTGATGAACTGCGCTATATCCTAGACCCCACTGAAGTTTACGGTGCTGATTTCCCCAGTGAAACTTTCCGGGTGTTAAAGAATAATGAGATCAAACAATTTGGCGAATACCTAACCCAAAGATTAGTCTTAGAATCCTGGGATAGAATGTTTAAATCCAATAGCCGTAAATGAATTTTGCTCCTAGATAAAACTGGGTAAGGTAGGCTAAATTTTGGGTGTTAGAAGGCCAGACAGATTCTCCAATAATCAGATTTCTGCCGCTTGCGTCTCTGATGTGTAGGGGTTTTCGGACTTAAGGGTAACGTGTTTCTATGATTACCTACGGGAGCGATCGCCTGCCACAATCAGAAAGACCTACTTATTGGATATGCGACCATCCGCTTAATATCCCGTTAAGCGATCGCGCAAGAACAGCGGGCGTTTTCTTATAATCAGAGGTAATTACTAGTTTATTACAGCTATTTTCAAACAAATGCACCACAGTTATTTAACCAACTGACGGTATCATCACCATATTTTGTGGTTTGTTTGAACGAAATTAGCTGTAAATAGATTCTCAAGTCATACATCTTAAATTTAAAACTAAAAATTATCGATCATTAGTCCTAGTCATGAAACAAGCAAATCTCCCCATTAATTTATCTCTGGAAGAAATTAAACAATTTTGTCAACGCCATTCCATACGTAAATTGTCTTTATTTAGTTCAGTCTTAAGAGATGACTTTACCAAAGAAAGTGATGTTGACGTGTTAGTAGAATTTGAATTAACTACAGCACAGCATTGGTTACGAGAAACATTGGCTAGAAACTTCAACCCTCACTTTACGTCAGCAAGCCGAAATAAATAGCCACTTTGTCAAAGAAGATGCGAATACTAAACCTTTTGCATCTCCTTTTTATTGGTCTACTTTTTGTGCCATAGGTAAGGGAAAATAAGCCATGTTAATTCTGTGAACCTTTACCCCACAAGACTTCATGTAGTTTCTGTGTCGGACTATGGGGTAGGGAATTGTTGGGGTTTAGTCCCTTGAGTTCTCCACCTCTGGTACCGAACATGAATGAACTCTCCCTTGTCCTACCGCTACAAAATTAATACACCCTTGCGATCGCTATCAAAAAAATGCTGAATAGTCCAAAAATGAAGATGCCTGAAACCCTGATTTTTACGTTGATTTCTGAAAGTTTGTGATCTACTGACTGTCCGTGTCGTTATTTACAGCAAATAGATATCAAACCCGCCACAAACATGGTAAACTATAAGTTTATTTAGATAGCTTTTTTTGTGGCGGGTTTGAACGGAAACCGCTGTATCATGTTGAGTCAGCAACCCAGCCCTGAAAGGGCTGAAGCTCTGTAAGAGAAATCAAGCAAGCCGTGCTGACCAGACCACCTAGCAATAGGTAAACGTTATTTGAGTCACGACACCCTGGGATGCCAAGCTATCCCCCGCTCTGTCGCTGGTGGTTAAACAGTCTTAAGGTCAATCAATTTTGGATTTTGGATTTTAGATTTTAGATGAGGAGGAACTCTAAACAAACACCTAACACCTGCTCCTAACTAACTCATCACCAATCTAAAATCCTTGCATCGAAAATCTAAAA
>Ga0116227_10017343_pt1 | contig 10073 bp, 7 predicted proteins | sample S1TSphgellanicum_FD_89693 | JGI IMG/M metagenome (GOLD analysis project Ga0116227, IMG submission 89693) | Host-associated microbial communities from peat moss isolated from Minnesota, USA - S1T2_Fb - Sphagnum magellanicum MG | ecosystem: Host-associated > Plants > Peat moss > Unclassified...
TCCATGGATACCGCGCAAAAGGTGGCAGAAATCGCGGTCCAGATGCATTACCCCATCATCTGCGTCGGTGTGCCGAAGACCATCGACAATGATCTGCCGGTCACCGATTGCTGCCCGGGCTTCGGCTCCGCGGCCAAGTACATCGCCGTGTCCACCAAGGAAGCCGCCTTGGACGTGGCCTCCATGGCGCGCACCTCGACCAAGGTTTTCGTGCTCGAAGTCATGGGCCGGCACGCCGGTTGGCTGGCAGCGGCCGGTGGCTTGGCCAACGAGAAGCCCGGCGAGGCGCCACATATCATCCTGTTTCCGGAGATCGCCTTCGATCCGAGCAGTTTCCTCGCCAAGGTCAAAGCCACCGTCGAGAAGCGCGGGTATTGCGTGGTGGTGGTCTCCGAAGGCGTCAAGGATGCGTCCGGCAAGTTTCTGGCGGAGTCCGTCGGCAAGGATGCCTTCGGGCATGCCCAATTGGGCGGTGTGGGCCCCGTGGTCGCGCAAATGACCCACGAGGCGCTGGGGTACAAATTTCATTGGGCCGTCGCCGACTATCTGCAGCGCTCCGCAGGTCACATCGCCTCGCAGGTCGACGTCGACCAAGCCTACGCGGTGGGCAAGGCCGCGGTGCAACTCGCGCTCAAGGGCAAGAACGCCGTCATGCCCATCATCCTCAGAAAATCCGCCAAGCCTTATCGCTGGAGCATTGGCGAAGCGCCGATTGCGGCCATCGCCAATCAAGAAAAAAAGGTGCCGCGCAATTTCATTACCGCAGATGGCTTTGGCATCACGCCGCTGTGCCGCCGCTATCTATTGCCCCTGATCGGCGGCGAAGGTTACCCTCCCTATCGCAATGGCTTGCCCGCCTATGCCACTCTCAAAGGCGCCCCTGTCGCGAAGCGCTTGAAGACCCCCTTTGTGGTATAGTTTTCTTGGGAGAGTTGATCATGACGCTTGATAATGCCCTGTGGTTGGCCATTGCAGCAGGGGTCGTTGCACTCCTCTACGGCGGCATTTCAGTACGTTGGATTCTGGCGCAGCCAGCCGGCAACCCACGCATGCAGGAAATCGCGGCCGCCATCCAGGCCGGCGCGGGCGCCTATCTGAATCGTCAATACACCACGATCACCGCGGTCGGTGTGATTCTGTTCGTCGCCATCGGCTTTGCGCTTGATTGGCCGACGGCCGGCGGCTTCGCCACCGGCGCCATCCTGTCAGGATTGGCAGGCTACATCGGCATGTTCATTTCGGTGCGCGCCAATGTGCGCACCGCCCAAGCCGCGCACGGCGGCATCAATGCGGCCCTCAAAGTCGCGTTCCGCGGCGGCGCCATCACCGGCATGCTGGTGGTCGGCTTGGGGCTGCTGGGCGTCGCCGGATACTTTTTTTTGATGGAGCGGGTGCTCGGTGATTCGGATCAGGCATTGCGCTCCCTCGTGGGCCTGGCATTCGGCGGTTCGCTGATTTCGATTTTCGCGCGTTTGGGCGGCGGCATCTTCACCAAAGGCGCTGACGTTGGGGCCGACCTGGTGGGCAAGGTCGAAGCCGGTATTCCTGAGGACGACCCACGCAACCCGGCGGTGATCGCGGACAACGTCGGCGACAATGTCGGCGACTGCGCCGGGATGGCCGCCGACCTGTTCGAGACCTACGCCGTCACGCTGGTTGCCACCATGCTGCTGGGCGGCCTGGTGATGGTCGACATGGGCGTGCGCGCGATTCTGTTCCCGCTGGTACTCGGTGCCATTTCCATCGTTTCCTCCATCATCGGCACCTTCTTCGTCTCGGCGCGTCCGGGCGGCAAGATCATGAATGCCCTGTATCGCGGTGTGGGTGTGTCCGCCGTGATTTCCGCCATCGCCTTTTACTTCGTATCGACGCAGATCATGGGCGATCAAGCGATGTCGGTATGGCTGTGCACCCTGGTGGGCTTGGGGCTCACGGCCGCCATGATTGTCATCACCGAGTACTACACCGCCACCGAGTATGGCCCGGTGCGCCACGTTGCCTCTGCCTCGCAGACCGGCCATGCCACCAACATCATCGCCGGCTTGGGCGTCTCGATGAAGGCTTGCGCCCTGCCGGTGCTGGCGGTGACCTTGAGCATCTGGGCGTCGTATCAGCTGCTGGGCCTGTACGGCATCGCCATTGCGGCGACCGCGATGCTCTCGATGACCGGCATGATCGTGGCCCTGGACGCGTATGGCCCAATCACCGACAACGCCGGCGGCATCGCCGAAATGGCCGGCCTGGATTCGAAAGTACGCGACGTCACCGATCCTCTGGACGCCGTGGGCAACACCACCAAGGCGGTTACCAAGGGCTACGCCATCGGGTCCGCCGGCCTCGCAGCCCTGGTGCTGTTCGCCGACTACACCCACAAGCTGGGCGAAGTCCTGGGCCATGACACCGCCTTCGACTTGTCCGATCCCGCCGTCATCATCGGTTTGTTCATCGGCGGCCTCGTGCCCTATCTGTTCGCCGCGATGGCCATGGAAGCCGTCGGCCGCGCCGCGGGCGCCGTGGTCAACGAAGTACGCCGTCAGTTTCGGGAGATCAAAGGCATCATGGAAGGGACCGCGAAGCCCGACTATTCGCGAGCCGTGGACATGCTCACCAAGGCAGCCATCAAGGAAATGATCCTTCCCTCGCTGCTGCCGATCTTGGTGCCCATCGTCTTGGTGTTCGTGATGAATTTCCTCATGGGCTCGGGCGCCGGCATTCGAGCCCTGGGCGGCCTGTTGATCGGCACCATCGTCACCGGCTTGTTCGTGGCGATCTCGATGACCACCGGCGGCGGCGCCTGGGACAACGCCAAGAAATACATCGAGGAAGGCAACTTCGGCGGCAAGGGGTCCGATGCGCACAAGGCCGCCGTCACCGGCGACACCGTCGGCGATCCCTACAAGGATACCGCCGGACCCGCCATCAATCCCTTGATCAAGATCATCAATATCGTGGCGTTGCTGTTGGTGCCGGTGCTCGGCAAGATGATGTAGTTCGGAAATTCAAATGTCGAAATAAATGGCATCGGGCTCGGCCGCGCCATCGCGCGAAGCCACCCGCAGTTCCGGTTCCTTCAGCGACACCCGCGAGCGTGGCGGCACGCTGTGGGTGAGGAACACCGAACCTCCGATCACGCTGTGCGCGCCGACCACGGTTTGGCCCCCGAGCACCGTCGCATTGGCGTACAAGGTGGCGCCATCCTCCACCGTGGGATGACGCTTCTTGCCGCGGATGATGTGTCCGCTGGCGTCCCGCGGCAGCGACAGCGCCCCCAGCGTCACGCCCTGGTAAATCTTCACGCCCGCGCCGATATGCGTGGTCTCGCCGATCACCACGCCGGTGGCGTGATCGATGAAAAACGCCGCCCCGATGGTGGCGCCGGGGTGGATGTCGCAGCCGGTCTTCGAATGTGCCCACTCGGTCATGATGCGGGCCATCATGGGGACGCCCAGGTCGTACAACGCATGCGCGATGCGATACACGCTGACCGCGAGCACGCCCGGGTAGGCCAGGATGATTTCGTCCAGATTGAGTGCCGCCGGGTCGCCATCGAACGCCGCCTGTACGTCGCCGATCAACAAGCCGCGGATCTGCGGCAACCGCTTGAGGAAAATCTGCGCCAGCTCATGCGCTTTCGGTGCACATTCGCCCACGGCGGGCGGCACTTCCTCGCGTTCGCGCCCATAGCACAGGCAGTGCTCGATCTCGCGATTGAGCTTAGGCACCAGATCGGCCGCCTGCCGCGCCACATGCGCTTCGAGGTTGTCGCGGCTCAAATCGCCCCGGCCGAAATAGCCGGGGTACATGAGATCCAGCACCGCGTCGAGAATCTCCAGGATGCCCGCGCGCGAGGGCAGGTAGCGCTGCGAAATGCGGAGCGCCCGCTCGTCGCTCAAATAGCTGATGAGCAACCCGCCCGTCAGCTCATCGACCGCCGTGATCACGCAACCGCCTGCATTTTCTCGACTTCCGCAAACAGGCCTTCGAACAGCGCACCCGACAGATAGCGTTCACCGGCGTCCGGCAGGATCACCACGATGGTTTTGCCCTTGTTCGCCGGATCCTTGGCCAGCCGCACGGCTGCCGTCATCGCCGCGCCGCAGGAAATTCCGCAAAGAATCCCCTCTTCGCGGGCCAGCCGGCGCGCCATGTCGATCGCTTCGTCATTGCTCACCTGCTCGACCTTGTCGATCAGCGACAAATCCAGATTTGCCGGGATGAAGCCGGCGCCGATGCCTTGGATCTTGTGGGGCGAAGGCGCCACGGGCTGGTGCGCCAGTGTCTGCGAGATGACCGGGGAGTTCGCAGGTTCGACCGCCACCGTGGTGATGGTCTTGCCGCGCGTTTTCTTCAAATAGCGCGATACGCCGGTGAGCGTGCCGCCGGTGCCTACGCCGCTCACGAAGATATCCACCTTACCCTCGGTATCATCCCAAATTTCGGGGCCGGTGGTCTTCTCGTGAATGGCGGGATTCGCCGGATTTTCAAATTGCTTCATGAGCAGATACTTGCCCGGATCGGACGCCGCGAGTTCTTCCGCCTTGGCGATTGCGCCCTTCATCCCCTTGGCGCCGGGCGTCAAAACCAGCTTGGCACCGAATGCCACCAGCACTTTGCGACGCTCCATGCTCATCGTGTCCGGCATGGTCAGCACGCAGCCATAGCCGCGCGAGGCGGCAGCGAACGCCAGCGCGATTCCGGTGTTGCCGCTGGTGGCCTCGACGATGGACATGCCAGGCTTCAAGGTTCCCCGCTCCTCAGCGTCCCAGACCATGGCCGAGCCGATGCGGCACTTCACCGAGTAGGCGGGATTGCGCCCCTCGATCTTGGCCAAGATGGTGGCGCCGCTGCTGGCGTCGAGGCGATTGATGCGCACCAGGGGCGTGTGTCCGATGGATTTGGTGTTGTCTTGGAAAACAGGCATGAGACCTCCCAAAGATCTCGATTTTCCTCCTAAGCGCGGCGGAAATGCCATAGCACTTTGTTATTAGCCCCTGCGCTTAGGTTATACGGCCGTGGGGATCATCGACAGCGGCTGGGGCCTGCCGACGGCGAAACCTTGCACGAAATCGATGCCCATTCCGGTCACCGTGTCCAGTGACGACTGATCTTCCACCTGTTCCGCCACGATGCGAAAGTTCAAGCTGCGCGACAGTTCGATCATCGCCGCGACCAACGCCTGGTTGATCGAATCGCCGGCCAGATTGCGGATGAAGGATCCATCGATCTTCAGATAATCCATCGGCAGCGTTTTCAAGGTGGAGAAGGAACTCAAGCCGCTGCCGAAATCATCGAGCGCGAACTCGCAGCCCATGCTGTGCAGCACGGCCAGGAACCGATGGGCGTGATCCAGGTTGGCCACCACCGAACTTTCCGTCACCTCGAAGCAGATGTCGCTCGGACTCGCCCCGGTGTGATCGAAACACTCGACCACGAATTCCAGAAACTCCGCATCGCCGAGCGTTTGACCCGCGATGTTGATCGCGACGCTGCGCCCCGGCGGCAGCCGCAATCCTCCGCGGCCGAGCGCCGCCAGCACGGCGCGCACCACCCAACGGTCCACCAGCGGCATCAGGCGATAGCGTTCGGCGGCACGGATGAACTCTGCAGGCGGCGGCGGCGGCTGCCCATTCTCGCCCTCCAATCGTACGAACACCTCCAGCGCCGGACCCTTCACGCCGCCGGCGCGTGCATGCATGATGGGCTGGAAGAACAATTCGAACTTGTTGTCGCGCAACGCGCTTTGCAGGCGGCGCAGCCATTGAATCTCGCCGCTATGACGGGCGCTGGCTTCTTCGCGCGCCGAGTACACATGCACGTGCAAGCCACCCTGCTTCTTGGCCACGTAGCAAGCCGAGTCCGCGGCGCTCAAGATATCCTCCAGAGAGCCGCTGTTGCGGCCGATCTCAACGAGGCCCACGCTCACGCCAATATTGAAAATCCTGTCCTTCCACACGAACCGGTAGTCGTTGACCGAACGCACCACGTTGTCGCAGATTTGCCGCGCCTTCTCCAACGGACAGCCCACCAGCAGCAGCGCAAACTCGTCCCCGCCGATGCGGCCGACCGTATCCGAATCGCGCACCGTCTCGCGAATCAGCGAGGCGACCTCACGCAGCATGTTGTCCCCGGCGGTGTGACCGCAGGTATCGTTGACGACCTTGAAACGGTCCAAGTCCAGATAGCACAAAGCGTGTCCGACATCGCCGGTTTGCGCCGAATCCATGGCCTCCTGCAGGCGCCGCTCGAATTCGCGCCGATTGATGAGACCGGTGAGCGCATCGTGGCTGGCCTGATAAGTCATCTGCCGGGTCAAGCCGCGCAATTCGCTGGTGTCGTGCAGCACGATGACCAACCCCTGGATGTCCTTGCCGTCGAAGCGCAGCGGCGTGACGCTGATCTCCACCGATCGCTCCGGCCCCGCCCCGCCGCTCGGTTGAACCGGCACCAGCACCGCGCGCCGTCCCATCGTGACTCGCCCGCCGGTGGTCAGCGCCTTGCGTACCGGATCGCCGAGTGAGCGGCGATCCGCCTCGTCGACCAGCGACGCCACCTCGGGAAAGGACTTGCCCATCACCTGATCGAACTGCATACCCAAGAGGATTTCAGCGGCATGATTGATGTAATCGATGCGGCCATCGGCATCGACGGTGATGACGCTCTCGCCCATCGCATCCAGGGTCGCCATCGCGCGCGGCCTCGGCGAAGCCTCGGTGGGTGCCGTGCCGGGCATCATTTCCAGCGCGGTCAACAGCAAGGCCGGTTCGCCGGCGCTGTCGATCACCGCACTCGATAATTCGACGCGCGTGACCTGACCCTTGCCATCGAGCAGTTCCACCTCGTAGCGCTCGGCCGCAGGTTCCCCGGACAAGCGCCGCCGCAGATTGTTCTCGACCAGTTCGACATATTCCGGTCCGACGAAATCGGCCAGGGATTTTCCCACCACATCGGCGGCCTTCGCGCCGAGCAGCGACAGGAATCGCGTATTGGCGAACAGTATCTGGCGGCGGTGCACCAACACGGCGTCGTGCACCGTTTCCACCAGCCTCTGGAACAACTGTTCGCGGTCCTGCAGTCGCGCACCGCGCAATTCGAGGTTTTCGAGCAGTTTATTCACCGCGGAACTCAATTGACTCAGCGAGCGCGATTTACCATCGAGCGTGATGCGTCCAGGCGCACTGTCCTCACCGGCCAGTTGCCAGACCTGATTCGACAACTCTTTGACAGCACGCTGCTGGCGCTGCCTGCGAATCAGCAACACGATCAAGCTCACCGCCAAAATGGCAGCGGTGATTAGCCACAGCTCGGTGGAGGACAGGATCAACGCGAACCTCGATGACGATGGGTTTCGGCAACGCTTGATCTTTGTGCCCTTCTGCTTGGGCTGGACACGTCACGAACCATCGTTAACAGGAGAATAACGCAAGGGACTCGCGAAGCCTGTGGAAATTGACCATAATCAACGGTCTTAAATCAGCTCGAGAATGCATGGATACGTTGCTGGCGCGTCGCCAAATGGTGGATCAGCAGATTCGCACCTGGGAGGTGCTCGACCCGCGCGTCCTCGATGCCTTGGCGGCGGTGCCGCGCGAAGCATTCGTGCCTCCCGAGTACAGCAACCTTGCATTCGCCGACGCGGAGATTCCGATCGGCTTCGGGCATTCGATGCTCGCGCCCAAATTGCAAGGCAGGATTTTGCAGGCCCTCGCCATCAGCGCCGGCGACGCGGCGCTCGAAGTCGGCAGCGGTTTGGGTTATCTCGCGACCGTGCTGAGCCTGCTCGCAGCCGCCACTCGATCCATCGACATCCGTCCTGAATTCACCGCCAAATCCATCGCCAACTCGCGCTCGGTGCCGCGGGCCGAGGTGCAGTTCGAAACGCGTGATGCATTCAGCTCCGCGCCGCTCGGCGATTACGATGTCATCGCGGTCACCGGCTCCATGCCGGTCTACGATGCGCGCTTTGAACGCGCGCTGCGCATGGGCGGCCGGTTGTTCGCGATCGTCGGCTCGGCACCCGTGATGGACGCGGTGTTGATCCGCCGCGTTGATGAAAACGAATGGATTCGCGAGAGCTTGTTTGAAACCGTCATCGAGCCTCTGGTGAATGCAACTTCCGCCCAGGGCTTTGTGTTCTAGCCATGGTGAAGAATCTCGACCCCACGGAATTTCTCGCGCGGCGCAGCGCCGGGGCTTCCATGACTTTGCTGGATGTGCGCGAAGATTGGGAAATCGGCTTGGCGCCGGTCCCCACCGAGGTGGTGCATATTCCCATGGGCGAGATTGCCGACCGCGTCCAAGAGTTGGATCCCGGCCAAGAAACCGTGGTGATCTGCCGATCCGGCGGCAGGAGTGCTCAAGTCGCTCATTTTCTGGACGCCCGAGGATTCAAATCGGTGGCCAATCTCACGGGCGGAATCTTGGCGTGGTCCAGGGATCTCGACCCGACGATTCCTCAGTATTAGTTGTCTACAACACTATACTACCTGGCGGATTGGGAAAAGACGGATCTTTCATGAAGCGATTGCTCATCATTGCCTTCACCTGCATCAGCGTCGGCCCCGTCATGGCCGCGGATTTGATGGCGGTGTACCAGCGTGCGCTACAAAACGATCCTCAGCTGCGCGAGGCCGAAAACACCCGCCTGGCCACGTTGGAGGCCAAACCCCAGGCGTTGGCGGCGCTGCTGCCGCAGCTCACGGGGAATGGCTTGATATCGCGCGAACGAGACAGCGGCACCCAGAATCAAACCGAAGCATTGACCTTGCCGCCCTGCGTGGGGACGGCGGTTCCCACCGACGCCAACCCGTGCGCACCCACCGGCACGCCGACCACGGTGTTCGAAAGCTTCGGTTTCACCGGCCGCACCGACACCACCACGCATCACTACACGGTGGATCTGCGCCAGAGCTTGTTCAAATGGGGTAATTGGGTGGCGTTGCAGGCAGCGGACGCTCAAGTGGCACAAGCGGAGGCCGATTATCAGGCTGCGCGTCAGGACCTGATGGAGCGCGTCGCCCAGAGCTATTTCGACGTGCTGGGAGCGCAAGATGATCTCGAAGCCCAGCAATTCGCGCTCACCTCGGTGACTCGTCAGCTGGAACAAGCGGAGTCGCGCTATCAGATCGGGCTGATCGCCATCACCGATGTCGAGGAGGCGCGGGCGTCACATGACAGCACCGCCGCGGCCGTGATCGCCAGCAAGCGGTCACTGGCCTCTGCCCAGGAAGCGCTGCGCGAGATCACCGGCGATGCCTTCGATTCGCTGGCTCGTCCCATCGAGCCCTTCGAGCTTGCCTCGCCGGATCCGATCAGCGAGGACCGCTGGGTGGAGATGGCCTTGCAGCAGAACCTCTCCTTGGTCTCGAGCCGCCTGGCCGCGGACATCGCGCGCGAAAATATCAGCATCGCGCGCGGCGGCCATTATCCTTCACTCGACTTGGTCGGCAGCGCGGGCAAGATCACCACCAACGGCGTCAATGTGTTTCCGGACGGCTCTCCGGCCGGCGGCTCCACGCTCGATCAGAATCAACGCTCGATCGGGATCCAGCTAACCTTCCCCCTGTATTCGGGAGGTCTGGTGTCATCCCAGGTGCGCCAGGCGACCTATCGACATCGAGCGGCGAAGGAGCGCCTCGAACGTACCGCCCGGCAAACCGAGCACGACGCGCGCGATGCCTATCTTGGCGTGCTGTCGGAAATTTCGCGGGTAAAAGCCCTGCGCCGCGCGGTGGAATCGAACATCACGGCGTTGCATGCCACCGAGTCCGGCTACGAAGCCGGCACGCGCACGGCCGTCGATGTCCTGCAATCGCGCCAGCAATGGGTGCAATCCCAGACAGACTACGCGCGCAGCCGCTACTCCTACATGATCAACGTGATCAAGCTGCAGCAGGCTGCCGGTACGTTGTCGGAGCAGAGCCTGAACCAGGTCAACGCGTTGTTGAAGGATGAGCCTGCCAACCGCTGAGCCCTGATGCCACCAGCGCAAGCAGCCGGCTGACGCTGCCGCGATTGGCGGCAATCAGCTCCTTGGCCAGGGCCGCGATGCGCCGCCGCTCGCCGGCATCGCTCAA
>Ga0116227_10017344_pt1 | contig 10073 bp, 8 predicted proteins | sample S1TSphgellanicum_FD_89693 | JGI IMG/M metagenome (GOLD analysis project Ga0116227, IMG submission 89693) | Host-associated microbial communities from peat moss isolated from Minnesota, USA - S1T2_Fb - Sphagnum magellanicum MG | ecosystem: Host-associated > Plants > Peat moss > Unclassified...
AAAACAAAAAAAAAAAAAAAAAAAAAAAAAAACTTTGAAAGTTCCCCAAAATAAAAGTTTTAATGGGAAAATTTACTCATCCCTTTTGGCCCAATTATGTAGGGGACAAGGTGAGAACTTTTTGGGCAAACCATATGGGATAAAATTAATGTGGTAAAACTGCAAATGTTAGGAGTGAGAGGTATGTGATTAGGATATATTTCAAGTGGAAGACCCTTTATTTTGGGAGGCCATAACTTTCATGTCAGTTATTGGAATGGCCGACAAATTAGCTTTAAACTCCATCATCAACAAAGTGCTAACCATGATGACATTTGTCTTTTGATACATTAAGTGTTCAGTCATACGCCTTTTACCTTAATCAAGGATGAATCCAACACTTTGATTTTTGCAATTTGATATTGGATTCGACCTCTAAATTTTTTTTCAAAATGCGAAATTTTTTCTTTCATTTTTCTTTAAACAAAAATATACATACTCAATTTTTGCCACCAAAAAATTATATATATATATATATATATATGATAATAGGGTACTTAGACCCTACCCATCTACCAAAAAACTTAATTTTTGTATACTCAAACCTTAACTTGATGAAAGTTTTTCAATGCTAATAAACCTTTACCCAATGAGTAAATAAATTCAATAAAATCATATTTTTTACAGAGGGATATATCAAAAACGTCATATTTGAACAACATGAGTTTAGAACATACAATGAAACTTAGTCTATTCTCTTATTTTTGTAGGTGTTTTTTGGGGTGATTACACCTTTTAAACATTTGAGTTTAAAAAATGGAGAATTATAAGTTTAAATTATAAATATTTGACAAATATTTCATGTACTTGATAGAGTTATTTTGTTTATTGTATTACATTATCTAGGTATGAAGGTGGAACATATTGCCTAAATGGATGAAGCTGGATCACATGGATGACATTTATGGACTTGATAGATTTGATGATATATGTTTTCAAAATTAGATGATCTCATACCATATAGATGAAAATGAAAATTGAATGAAAATGACAAAATATTTCAAACTTTCCCAGTAAATGAAATTGATAACATGAAAATAGTTTCTTGTATCCATCGGTGGTTTTTTTTTTTTTTTTCAATTTTGTGAGAATTGAAAATTTGGCAGAATTTTCCACAATGTTTTTGGATTTACACTCTAATTTTTCTCCCCAAAAATTTCCAAACCCTTTTGTCACCACTTTATGAAAATTCACTCTAGAAAAGAAAAACAATGCTTATATCCTTTGGGTTGCATGTGTTCCATTGCTTGTGGATTGTCTTTTGTTGGTTGGAAAAAGGATTTAGGGCATTTGTAAAATGCTTTTAGTTCATTTTGCACTCAAGGATGAAACCTTACAACAAGGATGAAAGTTGATAACACAAATGATAATCCACAACATGGCAAACTTCAAAAGTTTGGACCAAATGAAATGAAACTCATCACATGGATGAAAATAAACTCACATGAATGAGATTGAAATCAAAAAAGTTGACATTCATCACAAATGAAAAATGAACATGCAAATGAAAATTATGAATCAAATATTATGCATAGGGATACAACTTTCAAAATGGATGACATGGTTAGAAATGATCATATGGATGAATTTAAACAACCTTGATGAAATTATTACACATAAGATTGATCACATGGATGAAATTGATGATACATGTGACTTTAATGACACGGAGGAAATTAATAACTCGCATCACATAAGATGTGGAAGAAGCATGACCATTTGACTAACATGAGGCACATAGACGGAACTTGATGCCATGGATGAGAATGACCACACAAACGCTATTGCCTAATGCATATGAATTCTATCCCTGCATTAAGTTTATGATTCGCCTAGTTTCATCCAAAGTTGTCAATCACAGATCAATTAGGTTAAAAATGACTGCGCTATGAACCGATGGAAATGAATTTGAGGCATATAGATGATGATATGCTCATCCATTAATGTTATTAGTGGTAAAATTTCATCCAAAATGACCAATTTGGGTTAACTTTCAGATGAAGAACAGTTCATCCACGTGGTACGAGCCTTTCATCCATCCATGTTATCTTGATGTCATCCAGGACGGGGACAAAATTATCGGTATGTTTTTTGGGACAAAATTTTTCATTTTTCGAAAAAATGGCGAAATTTTTATTATTCTAGTGTAAATATGACTTATTAACTATGTTTGATAATTTTTGAAAAAAATCGCAAAATTTTCGATATCTAAAAATTGAAAAAAAAAAACCCTGCTGGTTCTCTTCCTCCTTCTCCATCGAAGCAAATGAAAAATGTAAATTAGCGAGCGATGGCGGCCGACCCCTTCGCGTTTCTCGGCTGATTTCGTTGCGCTTGGATCAAGGCGGACAATCGGCGAAGTCGGCAGCTGGTAGAGGAGAGTATTTGCTGCCGTTACCTGCGATTAAATCTCGTTTTGAGGCTGGTTTGAGGAAGATTTGCGGTGTTTTGTGATCTCGTTGAATCGTCGGCTGGAGCGAGCGCAATCCAGCGTGCAGAAGAGGAGAACGAAACAGTATACCGGTCGTGCAAAAGCACTGAACTGGTAAGCAAAAGTTTCTGGGGGGATTGTCATTATTTTAAACCAGGAGGTTTTACGGAGGATTGTTTTGTGTGCTTTGGAGGTTTTCAGGATTGAGAGGACCTCGAAACTGTTGGAGAGATTTGCGTTCTAGAGATTCTGGTAGGGTTGGTTCTAGAGTTTTTTTCTTTTGGTAAATGAGAAATCTGCATCAGGAAGAAAGACCAGAGTCCGAGGAAGGTTGTGGTAGGGATTGATGAGATCGTGGCACCGGAGGATTGAGGAGTTTTGTGGTGAAATCTGTGTGATTTTTTGGTCAACATTTCTTTACGAGCTGTAGCACTATGTGCAACGGCCATCGGGGATTGGATTGCAGGCGATTCGTGTCGCGGAGATTTGACAAACCAAGCTTGAGTCCTTCAAGTATTATTTCTGTGCAGGATGCTGCAATCATAATGTGAAAAAATTGTAATGCCAAGAATTTTGTGAGGGCGCAGTCTCTTGGACTAAGATTAGCTGTGATAGAGGTGACGGAGAGCATTCTTGAAATGGAAGCAGCTGCACCAGGAGCGGATGTGGAGCTCATGTGCAAAACTCTCCAGGTGGATCATAAACTTTTTTACTTTGACTTTAAGGAAAATCCCTGTGGTCACTACCTTAAGATTTCTTAGAAGACATCAGGGTCAAGGTCCACCATCATTGTGCCCATGGCAGGAGTTGTGTGGTTTGCTTGATCTTTTTAATTACTATGCAAATGGTGAGGATCCAGAGCGTTTCAGCAAGGAGCTACAGCTCGATACCAAGGTGATATTTCCTCTGCTTTATAGATTAGGGTCCTGTGGTTCAGCATCAAGCAACAGTCCATTGGTTCAAGCTCATTGTTGTTTTCAGTTTTTCATTGTCCAATTTCTCCATGCCAGGAAATAGATAAGCTGAATATGACATGGTCACTAGTTCCCCATGTGGTTTAAGGGTGAGAAACCAGGGACTTTTGTCTTCTTAGATTAAGGTTGTTTGACAATAAACATTAGGCTAAGGTGTTTTGATCCAACCACTTCAGACTATGATGCTGTAGCTCTCTGGTTGAAAGAGTCTCATATTCTTGCTTGTTCATTGGATGTGTTTCATTCTTCTATTCACAATACAGTAATCATATCCCAACTTCAGATTTGATAGACTGTGTAAAGGATCACAGCAGGGTTTCAAGAAGTTGACCTTGTGACTTGGTGGCTTAGAACTTTGGGAGTGTGATATGTGTTTTCAGTGGTTCCTGCTGTTTCTTTTGTGCAGGTCTTCTATTCTGATGTGAGTGAAAATCAGAGCGGACGTTTCCTCAAGGTATGCTTACCTTTCCTATCCTGTACAGTGCATCTGATATGTTGAGGGTGACTAGTAACCACATTCTCTGTCAATTTGGGCATTTGATGGACTTGGGATGGGAGTAAAAACACATTTGAAGTGTTGTTTTTGACTTAATGGGTGAAGCATGACAACTCCTTGAGGACATGTAACCTTTTACAGGTTTCTGAAGCATCAGTGTCACGCAGTCGTAGCACAATCATTATACCTGCTGGAAATGCATCCAATGATGGGTGGGAAGCATTCAGGAACCTCTTAGTAGAGATTCATGAAGCCTCACAGCATCTGCTTCCCCCCCTGATGACTTGGAACCTTCTCAGGTGTTATTCAATTCCTTCCTTGCTGTTGGTTGAGATGAGGTTTTTCTGACTTATTTCTTGCTGGAAGATGTGAGTCTCCAATCCTAGAGAATGGTGTTGACATGTTGCTCCCTAGTTAGTTGAAGGCAGTAAATAAACATTGGTTTGCTTCAGGATGCTACCTTTTACCTCTGTACACGCCCAAGGACAAAGTAGGTTCTCACTATGGGTGTTAGCATTGTTGATATGACAGTTCCTTCAGGGCAGGGTTTCTCCCCAATTATTTGATATGCAAGTTTATGATCAGGATGTTAGCTATTTTGGTTGCTCTTACATGCAGATTCTTTAGTGTTGCTGGAGTGAGACATTCTTTGCAGTGACTTAACTATGTAATTTGTTGTACTCTTGTTCCAGCTTGCAGCAGGCCATGCAGAGCACATGGGGGATTTTGGAGATGCCATTGGTGCTGGATTTATGCCAAGCAGCAGTCCTCCTGTTATGTCTGCAATCAGTTCTGTGGCTGCAGATATGGAATTCTCTAATGTGGCTTCTTCAGCCACTGCAGAAGGTGGAATGGTCACTGCTTGTGTTATACAAGCTGAACAAAAGAAGTTTTTCTTTGACCTTGGAAGCAATTCTCGTGGTCAATACCTTCACATTTCTGAGGTGAGATTTCTGTTGACCTCTGGAAGTCATCTAACAGCAAACATAGAAGTTGTGTTGTTCCCTGTTGAAGGCTATTGTCTCTCATGCTCTTGTGTGCTTTTGTGTGCAGGTAACAGGAGTAGATCGTTCTGCCATCATTTTACCAGCTTTAGCATTGGAGAAATTTCATGAGACTCTTGGGCAGTTTGTGGATATGGTGAAAAGTCAAGGCCTGGTTGGATCAAGTGAGGCAAATGTGCATACCATTGCTCCCCAGTGAAAGAGATCAGAAGGCTAACCAAGCAATAAGATAAGACACAGGAGCAATAAATACAAAGCAGCAGCAGCTGATATCAGCATTGTTGTTCAGGATGGTCTGCAACCCAGCAACATGAGGTGCACAAAAGCAGCAGCATGTTTGTGGAGTCTGTGCTGCTTGACATCTGCTGAGTCAAGGTTTGGTAGGCTGGATTGTGATGACCTTTCAGGGAGGAAATTTTTTCAGGTCATCTATGGCATCAGTGCACTGCCGAGAGAAGGCCCCACTTATGCTGTTTCACAGAAGATATATTGACTCCCAAGTGCTGAAGAAGATTTCAGCACCTGAGCATGAGGGTGCTGATGGATACAGCTAGGACTCTGTCACTGCTTTTGTTAGATTGTGGTTTTCTATACTACCTAACTGTAGATTCTTATGTTGCAGGGCTCACTATCTGCAACCCACAAGTTTGCAGTGGTTCTTTTTTGCAGGACAGAGACTTATTTAACTGTTTTCTTGGAGCCAAGTAAGAGCTTCCCTTGGAATTTCCCTGTGATATGGGTTAGGCAGTTACCTTTTGAATGGGGTTATACTTAGCATCTGGGACCAAGAAAATCCACATGACCACCATCAACTGTACTCCTCAGAGCAACAGCACATGTAAGTTGCCAAAAAAAGACTTGCTTTCTTTCCCCATTGTTGACAAGTGGGGTGATCGATTGACAAGCAAAGGGCACATCATCTGTTGTATACTAGAGGTGGATTCTCTCAAGATCACAGTACATTACCGGCAATGGTATCATATCTTTGGTGCCATCTGAATTGGTTTGTTTGCCAATTGGCAGTTTGGAATTGAGTCTTTACTGGCCATTTTGGATTGGAGCTTTTGCCAAAATAGTGAGGGTGACTTTCTGTGCTTCCACTCTTTGCAAACCTGAAGCTTACTCGTGACATTCCATATATGGTTCTAGCGAGCACCACATATATTTAATGTTGAGATTAACATTGCTGACTGTAGGTGGAAGAGGTATAGACATTATTCAAATGCAAGGCCTAACCAAGCTTCAAACTCTTACCTTTAACCTAGCTATGCGGAGTAAGATGTGATCTTACCCAAAACCTCCCCTCCTTGCCACGGATCTCATCTTCACTACCCAAGGCCTCTCCAAATATAACCTATGGCTTATTCAAGAAAATTGGCCCACTAACCTGAACATGGCACAATTAATTAGGTGCCAATTGATGCCCAACACAATTATGTCCTTGTTTTTGGGCCATCGACAACTATATCATGGGCACAATTGGTTTTAATAACATCTTTAGTCCTTTTAAAAACTAATTGGCTCAACTCCCAACAAAGTAAATGTTGAGGGCGATATTCACCAACCAACCTGAGTAGATCACATGGAATTGATATTATTGACAATCAAATTACAGGATTATGATATCTTATGTGATAATGTGAATTAGTTCATCAATTGCCTTGTTGCCCATGAATAAAATTTATCCATAACATCCATTTGTGTCCATTATAGATGAATGTTAAACACCATTGTTCATTTTTTGTTTGTAAAAGGTATTAAAGTTGTTCACAAAGGTTCTTTGAACAATGAGACTTCTCGTGACTTTTGTGAACTAGCTTCACAAACATGTTTAAGTAGATATAATCTCCCCCTCCTAATCACCTCCAGGGCATATTCAACAATAGTTAAGGTAGAACTTGCATGATACTCTTGTTTGTCTTATGGATCTCATATTCCAAGTTTTTCCATGTTACAAATGAAATTGGTACATCTTTGCATACTTCATGTTCTCATGCAATTTTCATCTTTTTATTTCTTAAAGAGATTATGCTTTAAGCACATGCCATTGTAGGTTGTCTCAGCCGTTGTGCCTATTATAATATTTTCAGTTGTCCAAGTTTCATCTTGTGACCATTAATGGATAGCAATGTCATCAACAATTCTTTCTACCCCAAATCCTTGCTTCCCTTGGAGCTTTAGATTCTCCTCATCAAATCAATTAGGTGCTGTCTACCTTGACACAAATGTTTTGTGCCCCAAAAATGGAACTTGCAAACCAGAACAACTTGGACTTTTTCAAAGAACAAGCCTACACAATGCTCTCATCACCAAAATACGTTGTACTTTTAGTGAGTTAATCAAGCTAAAGTGGAGGAAATGACACCCAATATAAACTTAATGTATCTATAATAATGTGCAAATTCCATTGAAACATGCTATAAGCATGAGTTCAAGAGGCAACTGAACAAGAAGAAAACACAAAGCTTTGCTTAAGCTCATTGGATTTGCAACAAACACGAGGATAAAATGTCTAACTTGAGTAAAATTGCCTAATGTATGGTTCATCCAATATGCTACAATAGACGAAGGTTGTTTTTTGAAAATTTTAAATTATTTATGTTGTACACATCTTGGCAATCAACAAATTCAAAACTATGAAAACATATTCTCCAACCACTCATTAGCCAAAGGAGAGGTCACAATTGGATTGGTGGGCCAAAATTTCTAAAGCACAAATGATTTTTTTCAAATCCGTAGCTTGTAAGGTGGTGCCAAGACCACGTGCAACAAGTGGGTGCCTTCAAGTGACTAGCCCCCATTTTCAAAAGGGGTTGTTTGTTAGTGATGGTGGCCAATGGTTCCGGCCTTGGAATGTACTAGCTCAAAGAGGACTTAGAAAAAAATCATCATGTATTTGGAAAGCAACTTATGTCTCTCCCTCCTATGAAACAATAGAGATCTTACATTTACTTTTTAAAAGTGGGATGTATCTTATGTCCATAAAGCTCCATTCAAACCAAGGGTTAGTAGGGATATTTTTGTTCTATTTAATCCTTTCTAGATTTTGGGGGTGGGGGGTTAAAACGATTAAAGTTGAAAGAATAAACTAATCATTGAGTTGTTCACACAATGAACAGATTAGAATGGAATTGATTTAAGCTTACATTATGTTGTAGAGACCTCAAGTGGAAAATCTAGACAAAAGATTTAGATGGCACCTAAATCATAGGTGGTTAGTAACTTAACTATTTCATCAGTCTTGAGGGCGTTTAATATCACTTGAACTCTAAGATGTTAGGGTAGACAAGTTGATGGCTGGACACTTAGTGTATTAGCTAGCTTTAAATCCTTAAACAATTCATTCTTGCCCTTGGAGTTGAAAGTTGTATTGTAAACCTCCAGTTGGTGCACCCATAGCCATGAATATCATTACAAATATAGGAAATGAAGAAAATATAAGGTCTCAATGTAACAAGGTCAATGTTCGATTACTAGTTTAATAACACAAATTGTGATTTGGAACTTAAATTCTTTTGGACATCATTTTATTTTTCTTTGAGCTCAGAGAGTTTTTGTAGAGCTTCAGTCCATGCACCCATAGATTTTTAGATTACTTAAAATGAATAGGAAATGAGAAAGCTATGAGTTTTGAAAGTAAGGGGATTTATTGCTTTTCTTTTGAACATTTTGCATGAATTGGACAATTCATCTTGTTCATACTTTTTTGCCTCTGAAGTTCATAGGGATATTGTGGATCTTTGAAATCAAGGGGTCAAAGCAACCTTATTATTCCACCTTAACTTGAAGCCAAATATAAGAAAATTGAAAGATATTCATTCATAGGGATAAAATATATTGATATTTACTCTATGTGAATCCCATGGACACATTAGTTGTCAATGCATTTTTGGGTTATTTCATAGGATAAAATTATCAGTATTTTATAAAACAAATACTCCATTTTATCATCCCCTTCTTATGCCTTCACCTCATGCTTTATGATGGGTAAAGGCCAATAGGCAAGGACATTCCAAAATAAGGGGCATACAATGAGGTGGTAATCATTTAAAAAATGAGGGCTATATTATTGAAACATCAAAGTCGTGATTACCTATTCATCAAATTGTAGCTCTTTCAATTTGGAAAACATAATAAGTTCCATCATATTGGATAGATGTATATGCTAGAAACATAAATAACATATTTTCATCCAATTTAAAATGAAAATCTTGTCTTCTATTTGTGTTTGAACTATGAAATTACCACTAGGCGAAAGTATCTTAAAACTAGTACACTCTATAGTGGTTTTCACTACACTATCCTTGAATCGATAAGTAGGGCTGACTAAACTAAACCACCTCTTCATGTGCTCTTTTCATAAATTTTCACTCATCCCATGCAGAGTGAGTGAGTGAGTGTTTTTTTTCTTTGATATTGCTAAAGCAGAGTTCATCCATAAGTGCATTTAGCCAGATTTGATAATCTTCAGAATATGAAAGTAGAAATTCTTAAGCACGGTTTCATAATGTAGGCAATTTTGTTGATTTTTGGTGATTTTGAAATAAAGAATTTATTTTTTGATGATTTGTTTAACATGGAATTTCTGACAAAATATTTCTTTTTCAAAATATTCGCCTACCCACCTACTTCACAACTTGAAAAAATAATATTGGTCCAGTGGTTAGTCACAGTTAGTCACACATGGTGAATACACAAGTTTTGAATATAGACTCCTATTCTCAGCCCTTACCATTTAGGTTAGGTCAAAAATGATCACAAATAATGTGAAGAATAGAAATTTCTAAGAGCCAACAAGACTGGTAAACATGTAGTTGGGAAGGATAGTATTATATATTGTAAAGGAAGAATGAAGCTTCCCCTGACTCCAGACAGACAGTGGCCACGGACAGTTAAAGTAGTCTTGGTATATAGTTATGGGCTTAAAATAATGACAAAGTCAAAGAACCGGCCAACGAAGTGCCAGTTTTTTCACGAAAACCATCAGCTCGACAAGGTTGCTGAAATGAAAGGAACCAACGGTTCTTTTGTTCATGTTGGGTTCTCAAGAACCGGAATTGAAAGGTTAAAGAACTGGAGTGGGAAATGTGAAGGACCGGGGGGGGGGGGGGGGGGGGGGGAAGAAACGG
>Ga0116227_10017345_pt1 | contig 10073 bp, 8 predicted proteins | sample S1TSphgellanicum_FD_89693 | JGI IMG/M metagenome (GOLD analysis project Ga0116227, IMG submission 89693) | Host-associated microbial communities from peat moss isolated from Minnesota, USA - S1T2_Fb - Sphagnum magellanicum MG | ecosystem: Host-associated > Plants > Peat moss > Unclassified...
AGGTCGAGGTCATGCGGGATCTGCGCCCCCTTGGCGAGGGCTGGAAGATGCCGAAGTCGGGTGCGAACGACTTCGCCGCAGCGCGTCTCCGGAACTGGAGCTCCGGATTTCTAGCTCAATTCTTGGGCGACGCCTTCATGTTCTTCTCTCGACGAGAAGCGGGCAGATCCGTCCGACGCGAGATTGCAGCTAGCATCTTGGATGCAGCCAGGAGCGCCGAGGCTGCACGCCAGCCCCTCGTCCTCATAGGGCACAGCATGGGCGGCTCGATCTTGCACGACATGCTGACCGATCCCGAAGAGATCCAAGCGATCGAGGCGGACCTAGGACGCCCTCTCGTTATTGATCTGTTCCTGAGCGTTGGCACTCAGATCGGCCTGTTCGCGGAACTCGGTCAGTTCACATCCCCTGGGACCGATCGTCCGCTGCCGGTTCGATGCACAAACTACTGGAACGTTTTCGACTTCGCCGACACACTCTCGTTCCTCTGCGGGCCTTCGTTGGCCGGTGTCGTCGACCTAGAAATCAATACGGCCGGCGGAGTATTGCGGGCTCACAACGCATACTTTGATAACACCGTGTTCTTCAGCCGTCTGCACGCCAAGCTCGTGGAGCACGGACTCGTCCCGTGACGCTGATCTACCAGAGAAACGTCGACGGTCCTGTGACCCACGCCTTCGTAGTCGGCTGTGGGCGATACCCGAATTTGGGCGTTGCGGGCAGCGCCAACCGTAACGCCCCGATTGCGGGAGCCCTGGCGATGGCCGAGTTGTTAATGGCCAAACGGGAAAAGCTGGTGGCACCGCTGGGATCCATCGAGCTGCTCCTGTCGGATCCGGCTTCGACCGAATCGACCACTGACATCGGACAGCGTCTGACCGGCACCATCGCTACCCAGATTGAAACAGCCGACGAAACACACTTCCGCGACAGCGGTGAGAAATGGCTCAATCGCATACGGCCCGGCGATGTCATCGTCTTCTACTTCTCAGGCCACGGCATAACGGATCGTGTTGGAGATGCCGTCGGGCTCCTCTCCGACGTCGGCACGTCCAGGAATAGACCCTGGGCGCAGACCTTCAGCCTGACCAAGCTCGCGCTCGCATTGCGGACGATGTCAGCTGAGAGTGCGTGGGTGTTCTTCGACGCGTGCCAAGAGGTCGTAGCCGAATTCGCCGACCGCCTCTGGGACGTGAAGAACATCGAGCTTAAGGAACTGACACTACGGGACATCACCGGGTCCGGCTGTGAACCGCTGGCATTGGCGGCTGCGGCGACAGGCCGTGTTGCGTGGGCTCCAGACGAGGACGAGCCACCCTTCTTCACCCAAATTCTGCTGAAGGGACTGAGCGGCTGTTGCGTCGAGAGGACGCGGGAGCACGGCTGGGCTGTCACGGGGGTGACGTTGCTCTATGATCTGGCAGAAGTCGGCAGGTCGATCATCGACGGTATTGCGGTGCAGCCGCAGTCGCTGGCCCCTCATTCCGAGCGCAAAGTGTTGCTTGCCGTCGATCATCCCTTCACGCCGGTGACGGTCCGCTCCAATCCCGAGATGCACATGAAGCTTGCCGCAGCTGTTCGGCTGATGTGCGGTTCCGACATCATCAGCAGCGGTAAAGTGTCCAACTTCGTATGGAGGGCCGACATAGCGTTCGCGGAGCGCGAACTGACCGTTTACTGCGAAACGAGACAAGGCGCTCCCATGCTTGCCCCGCAAACCTTTCGACAGCAGCTTCCGGCCCACAACATCACCCTCATACCGGTGAGGGAGAGGGCGTGAGCAGCCGGGTAACCCTTGCGACAAATAGCAAGGGCGCGTTCCGCGTCGAAGTGGCTGGAACTCGGCCCGATGATGTCACCCGCTTGATGCTGACCGGCCAGGGCGACGAACACGAAATCGAGCTTCCGGCCGGGCCATACACCGCCAACGTCACGAACATCGGCACCGGCAGCAGGCATAGCTTCGACTTCCAGGTTGGTGAGACCGAATACCTACTCAGCATTGGTGGCGACCGATCCCGAGGCGCTAACTGGCGGTCCGTCTCTAAAAAGGAAGGCGCTCCCAAGGGTTGGAAGGAGACCGGGATCAAAGAAGCCGCGTCCGGCGATGGCCAGGCGCCGTATCTCCCTATGCTGCAGACCCAAACTTCTTCGGGCTGGCGTCCCTTCTCCGGCACCGTGATGATCAACGACGATCTACCAAACGCCTTGAAGGTCGTGAGATGCAAGACATGGTCGGCAACTCCATTGCTGCGCGTCGAATTCACCGCGAACGACGGAAGCCGCGCCCATAGCTTCGTCCCACTTTTTAGTGGCGGCACCCTAGTGCGCTGGCACGGCGACGGCAGGCGACTAATCGAGCTCGAACCATGCGAACTGAAATCCTCGGCAATCGTAGGAAGTCTTACAAATTCCATCCGTGAGGAACTGCCGCAGATCTTGCAATGGGCGGCTGGCTCGGACAAGGCTGATGCTGTGCAATTGATCATGAACGCCAGGGACGATCCCTGGATCGCGGTGGCCACTGGGCTGCTGCTAGTCGGCTCGTCCCGATTAAAGCAAAACGCATCGTCGCTCTCGCGTCTGGCAGCGCGCAACTACTGGATAGCAGACCTCGGCGTGCTCGCCGCCTGGGGGTGGGCAGTGGATATGCCCGATGATGAAGCGGGATGCCTTGATCTACTGAGAAGGGCGCGAGAGAGGGGCGTGGTCTACTTTTGGCAGACCTGCTCCATCGCCGACAGGCTGCTAACCGTTCTGGCCACCAACTCCCGATCCACCGCGGTTCGCGCCAGTGGTCGTGAGGAACACGGTCTATGGAAAAGGCTTCGGGCAGATACCTTCAAGGTGGGCGCGTTCCTAGGCCTGCCTGCCTCAACCCGAGGAGCACGGTGACGAACCGATTCAGCGAAATACAGACGTTGACTGCCGGAGTAGCCAACTCACGCTTTAGCAGGCTGCTGAAAAACGATTTTCGGCACATCGGCGCGACATGATGATTCGTGAGACCAGCCTTGAGCGCAAGATTTCTTCGGCGCGACCAAGTCTGCGATTCTTTTCATTCATTCGTTGCCAGGCCGCCGGAGTTTTTCAGCAGCCTGTCAGTCTAAAGATGCCGTAAGCGTGAGACCAAACGATCATCATATCGCCGATCCCTTTCGCCGGGGGCTCGACCCAAGCAATCTTCCTTCTTTTGGCCACGGCCGGCCGTCGTTTAACACCCAGAAGCACACCTCGCATCTAAAACAGGACCTTCAGGAGCCACCCATTTCAGCCACCGCGGTCCATTGAACTCACGTCCGCTTTCGAGGCGCCGGCCCAGCCACCCGAACGGCCGGGCTTGGGCGCGAAGCGGGCATACGTGCGGCCTATTTTGCGGGCTGAGGCGCTGGCACCTGGGTGGAGTGGAGAAACCTGATCTGCCAGCCGGTTTTTCCGTGCAGAAGGACCGCGGATTCCAGCCAGGTGACTGGCGTTGTCGTCTTGCCGTCGAACACCGAGCCGCGGTTGATGTAGTCGATCCAGGCCGTATCACAGGCGAAATGCACGTCCGCGTCCTGCACGGTCCAGACCAGGCGGATGCCCTTGGCATGCACTGTCTTGATCAGGTCCCACAAGCCGCTGCCTTCAAAACGCTTGCCGCCGTCGAATTCCACCGCGTCGGGGGTAAAGATCGCCGCCAATTTGGCGCCGTCATCCGCGGTGAATGCCGCGAACATGTCGGTCATGGTTTTCACCACGGCGGCAGGGTCGGGCCTTGGGCAGGTGGCGGCAAGGGCGGTGGCTGGAAGGGTTAAGGCGAGGAAGGCCAACGGCAATGTGCGGCGCATGATCGTTTCCAGCGGGTTCGGCGGTTAGCCGAAGACGCGAAGGCCCGCCAGGCGGGGCATTTCGGAGACTTCGCCGGCGGGGAGGGAGAGCATGTCGGCAGCATCTACGCGGCGGGCGCCGCCGCGTTGTTCGGAAGGGGCGAAGCCGTGGGTTGCCTTGAAATGGCGGGAGAAATGCGCGCAGTCGGAAAAGCCGGCGTCCATGGCGATATCGGTGACTTGCCGGTTGGTGTTGTCCAGCAGCCAGCGTGCATAGCGCAAGCGCAAAGAGCGATAGAAATCGGTGGGACGCGTGCCGACAACCGAGAGAAACAGGCGCTCGAGCTGGCGGGTGGAGAGCCGCAAGCGCAGGGCGATTTCGCCGATGGGCAGAGGATTGGTCATGTTCTGCTCCATCAGCAGCATGGCGCGGCGCACACGCTCATCCATCACGCCTTCCACCATTGGCGGGTGGGGCTGCGCATCACTGCCCGCGCGGGCGCGATCCAGCAGCAGGACGTGGCGGCTTTTTTGGGCCACGGAGGCGCCGATATGGCGCTCGATCAGAAAACTGGCCAGATCGGCGGTGCCGCCGCCGCCGGCGCAGGTGATCCGGTCTCGGTCCGCTACGAAGAGGCGGTCTGCCACCGGATCGATATCGGGGAATTCCTCGGCGAAATCCTGGCAATGGTACCAGCTGACGCAGCATTGCCGGCCTTTCATCAGGCCGGCGCGGGCCAGGATGAAGCTGCCGGTGCAGAGGCCAACCAGCGCCACGCCGTGCTGGGCGGCCTGTTGCAGATAGGCGATGGTGGCATCGTCCAGTTGCGGGCCGGCATGCAGCAGGCCACCCACCACGACAATGTAATCGAACCCGCGTGGATCGGCGAGGTCGCTGGTGCCGCTGACCGTAACGCCGCAGCTTGCCCGCACCGGGGCCTGCCGGCGTGTCATCACGGACCAGTGGCACAAGATCTGGCGGCTGCGGTCGCCCTCATCGGCGGCCAGGCGCAATTGGTCGATAAACAGCGAGAAGGCGGAGAGGGTGAAATTCTGTGCCAGGATGAAGCCGACCGAAAGCCGCGCCTTCTCTGGCCCAGCGCCGCTGCTCATTTGATCAGCCATGTCGGCACCTCCACACACGCAATGTCCAGCCTGGTTTGCCGGCGGCCCGGCACGGGCACAGCCGGGCCTTGTTTTGCGCTATGCGCCTCCGCTCGCGCAATAAAATATGCATGGTCGGTGCCAGGCTTGGAAGCGCATGGTGATAGCAGACAGCACGCCGAGGGGGGAAGATGCCGGATAATTTGGTCGAAGTCCAATCCGTGGGCGGGCAGGCTTCATCCAGCGACCTCGTGCAGATAGACAATGTGACGAAGACGTTCGGCGAGAAGACCGCGTTACGTAACGTTTCGTTCTCTGTGCCATGCGGACAGATTTGCGGCCTGCTCGGGCCGAACGGGGCCGGCAAGACCACCCTGTTCCGTCTGCTGATGGGCATATTGAAGGCGACACAGGGCAGCTTGCGCATCGATGGCCGAGACGCGTTCACGGATCGGGTGGAGGTGAAGCGGCTGATCGGCTTCCTGCCGGACGAGCCGGTGTTCTATTCCTACCTGTCGGGGCGGGAAATGCTGTGCCTGAGTGCCGCCATGCATGGCCTTGATGCTGCCGCGACGATGGAGCGGCTGGCGCCGCTGATGGCCAAATTGCGGTTGGCGGATGATATTGACGCCTATGCCGAGGATTACTCGCGGGGGATGAAGAAGAAGCTCGGGCTTCTGCTGGCGGTGTTGCACCAGCCCAAACTTTTGGTGCTCGATGAGCCAACCAATGGCCTGGATGTGGAGTCCACTCATCTGTTCTATGAGTTTATTCAGGATCTGGCGCAGGGTGGAACGACCATTCTGTTTTCGACCCATCTTATGGACCATGTGGCGCGGCTGTGCTCCCACGCGGTGATCATCAACCAAGGCATGCTGGTGGTGGCAGGCTCGCTGGATGAATTGCGCGCCGCCTATGGGCCGGCGAGTCTGGAGGATATTTTTCTCAAGCTTACGGCAAGGCCGTCGCACGCATGACGGACGCTGCCATGGAAAATACGGGTTTCCTGAGGACAGTGTGGCTGCTGCTGGCCACGGCGCGGCGGCGCGCGATTGGGCGGCAGCGGCGCCAGGCCGAGTTGCTGGGGCAGCGTTCCGGCAAGGCGACGGCCGGATGGGCTGGCATTGGCTTTATTCTGATTGCACTGGCGATGTGCGGCCTGAACATCACCTGCGCCTTCCTGGTCAGCAACGCGGTGATTGCAGCGGAACGGAGCGACGCCGAGGCCGCGGGCGCGATCCTGGTGGATGCACAGTTTATCGCCAAGGTGAACGAGGTGGAGCGTCGGGCGGAGGACCAGGGCTGGACACGGCATGATCTTGACCGGGCGCTGGCACATTCATACCGGTCCGAGGCCCGCCGCATTTCCCAGGCCTATGGGGGCGATGAGATCCCCATCGCCAACAGGCTTCGGCAAGCGGTGCGGGACAATGGCAGTTTGGATTTGCGTGACATCAAAGCGGCCGCACCCGGTTTGACGGCGCTGCCGCGGGCTGGGGCGCTGCCTTCGGTGTTTGGCAGCATCGTTCTCGTGTTATGGAGCCTGATGCTGGTGTTCCAGGGAGAGGGGCTGGACCTGGATACGCAGCGCCGCCGGCATCCGATGTGGGAATTCCTGTTCAGCCACCCGGTTCCTTACGGGGCGGTATTCCTTGCGGAGATGCTCTCGCCGCTTGCCGCCAATCCGTTTTTTTATAGTGCGCCGCTCTTCGCGGGGTTTCTGTATGGCTTCGTCTACGGGCCTGGCTATGGCATTTTGGCGGTGCTGGCGGTGGGGATACCGGTGACGGTGGCTGCATCCTGCCTTGGGAAGGCGTTGGAGATTGCGGTTCTGCTGCGCTTCTCCGCCCGGTCGCGCGGTGCGATGATTGGGCTGATGGGCTGGCTTGGCTATGCGACCATGATGGTGCTGATCCTCTGTGCCTTCGCGTCCGGCAGCATCGTCACCGCCTCCGCGCCTGCGCTGCACAAGCTGACGGCGCTGCCATGGCCGTGGCTGGGGCTGTTTCTTGGCCGGTGGGGCAATGGCTTTTCGTTTCCGGTTGGGGCCGCGACGTGTTGGAGCGTTGCTGGCGTTGTGGTTGCGATATCCATCCGCTTCAGTATCTGGGGTGCGGAAAAGGGATTGGCGAGCCCGGCCGAGCGTTTGGCGACGCAACCAGGCACACGGCGCGGTGACGATGCCGGGTTCGGCAAATCGGGGCTGTATCGCAAGGAAATTCTGTGGCTGCTGCGCGACCGCAGCGCCATCGTTCAGGCGTTTCTGATACCGCTGACCATGGCGAGCATGCAGTTGTTCAACATGCGCGGCTTGCTCTCCCACGCGCAGACGGAATGGAATTTTCTGTGCGGGGCAGGCATTCTGTTCGGCATCTATTTCATCAGCGTTCTGGGGCCGAAATCGCTGGCTTCCGAAGGACGGGCCTTGTGGCTTTCGCTGACCTGGCCGCATGGCCTGGAAGATCTGCTCCGCGCGAAGGCGTGGCTGTGGTCGCTGATATCGACGGCGATGGTGGTGCCGGTTTTATGTTACGCCACCATTCTATTTCCAGCGAGCTTCTGGAAGATTGCCTTGGTTGGGATCGGCTGGTACCTGTTCGCCCGCAGCCTGGCGGAAAAGAATGTGACTCTGGCGACGGTGACGTCGGAGTCGGGCGAGGTGCAGAAACTGCCCTATGGACGGCGCTGGGCGGCGCAACTGGGCACATTTACCTTTTCCATCGGCGTGATCACGCAGCAATGGTCGGTGGCTGTTGCTGGCATTGTTTATTCGATCATGACATCGGCCGCCATGTGGCAGAATTTTCGGGCGCGGCTGCCTTATCTGTACGACCCATGGTCGGAGACATTGCCTGCGCCGCCAACGCTGATGCACGCGATGGTGGCGATCAGCATATTGGTGGAATGCGGGACGATATTCACCGCGGTTCCGACAGCGTTTGCGAGCAAGGATACGGCGGCCTTCGTTCGCGCGATCAGTTACGGGCTTTGGGCGATTATCGTTGCCGTGCTGGTGGCTGGGTTTCTGGAACGGCGAGACGTGCGCCACCGGGATGTTTGGCAGTGGCCCAGAGACGACGACGCGCTATTTGGGCGGCGTGGGTGGCGGCGATTGGCAAGGCCGGGGCGACGTGGCCCGGTGGTAACGGTTATTCTGGGCGCTGGCTGCGGCGTGGCGCTGGGGCTGCTCGGGTTGGTGTATCTGGCCGCACTGCGTCATTGGCCAGAGGCGGCGGATATACTGACTCGTTCCGATGCCGCGATGGCGGCGATTCCCCATGCCAGAGAAGGTTTTTTCATCATGGCGGTGCTGGTGGCACCGTTTGCGGAAGAATATCTGTTCCGCGGCTTGCTCTATCGGGCGCTCGACCAAGAGTGGGGCGGTTGGCGCGCGGTGGCGGGGAGCGCGGCTTTCTTTGCGGTTTACCACCCGCTGCTCGCCTGGCTACCCGTGGGCACTCTGGGCGTTGCCAACGCGCTGATTTTCAAGAGCACCGGCCGGCTGCTACCGGCTGTGGCCTTGCATATGGCTTATAATGCAGTGGTGCTTACGCTGTGAGGCCGGCAATCAACAAGCCGTGCGCGCGGGGGGCGGCTGGAACCTCGGCTGCGCATCGGCGTCGTTAGGTCGCTTCGCCGGACACGACCGCGATATCGGCTGGGTTTGGCGGACGATTTTCATTGGTTTGGCCATCGGTTGGCAGCTAGGATGACGACTGTCAGCCGGTCCGTGATCCATAAAGGAGGCAACGTGATTCGCTCCTCTCGTTTCTGGTGCAGCTTCCCGCTATTGATCGCCGCCACGCCGGCCCTGGCCGATCCGGGCGCGGCGGAGGCTTGCGCCAAAACCTTGTCGCCGGCGGCGCTGCAAATCTACCAGGCTGCCGCGCCGGATATGCGGCCGGATAGCGACATGGCCAATGTGCTGCGCGACAAGGTTCTGCCCTTGGTGATGGCCGGCGACATGAACCGCAGAACCGCCCGCGTTGCCGCGACGGAAGCAAGCGTGTGCCTGCGCGGCCTGCAACAACCAAATGTAGTGGTGGCGGCGAGCGGCCTGCAGCGCGTTGACCTCAAAGGGCCGGCCCCGGCTGTTCAGTGAGCGTGCGGCCCTGGTATCGCGGCATTCCGCGGGTCGGGTTTGGTGGGCTGCCCGCAGCCCACCAAACGGGTTAGGCGGTATCGGCGGGTTTTTGGATTCGGCGTAAAGTAAATATGGTCTCGAGGCAGGCAGCGGCGGCTTCGCGGCCTTTGTTGGCGGCGTTGTCGCTGCTGCGGGCTTCGGCCTGTTCGTCGGTGTAGGTGGTCAGGACGCCGAACGAGACCGGCGTCTCACTAGCCAGAGCCACCGTCATCAAGCCGCTGACCGCGCCCAGGCTGATAAATTCGAAATGGGCGGTATCGCCCTTGATCACGCAGCCGAGGCAGATGACGCCATCATAGCGGCCGGTGCGCGCCAAAGCCTGGGCGATCAGCGGGAGCTCGAAGGCGCCCGGCGCGTCGATGATGTCGGCCTCGGCCACCGGCGCGCCGTGTTCGGCCAAGTGGGCGCGGGCGCCGCGCAGCAGGCCGCTGGTGACCTCGGTGTTGAAGCGGCTGACGGCGATGGCCAGCCGTGGAGCGGGCGCGGTCATCTCAGGCCACCAGCCGATGGCCGAGCTTGTCGCGTTTGGCGGCGAGATAGGCGGCGTTGTGGCGGTTGGCGGCCAGGACCAGCGGGATTTCCTCGGCGACCTCCACGCCATAGGCGGTAAGGCCCGCCGCCTTGCGTGGGTTGTTGCTGAGCAGGCGCACACGGTTCAGGCCCAGGCTTTTGAGGATCTGGGCGGCGATGCCGTAGTCGCGTAGGTCGGCGGCGAAGCCGAGCGCTGTATTGGCCTCGACGGTGTCCAGTCCCTGGTCCTGCAGGGCATAGGCGCGGATCTTGTTGGCCAGCCCGACGCCGCGGCCTTCATGGCCGTGCAGATAGACCAGAACGCCGCTTTCGCTGTCGCCGATCTGGCGCAAGGCGGCCTGGAGCTGGTCGCCGCAGTCGCAGCGCAACGAGCCCAGCGCATCGCCGGTCAGACACTCCGAATGCACGCGCACCAGGGCGCTATCGGCCGGCTCGCCCTTGATCAGCGCCAGGTGCTCGGTCCCGTCGATCAGGCTGCGGAAAGC
>Ga0116227_10017346_pt1 | contig 10072 bp, 5 predicted proteins | sample S1TSphgellanicum_FD_89693 | JGI IMG/M metagenome (GOLD analysis project Ga0116227, IMG submission 89693) | Host-associated microbial communities from peat moss isolated from Minnesota, USA - S1T2_Fb - Sphagnum magellanicum MG | ecosystem: Host-associated > Plants > Peat moss > Unclassified...
ATTTTTTTTTTTTTTTTTTTTTTTCTTTTTGTCTTTATAATTTTCTTAAACATCTTTTTTTCAAACTTTTTTGTGTTTTTTTTTTTTTTTTTACATCCTTCTTCTTTACAAAACATTTCAAAATAGAATAAAACAAACATTCTAGGTTATTTTATTTGTTGAATTTCAAAAGACAAAAATTACACAACATTTTAAAGCAAACCTTTGATTTGAAAATAGAAACCAAATTTAAAACAACCTTGAAAAAGTGATGTAGATCCACTTCAAAAAAACCCAAAAGGCCTTCTAATTAATTGTTCTTGTAAATAAACAAAAATTAGGTTAATATGGTTTTTATGTTTTGAATTTTAAGAATCAAGAATCACAAGAACTTTGTAACCTATTGGAGCAAACTTTTAATTTGAAAAATGAAGGCAAATTTGATATCACCTTGAGAAAGCACAATAGATCCTCATAAAAAAAAATTGAAAGCCCCTTCAAATCACCCTTACAATTGAACAAGAAAGAAACTACAAAGGTTCCAAAAACATAATCCAACCACTACAAAATTTGAAATACAAGGCCAAATTGAAAAGTAAAAGCATCTACAAGCTTGCCATGGTGAAGTGCTTAAGATTATCAAACCATCAATCAAGAAACATGAAAAGAAAACTTTTTTTTTCTTTGAATCTACACACCCTTTAATTGAGAGCTTTCATGTTCCATTGGTTCAAAGCAAAAAGTATTTAGTAGATATATAACCAAAAGGAAATCCAAAAAAAAATCTTCGTTTCAATTCTTTACGTAAATGAAAGGTTTGCTTTTACACCCCTTTGAAAATTGAAGCTTCCATCATGAGACCAATAGGCTGAATGAAAGGGCCAAAATTCCTAGAAGGGTTAAAATTCCTAGAAAGGTTTAAAAGCAAACCCTTTTCATGTACCAAGTTGTTCCACATGTTCCCATAACATATTTAAAACATTTTTTTGTACATTAAACATGAAAAACCAAACATGGGTTACACTTGTTATGGCTCATATTAGTGCTTGATCACACTCAACATTGTTATTGATAAAAGCCTATTTTGGATCTATGGGATGATCAATTGGGTGCAAGTATGGAAATAGGAACCACACACCATGTTGAATAGTGGTGAAAACTATGAACATTTTTACTTTTTTTTTTTTCTTGACATGTTGAAATTATGTTAATCATTCCAAGTTGTGCTAAATGATTAATATGAAAGTTGAAGAATTCAAATTAAAATTCATTAAATTAAATTTTGGGTTTTGGTTTTTTAAAAAGGCGTTTGAACTTGAATAGGTGTTGCATTAGATGTGGTTAATTTTACAAAGAACTAGATAAGGACTCTTGTAATAACGTAATTTTGATGGTAAAAAAATTAAATGATAGCAACCTACTACCCAAGTTGAAAAAACACTCACAATCTAAAAGATATGGAATTTTAAATTTGTAAAAATTCAAAGTATTTTCAAAATTTTAAATTTTCAAGAGTCTCATAAAACATGTAAATGGGGTGTAATGCACATGATATACAAAACAAAGTTGTGGTTTATGATATAAGAAACAAAAAGGTAAAATAGTTAACATATTTTGGTATGATCCAAAATTATGATAAATTTTCAAAATGAAATGTAGAATCTTACAAAAATTACACACTTTGAAAAATTCATATTTATTAAACAACAATTAACACAAAACATGTGATCTATTGGGGCAACTATATGTATTTTTAATAAAAAGTTGCAAAAGATTTCATTCAAAAATTCTTTAATATGAAAAAGTGAAAAAGGGTTTAAAAATACTCACAATCCTTTGTAAAGCAATCCCATCAGCTCCTCTCTATGTACTTGCACCCAATTGCTTCATCACATAATGTTAATTAAAACAAGTTGATAAAACACATACTTTGTTTGCAAGGAATATAAAAAGGTTGTTCAAATTGGGTGGTGTTATGGTATTGTAAAAATACTTTTATAATTATAAGCATTACAAATTCATCTATGGCCATGGAGACCAAAGGAAAGGTAATTTATTGAGATTTTGGTATTAAGTCGGAACCAATTGTAATGAAACTCGACCTTGACCAACTTTGGGTTTGAATATTTTTCATACTAACTTTTTTTTTTAGTTGATGTGTTTTTGTTTTGGTATCATACATGAATTCATTGGTAAGTTCAAATAATTGTCCAAGTCTAGTATAATAAAACTAAAGAATGTGAAATTTTAATTTTTGGTGATGGCTTAAAATTTTGATCATTTTTCAAAATGAAACATTGAATTTATAAGGAATTTGCACACTTTTAAAAATTCATATTTATTCAATAATGATTAACAAAAAAAAAGGATGTGTTGGGAAACATTTTAATATTTTTTAGAACAAGTTACAAAAAATTCATTCAAAAATTCATTTGCATGTAAAATTTGTTTTTGGGAAGAAAAATGTGTAGTTTCTTCCAAAGTAATGCTTTTGGTTCCTAATTACAAGTTTTGACCCTTCCATTCTAGTTGATCCACTTGGTTCAACCTATAGAATGTTTGTGATGATTTATGGCCTAGTTTATCAAAGCTTTTAGTCTATAAGACTAAGTGTATTTTTTGTACACCAATAATGCATGAAACTTAAATGAAATTTTTTTTTTGAAAAAATGATCTTTGTTTAAACTTGGCCAAACTTGAGTGAGGTGAAAGTAGATTACAAAGGCGAGGGGTGAGGGTGGGGCATTGTACTATTTTTCAAGTTGCTTGTGTTTGAACCTCAACTATATTACTACTAAGAAGGATTTTCACAATGTTTTCACCTATTATGGTAGGCCAAAACACAAAATAATCAAATACTAAAGAAATTAAAACTTTTTGATTTCATATGATGTGATGTTAAAAAATATTTGTGAAAAAAATACGTACATCATGATGTATTAAAAATGCAAATATGCTCCAAAAAAGATTGAAATGATTTTCAATATTTATAAAATTTGTAGTATCTACTAAATGTTATGATTCCATATGATTGGACCATGTTTGTGAACCATGTGAAGAATTTGATAATTATCATATTACAAATGGGTTTTCTTAAAGCATTAACCATAAATATGTGATAAATTAAAATTTTGACAAATGGTCACTTTCAAATGGTAGACAACAAAAAATATGATGTGGGCCATCTTTTTAAATTCCATTTCAAAAACATTTGGATGAATTATTCAAACCAAACATTAATATAGTCTAAAAACAAGAAATAGGCTATCTTATAATGTGTATACCATAAATACCCATGATTCCTTCAATTTTTATTTTATTTTTTTCCCCAAATAATACTAGATACCAATTTTTTTGTGAAAATAAAAATATAAAGCCCAAACACTAAAAGTGAAACCCATAATTAAATGCAACACATTTTGAAAAATGCATACTATGTATGATGCATGTTGCAAAAGTGCCTAACTTGGTTTCTCATAATGTGCTTTCATCCTATGGATAAAACTTACATGGTTGCATAATTAATATTTAATAGTTATTTTAATATTGTGATATATTAGACAAAGTTTGATATGATCAATTATTAAAATCTAAAGGTGATTAAATTAATGGCCTTAAGCAAATGGAAGAATATATTTTTGTTGAAATTATCCATTTCAATAACTAATTTTTTGAACAAATTGTGTGTGTGTGTGTTTAGATGCGTTATTTAAATGGGATCTCCTTTAAGGCAAAATTTGATTCTATAATTCAAAATTCAAATGGTAGCAATTGTAATTCAAAATGTTGCACCTTTGTTCATGAGTGTAACATTGTTGTGGTTGCAACATTTGGGTGGAAAAGATTTTTTAGTCACCATCCAATAACAAGATTGTTTTTGGTCACCATGCGAAATTGGAGATAATTTTTGCCATGAAGTTTATGAAATTGTATGTTCGTGCACAAAATATTCATCATTGTTAAGAATTGCATAAAGATTTATATTATATGACTAGATGTTGAACAATAAATTATATGTTCTTATTTTGTATATGTGTGTGACAAAACTTATATTTAGAAATAAGCCAAAGATGGGTCTTTGGTTGCCCACTCCATGTTTTGCCAATGAAGTTGGGAGGTACATGTAATAGGTTTGTAATAAGGAAGGGTATATTTATAAGTAATTACATAGAGGGGAAAACATAGGTATGGGAAAAAATTGAACAAATGTATATCATTATTTTTAATTATATAGATATATGACATTTTTTTAATGCATTTGCAAAATTGATGCAATGTTTTGCAATTACAAAGTTGGATTTCAATTAGACCTCATTTAAAAACTACTTCACATTATATTGTGTGAAAATTAAATTTTGTAAAAAGGAGGCATTCTTTGTATTTTTTATAAAACACTTGAGGTAAAAGGGTATTTTTTGATATGTTATGAGATAATGGGATATTGAAGGAATATTTTATAAAAATAGAAAATATTCTAGGTATATTTTAAATATATATTTATAATCAATTATAAGCACATTTAAATAAATTATAATTTTTTAATAATGAATTAATAGCACCTTGTATTTTTTGCGCACCATTTGGGAAAAATAGAATTGACCTCCCTAGGGTTAAAATTTTAACTTTGATATCTCTTTTGAAGTTTTTCAATATATTTGTAAACCATGATGGTAATTGGTTATTGGAGGCCATTACAACAACCAAATTCATTTCAAATTGGGGCAATGGGTGGAATTATTACATGATGATATTGTGGAATTGTATGTGGCAATGAATTACATGCCAAAAAAATGGGAAATTTTTTAATGGGAATTTTTTTTGACATTTAAATGGTTTGGTGGTGATTCATAACGAATAACAATCCATAGAGACAAATGTGAATAACTAGTTTCGAGTTCATTTCCAATCTAGCAATTTTTTATGACACAAAATTTGAAACATCTTGGTGCTTGTTATGATTTTTTTTTTGGTGAATTTTTCTTCAAAAACATCAAAATTTTTAAAATTCAGAAAATAAGTGATCAAAAAAGGTTGCTTGAAGTGAAAAAAAGAGTAAAAGTCTCTACATTTGTATATTTGGTTTTCATTGCATATCCAAAAATATAAAACAATGATTAAAGATTTGTACATTATTTTTGGTTTATAACCAAATATGGCTAAATTTTCCTAAAGATTATTGCCATTTTTTTACATCTTCCTAGGGGTGATCATCATTTGTTAACACAAATGACAACCATTTTGGCAAACAAAAATTCCTAAAAAACGTGTTGGTGGTGGTAGCTTCCTTTTAGTGTGTACACCCAAGACATGTACCATTACCTTATCATCAATGATTGGACAAAAGTCATCCCATGATGAATGAAGATAAAATTATATGTATAAGACTTTAAATAACTTTTTATATTTTATACTTGGATCAAATAGAATCAATGTTTGTTAAATGAATGTGGGGGCCAATACTTTATCGCATGTTATAGGACATGTGATGGGTATATAGCAAATAGTTATGGGTTCAATTCACCACTAATGCATTGGAATTATAAGAAGAGAAAAAATAGCTAGATCTCATTATTTTTTCACGTTCAAAATTTTTAAATGTTATGAACAATGTGTTTGTGGGGCACTTGAATGTCAATGAAATCTAAAGGTTCTCCCACCTTTTAGCCTAATCTATCAAGGAAAGTGAAGGCTATAAGCAACTTCAAACTTCAATGTATCCAACTAACCTTCTTATTACAAGGAAAACAATCTTTCCATTTGCTTGGAACTTAACAATCTCTAAATTTTTCTCAAATTTTCCTTTGGGTAGATCACTAACTCATAAAGCCCTATAGCCAATTCTATTGAACAATTCCAACCTTAAATGATGTATAAATTTTAGAAACTAACCTTTCATGATTTATGTGATGTAAGTAAGGTTGCATGGCGACTTCATATGATGCTACTCCTAAAATGTTTTAAATAATTAAAGTAAGTACAAAATGTCATGATTTCAAAATTCAAAGTCCCTTTTTCAGGGTTGACATCACTTTTTACACCAAATAGAACAACTTTAGAGAAAGCGAATAATTGACCTATATGGCCTAGTTTTGGTCACTTGAACCATCAAACTTTAGTCCCAATGCACCTTTTATGTTTTGGGGGAACTTTTGGCACAAAATTCCTTCATTTGTCAAATTCTTAAGGCATTTATGAAATTTTTACAATATTGAGTTTGTAGGTAAGCATTTGCTTTGGATCCAAACATGTCCACTTGTCAAAAATAGAAGAAAAGATCCAAGAAGGACTTCACCCGACAAAGTCCACATAAAAGAGCCACATAAAGTTTTCATCCCTTCTCATTTGTAAGCTTCTTTAAACTTCTATGTGATAACACAAACCTTCTATCAAGTGCTAATTTTTGTACCATACATGAATTGAATTACTCCATGATAGGACCTAACAAGCACAAAAACGAAAGCTTGGTAAGCTTGGTTAGAGTAGGACCCAAAGTGTTAATCCCTAATTATATGTGGCATTTGACATGCTTTGTAAAGGATTGGTTCTTATAACAAAAGTAATCCCTTTATGTGTGTTATGTGACCCATCAAACATTTGGTAAAAGATTGGTTTTCATGACAAAAGTGGTCTCTTGATGCATGTTACAAGGTGTTGAATGTGCTTCATAAAAGATTGGTTCTTGTGATAAAAATGATTTGTTGATGTGTGTTGCATCTAATGTGTTTTGTTAAGTATTGATTCTCATGATAAAAGTGATCCTTTCATGTGCATTATGTGGCATCTAATGTAGTTCATAAAGGGAGTTTGGTGCTATTAACAAAAGGTGATCACCATGATACACATTGCATCTACCATCCTATAAACTATGTTTCTTGTAAAGTGTTCTTGAGTTAACCATTTATCTATGCATGAGATGGATGAGCATAGACTTTTCTTTCCTTTCTAGAAAAGTTTTTTTTATGGTGCTAGACTAGGAAAACACAATATCAATTAACTTTAAGTTTTATCATTACGTTTGGAATCAAAATTACCATTTGAGAAGTATTGAGTAAGGAAGAAAATTTTGAGAACATATTACAATTCTTTCAAGAATATATACATGTGCCACATGATATGATTTACATTGGATAATTAGCATCTTGCATTTCAAAATGTTGAAAACATATATTGAATACTTTCATCGAATTGATTATAATAATAAATGCTTAACAACTAGAAAAAAATACATATTAAAGTTGAGTAATATGTTGTCTAAAATTTAAGTAGTAACCCTAATTATAACTAACAAGTTATGAATATTGAAGTGCAATGTCACAAATTGGGGTTTGGAAGGCTTGTTTTGCAACACCATCTAATTCCTTTACAAGTTAATAACCTTGTTTTTCAATTTATGATATTGCAAGTATAAGATGAAAGAAATGACAAGGTTATGAAGTTTGCAAGCTAGTTTTTTTGTTGGAGATCTTGAAAGAGGAGACATTATTCATTTTAGAAGAGTTTGCAATAAATAAGTTTTTAATAATTTCAAAGTATCATGAAACAAAATAAGAATGGGTATAAAAGAACCATTTATAACCTCAAGTAGATGGAAATTTGTCCATAAGGCATAAATGTAAAAGCTAAGACAAGAACTAAAAAGGAGCCTAGCCAAATATAAAACATTTAACCTAACATTTAGTTTTATCATCACAATAAAAATTCGGTGCCATGAAAATCAAATTTTAAGAATATTGAAAATGTAAAAAAAAATCATCATCATGATAATATTGAAGAAGGTATGAACTATGAACAATGAAAAATTCTTGAGCAATATAATTTACGGACTATCAAATTCTATAAAATTGTCAAACATACATAATAACATATAAAATGTATACGTTGTAGGACATTTTAGTTATTGCAAAGAAATTGGTTGTTATGGTTATCCATTTGAGATTGTTATAGTATATAGGGATCATTTGGGAATGACAATTTTGCCTAAAAACCTAAACCATAGAAGTTAGAACAAGCTTGAAGAGACTTGTGCTAATTTGAGTAGTAGTGTAGTTTGAGGGCACATGGTAGGCTCAAAAATTTTCCTCCGTGAAGGGGTAGGGTAAGGCATTTCATATTTTTGAAATGCTCGCTTTCAATTTTTAATTTCTTTTAGCAAATTTGTGATGTAGGTGGGTTTCTCATAACTATTTTATGATTTTTGTAAAAGAATTCCGTCAAACTAGAAAAGGCAAGCAAGCTACAAGCAAAGGGGTCTATGTGTGTTTTGGCTTTTGAAGTTCCTTTTGTTGGCGTTGGCTACCAAGGCAAGGATATTGTGTTTGGATTCATTATAGAGCATAGTAGCTTAAGGGATTTTGGCCCCTAGGTAATAGATCTATTTTTATATGAGCATTTTTGAAAGATGATATTTTGGCTTGTGTTGAAACTTGAGATTAGTTACAGAGTTATGATATTTTGAAGGATTTTGGTTTCTTTTAGAGGATTTTTTTGGGAAGATTAGGTGTATTTTGGCATGGTGAAATAGGTATTTGAATTTCCATAATTCTTCTTTTGCCTTAAGATACTTTTTAATGTAAATGGCAAGGCCACAAATGTGACACACCCCTTGTTTACAAAACACGAAGTACATGCTTGAGGAAGAAAGATACAAACATTATCATGATCCAACATTGTCAATTCAAATAAAACATTAAAGTACGACACAAAATGTGCAAGGATTCATATTTGGTAATCGGTATGGAAAGTTCATTTTGTTTGAACAATGAAATGATTAACCCTAATAATTTTGTCATTTTGAGATTGTTGGTTTAGGGTTGTTTTTTAATGAAGAAAAACCTTGTTGGAAAAATAATGGAACAGAAATCATGTTTAGGGGATGTCATGGCCTTTGAATAAAAATGTTGGGTTCTAACTTCACGTTGTTTAGTTTAAGACTCCCAACTTAAATGGTCGATGGGCCGACTACAAGTCAAACCGAGCCACTAGTTTCCCAGGTACATCCTTATCTTCCTTGTTAAGGCCCCATTGGTCTGCAACATGTCATTCAACATGGGGGGAATGCGCCGTCTTAGAGGACATATTAGAGGCACCCTTGGTCCAAAACAAGAGCGGAGTCTATGCCAAAGACATCTTCCCTCGAGTTATTGAAAAAAATTTGTGATCCCCCTAGGTGGCGGTGGTGGCAGCCCAGAGTGTTTTGCTTCGGACGAATTTTCCCTACCGTAGTGAGACCGCGAAAAAAGGAAAAAAAAATCGTATTTTTAATGTGTTAATTCGGATTAAAAATTGCTTGAATTTGGGAAAAATTAGCCAAACTTTGGAAACCAAAAAACCTAGAAAAACATACCCTTGCTGGCTGGGCCCTCACAAGATAAGCCTTTATAGTTTGTTTGTTACCATTACCTTATCCACTCCCACATCAAAAAAAAAAAAAAATCCCCTTTGAATTAAATGGAGTTCACTCTCGAGTTTCTTCAACCCCCTACTACCTTGACTCCCAAAGCTTCTTCTTCGTCCGGTCCAAAACAAAGGAACAAACAAAATCCTTGAAGATGCAAGGGGGTTTTCGAGTTCCGGACAAGGCATGGGAGGATGTTTAAAACAAGCCTGTAAGAACTTTGTGGGTGTAAGTGCTGCGTCCTGCTTGACGGCCGTATGATGCATCAGCATTATGCTTGGTTGGTGAGAAATATGGCGGTGCTTACGACTAAATCTCAAGTTACTCGGACGCCTCTCTGTTTTAAAACAAGAATTAATAGTTCAAAAAATTGTTTTCGCCCCCCAAAAAGCCTCCAGCCACCAAAAAAAAACTTTATAGAGGAACCCGATAGGAATTTTAAAAAGAATTTTCCCCTTTGGTTACGTACCGGTCCCACCAAAAGGGGGACCGCAGCCCCGACGGCGGCGGCGGTCAGCGGGGGTGGACCGTGGGGCTGCTGCTGCAAATAATGTAACCAATCGTGTGCACGGAATTGACATGACCGGAACTTTTTCACCGACCCGCGCGGCTACCACGAAAACGCCTGCGCGGTCCCAATAGATCCAACCAAGTCCTGCCCCTTTTTGCCCGGTAGCGCCCCCCTGTCCTCTCATCTCC
>Ga0116227_10017347_pt1 | contig 10072 bp, 8 predicted proteins | sample S1TSphgellanicum_FD_89693 | JGI IMG/M metagenome (GOLD analysis project Ga0116227, IMG submission 89693) | Host-associated microbial communities from peat moss isolated from Minnesota, USA - S1T2_Fb - Sphagnum magellanicum MG | ecosystem: Host-associated > Plants > Peat moss > Unclassified...
TTTCAATTTTATAAATACGGTCAAAAAGTTTCTGGTTGGAGAGCATATTTAATTCCTGCGCAGCCTCTATTTGTAAATCCTGTATATGATATAATAATTTACCACCGTTCAACTTTCTTAACATTAAGCCCAAATATGCTAAATGGAACGGCGGTGCTACAGTTATTATTAAATCGAATTTCTTTTTGCTGATCACACGGCCTATTGTGGTCCAAAACATTGATGTCCAAAAGGAAAAATCCTGTAATATTCTTCTTTTGCCGGTAGGATTAGCAGGAACATAAGACGGGCAGCGATAAATAGCTACTGTTGCATTGCTTTGAGCGTATTTTACAACTTCTTTTTTATACCACCGGTTTTTATAGGGTGCCTGTACTTTCCAGTAGGGATAATAAGGATACGTAGTAATAACCGTACAATTATAGCCCTTCTTAGCCAGCCAGTCTATCATTTCACCATTATATTTACCTATTCCGGTAGGTTCAGGTGAATAATTATGACTAATAAGAAGTATTTTTTTATCTGATGATAATATTTCAGTATCTATCAATTTGTTTGTTATTGATATAAGTGTATTGAGTCAAAAGTAATCTGATTCTTAAAATAAGTTTTGAATAAGGTATAACATATGCACATTGTATCACTTAATAGTGCAGATGTCTTGCAAATAATTGTTCTTGGTTATCTGAATTTTTTTCTGAAGGCCAAAAATCTTTTTTCATAATAAAAATAAGAGATATAGCTTATCGCACTTAAAATAATCAACGAAATAACTATAATCAATATATCCATTGGAACCTTATTCTCTACATTTTTAAGAAAATGGGGTTGATTAAGAATATTTAGACCCTGAGTAAAGGGTTGTTGCCATATATATATGCTATATGATAACACACCTATTAATTTTACGAATTTATTATTTAATGTTTTAAATATAATATTGTCAGCCGTTGTTAGGTTGGAAATTAATATTAGTGAAAAAAGCGAACACTTGAAAATGTTAAACAAATTTGAAAAATGACCTGTGTAAAGGGTTAACAAAATTATTGCTAATAATGAACCCAAATTTAATGCAAGTTTGTTTAGCTTTTTAAACAAATGGCTAAATTTAAAAAGCATAATAGCTGTCAACGAGCCGATTGTAATACCTTCAAACTGAGTAATAAATTGAATGAGTATCGATTTAAATGAATTATCAGTAACACTCACATGGAATGCGAGAGTTACGAAATCAATGCTCAAAGAAAAAATCACAATCCCAAAAAGGAAATAAACGTATATCCGAAAATTCTTTTTCAAAATAAACGGGAAAATTATATAAAACTGCTCCTCAACAGAAAGCGACCAATAATGAGTTGATAAATGGTTGGCACCTGACGTTTTCTTAAAAAAATTTCTTATGAATAAAAAAGACGTTAACAATAAGAACAAATTTAAATGCAATTTGAATATCAGGTCGACTGCTAATACTATAAGGAGATATAAATAGGCAACTGGAAGTATCCTGAAAGCTCTTCTTATGTAGAAATTCTTTAAAGAAATATTCCCTTTTTGGATTTTTTCTTTAATTAATAGTGTAGTTATTAAAAACCCGCTGATAACAAAAAAAAACTGTACACCTAAATTAGCAAAGTTATCAAATGAATATGGCGTTTTAAAAGACATTAAAATATGGAAAACTATTACCATAGAAATAGAAATAGCTCTTAATCCATCTAAAGAAGGCAGATATGACTCATTTAAAATACTTGGTATTTCTTTTATTTCTAAAAAAATATTCGCGCTATTTCTACTGATCTTTTTATACATTCTTAATACTTAAAGTCCGCTCTTAATTTCATATATTGATGTTATTTAAACTCAACGTGGTTTCTATTTACTTAAATGTAAAGTGTTGCACATTTATCCTGTAAAAATTTCCTGATGCTTAATTACGGGTTGAGAAACACCCCATTTTCTTCTTAAGTTATCTATCGGTTTATCATAAAATTCATATATCAAATAACTCATAACCAATGTTACAATTATATAACCCAACGTAAAAGGTGTTCTGTTAACCATATTAGCTCCTTCAATAAAATAGTCATAAGGAATGATCAATACCCAATGACATAAATAAAGCACAAATGACATATCGCCTAAAGTTCTGTCAAGCTTTGTGCTTTTATTTTTTAAAGAATTACTAATAAGTGGTATCAGAAAAATCGGTAAAATTTCATTCAAATGAATATTGTAAATCGTGAAATGGTTCCCTATTGTAATTTTTCTTAAACCTGGAAACAGATAATTTATATTTAAAATAACCAAAAATAATAGGGTGCCGGTTATTTCTAATTTTTTATTGAACTGTAAATCTTTTAAATAAATTAAGATACCGATCAAAAAAAAGAATAAATAATAAATTAATGTTTTTTGTAACATACCATGGTGATAAAATATTGAAATTATAGCTGATATGATTAAAGAAATCAACAAGACCGGATAATTACTTTTTTTAAATAAAAGTATCAATGCAAGATAAACCAGATAAAATTGTAATTCAACATCAAGCGACCACGCGGTACCTAATATCGGTGGCTTTATGATATTGTAACCTAATATTAAAAAATTAGCTATCCAAAAAAGTACCTGCATTAAAAATGTTTGAGAAGTAATTATTTGGAAAACAGGATAGTTGAAAAAATAACTCAATACAAACGCAATTACATTGAAGAGTAAAAACACCGGGAAAAGTCTCCAAATCCTACTGATATAAAAAACTTTCAATGATTTAAATTTCTTATATTTATTCTCATACATGAAAGTTATCCAATAGCCGCTCAACATAAAAAAACATATCACAGCAAACTCTCCGATAAAAACAAACTTAGTTATATGGTAAAGCAATACTATAATAGCAAGAATAAACCGCATTGAGCCTAGTTTCAGCATAAAATTATAAAAAGATGATTAAAAATATTTTAATTATGTAAACCAAATTTTTTTAAAGTTATGTGCTAATCTTATCTTGGAGAAGCCAAAAATACCGCTCTTAGATAGTATCAAATTATAACCCACTTAACTTTTCTCTCTCACTAAGCTATAGATTTGAGTAAAATATGACATTTTAAAAATAGCGAATACCAAACCCCTGATTCCATCTTTAAATCCGCCCATCAGAAAAAAACTGCCAAAAAAATATGCCGGCCCAATCCATACCGAACGAATTAACCGATACTTTAACCGTTGTTTCCGGGTTAACATTTTAAACTTTTCAGTGTCATTATAAATTTTTACAAAGCGTTCGGCTTCCCACAAGGCATACTCATTGTGCTTACTGATATAATGTGATACACCTTTGTAATCCCTATGATCGATTTTACTTTTTATAACACCAATTTCACCCTCGAGTATAGGATGCTCATGGATTTCCATGTCTAATTTGCTCCATTTATCCTCATCTATACGCTCATATTCTCCAACACCCACTTTAAAAAGCGCCAACTTGTTTAAGGGATACCCGCCTTTTAATTTTTTGCCAAGAAAATATATGGTGTAATTTAACCAATAACCTACCTTGTCATCGTTTGTCAAAGCTTTAGAAAGTTCTGATTTAAAATCATCAGTTAAGTACTCGTCCGCATCTAAAAACAAAACCCATTTTGTATTTGGTTTATAATTTCTTAAATACCAGTTTCTTTTTTTTGGAAATTTACCATCCCATATAAAATTGATAACTTGTGCTCCAAACTCGCGCGCAATATCTTTAGTTTTATCAGTACTTCCGGAATCTATTATAACTATGTTTTGAACAAATGCTTTTCCAATTGCAGAAAGGCATCCTGGCAAATTAACCTCTTCGTTTCGAACCGGAATTGCGATAGTTAAGTCAAGCATTTTATATGTTAAACCCAATCAACAATTGATAAATCTATAAAAAAATACATTAAAAATCACTTTTTTTATAAATAAAATTAAGAAAAATTATATTATTACACATTAAATCAATTATTTAACAATTTTCATGTTCTGTTTAATATGCTCAAGATTAAACATTGTACAAAGAATTACACTGTTGGGAAAATCATTAAAAAGTGTTTTTATTTTTTCTATCGGCTTTAAATCATTTGTACCACCACGTAAAGGAGAAAAAAAAATATTAGGTTTATTACTCCTTGCTAAAACAAGTTCGTCGTAATCTTTTATCCCTGGTGAATTGTTAAATTGTTGCAGATCAAATTTATCAATATATAATTGGTGTAATTCTTTCTGTTGTTGCATGTATGCCAAACCCCATGCCCTTATTTTACCTTCGGCTTTTAACTTATTAGCTGTTTCTTGCAGTTCATCTATGTAGATCAGCTTTTCATAGGGCTCATGTATAAAAAAATAATCAATATAATCAGTATTTAATTCTTTCAGACTTTTTTCAAGACTTTTTTGCATATCCTTTCCTCGCAAAGGAACTATGCGGTCAAGGAACATATTACCGATATTACTTTTTGAACTTATATTTATAGGATTGGCTATAGCAAGTTTATCGCTTTTTACGGTGTTACGAAAATTTCTAATCAGCGGCTTTGCATATTTTAACAACGAGGCTTTCCAATTAGCTTGTATCCCAAACTTACTTGCTATTACCATTTGTTGCCGTTTTCCCTCAATTATTTTACCAACAAATTTTTCTGCCTCACCGTAACCATAAGATCTGGCTAAGTCTAAATGATTTATTCCGTTATCTAAAGCATAATCAAGGGCAAGTTTGGTACTTTTTGAATCAACAGCACCCAAAATTGGGGCACAGCCAAATCCAAGAACTGAAGACGGCACACCTTTTATTAGTTCAACATATTTCATTAATTGTTATTTAAATGATGAGCCAAACGAATTGCAAAAACCCCTAAAAAAAAGGTTGGATTTGCTTGGCTTGATGTAGGAAAAACTGAACTGCTACAGACAAAAACATTATTAGTACCCCAAACTTTCAGATCTCGATCTACAACACCTTGTTTATAAGAATCTCCAATCCGTGTAGTACCGGATTGATGAATGCCATCTTTTGAAATTTTCCTTATAGCATCCGGCAATTCCTCTTTATCAAACCAATATTGTAATTCGCCACAGTTATTTTCGCGCAACCATTTATCAAGAACATCATGCAGTTTGATCACTGAATTTACATCAATATCCGTTAACTCATAATGAATTATTAATGTTTCACCGTCTTCGGCCAACTCCATTCTATTTAACTCATAAGGTATTTGTTCTGAATGAAAATGTAGCGCGTAATTGTTTTGAGGGCTAAATAAAAAAACACCAGGTAATTTACGGGTCAGAAGATATCGTTTATAAAAAATTGAAGCGGGAGTGGTAATTGAGCCCGGAAAATCTTTAATAATATTCCATAGATGCCTGGATATTCCTTGCACTTTACCTTTAGTTATTGAATATGCAATTGCTGGCGGGGCTAATTTTTTTCCCAAAACAGGCGTTATCATAGCCAGATACATTAATGACATTGCGCCACTTTTATGCTTTGGATGATTATAAAGTGGATTATCAAGCCATATTGCTGTATTTAGCAGATCATTATCTACTAAAAAATCCTTCGCGAACTGAAACCTTCTTCTGATATAAGAACCATCCGGGTTACGCAAAAAGCCAAATTCTGTTTTCGCAGGATCGCCTTTAAATAAAACAGATGCTATTTTACCCGAAAGATGACTTTGATAAAATTTCCCTAATGCCGGTGGTATTTCCGGCAATAAACTAAATATTTTGGTATTCCGAAGCAATAAACGAGTTACCTCTTGCGCTCCTGACGATAGCACAAATTTTTGTGCATTAACTGTCAATAATTCACCATTTATAACATTTCTTATGGTTAGCGATGAAATTGTGCCATTCTTATCGGGCTCTGAGAAATCCCTGGCTTCGTATCCCTGCAATAAAGTTATATTTTCACGCTCTTCAAGCTCCTTCTTATAACGTTGTCCAAAACGGGTAGGCATACTCCATCTTTCAATAACATTGTCAGTTACAATCCCTTCTATAAAATTTTCGGCTATTCTTTTATCTTTAAATGCCGGTATTTCACTTAAATTAAAAATAGGGTCTCCGCATTCAAAATAAATAGAAGCATTAGGTACAAATTTTTTTACTTCCTTAAATAAATCCAAATCCCACGTACAATCTCCTTTAACTGCAGGCCTTTCTATAAAATCAACTTCATCGTATATAACGCAACGGCCGCCCCATGTTAACGATGAACCGCCTAATCCTTTATTGGTACATTCATAAGGATCATGATGATTAATAAGATTTTTTACCTTTATCGAATCATCAAGTGAGTTTTTATCTTTTTGCCCTTCATAACCATACTCAACTAATAAAACATTTTTTCGGGGATTTAACCGTGCATACTCTAAACAGGTTATAATACCAGCCGGGCCACTTCCAATAATACAAACATCAAAAACCTGGTGTAAATTATTTTCAGAATCCATTTATTGTTCTTTTAATAAAAAATTATTTCGTTTTTTTATGGCAACAGCAGGGTTACCTGTATATACAGTCCAGGCTTCCATATTTTTACCGATAACTGCGCCCGCTCCCAATACACTTCCCTCCATACAGCAAATCCCCGGTAATATTATGGCTTTTGCACAAATCCAAACATATGCTTCAATTATTATGGCTTTTTTAATATATGTAAAATCTTGCTCATTGTAATTATGGGTTGCACCACAAATATAAGCATCCTGTGAAAGTATCGTATGATGGCCAATTTCTACTCCGCCGGGATTATATATTTCAACGGATGGGCCTATGGTTACAACATCCTCGGTTGTTAACAACCATGGAGCCCAAATTCTGCAATCAGGATACACAAAATTTTGATTGCCAATTTTACCTCCAAATGATCTTAAAATAAAAATTCTCCAATTATGTAATGGGTTAGGGGTCCATCTGCATAGTAATAGCCAAGCGACATTCCAACAATATCGTTTTAATTTATTTGATGATGAAAAAACGGGCTTTATATAAGGGTCTGGATTATTTATATCGTGCGATGAGATCATCTAAATAATTTTTTTAATACAATAACTGTCGAATATAAAAAGTTATCGGCATCATAAGTTCTTATTGCAATATGCTAAAAATTGTTTAATTATTGCCTAACAATTAACTGATACGCTCAAAAAAAGTAAAAACCTTTTTTAATCTAAGTGCATTAGCTTTTAAAGAAAACTGCTCATCAAATGCTTTTTTTGCATTGTTATTCATAGCTATCTTTGCTCCATTTTCCATATGTATCCAATTGTTTAACAGATTTAACGTGCCTTCCTCATTGTCTTTTTCAACTAACCCGCCTTCTGCAGAAACAATCTCATGCCAAATGTTTACCTGGTCTGAAATTAAAACTGATTTACTACATGAAAGAGCTTCAACAACTGCTATACCAAAGTTTTCCTGATGGCTTGGTAATATAAAAGCATCACACCCATAAAATGCTCCCCATTTAGCATCCCCGGTAAGCATCCCGGGAAAAAAAATCTGCTCCTTTAATATAGATGATTGATCAACTTTCTTTTTAATCATTTCTCCATATGAGGTTTCGAGTCCGGGCCCGGCTATTACAAGCTTTGGGAATTCAGTTAGGCTATTTGCTTTTCGCGAACTAAGGCTATTTTCCGATAAGATTCTAAGATATGCATCTATCAAAACATCAACGCCTTTCTTTTCATGAATACGGCTAATAAAAAGTATATAAGGCTTATCTTGTATCCATGGGCACTTTTCAATAAACTGCAGACGCATATTATCGGTAAAAGCAGGTGGGTTTTCTATTCCTAAACCTATTACTTTTTCATATTTTGGTTTATAAGGCTTAAAAGGTAACGCAGCTAATATTTTTTCAGATTCACATGTAAATAAAACACCATCGGCCTGGTTGATTACTTTTGATTCTATTAATTTCCAATAAATCAAATTTCTGATGGCCTTTACTTTACGTCCATGAGCTTTTTGAAAATATGGATCCAGCATTCCATGCGGCATTACTAAACAAGATGGAATTTGATTATCGGCATTTTTCTTTTTTAGAATTTTCATTGCTTTATTTAAAGCATAACCATGATAAAGCCATAAGCCATGAAGAATTACAAAGTCATAATTATTAAGATTATCTAATAACCAGGGGATGAGTAAGGGACTAAATATCCATGGCCCTTTTGCAGGTCCTAATTTATAAACAGGAAATAAAGTAGACGTATCATATACTGCATTAGGTTCATCCATACAAACTACTTGGCTTGGATTACCTAACTCTGCTAAACCTTTGATCATTGTATGTACGGCCTGGCTTACGCCGCCCAGTTTAGGGTCCATACTTGTTATAACATGAAGAAATCTCATGGATTTTGTTCTCTAATTATTTTCAAACCCCATACCCTTAACCAAATTAACATTATTATTAAATTGAATCATTCATTTGGTAAACATCAACACGCCGGTTAATGATATATTCCTTTATATCAAAATGAATTATGCTTGATCCATTATCTGGATATAAATTTTATCTTCGTTCACCCTAAATTCGCTTTGTAAATTTATTTGTATTCAGTCAATTGATAACTGTCGTTCAAAAATTAATAAACAAACCCATCAGTCCTGCTAAAATATTTCGCGTCTTTTGATAATTTTAAAATAGGCTTTGCGGGAACTCCGCCATAAATCATCCACTCTTCGTTAAATGATTTGTTTAACAACGACTTTGCCCCTAATACAGAATATGCCGGTAAAACTGCCCCCCCTAATATAGCTACATTTGTACCAATAAATGTATAATCTCCGATATAAATCGGGTTACTGTCCTGGTAATTTTCATAAATATTGATAGAGTGTGTGAGCAATTGTGAGTTATACCCGGCTACAGTTACAAATTTTCCTATGTGTATTAAATTTGTACAATCTATGTGATGGTTTTTAGTTATAGCTGAAGACTCACCAATAAATAATTCTGCTTTTCGGTCAACCTGGTGTTGAAAATGCAGGGACTGTACTTTTGTTGAAAAACCCGTTATCCAATTTCCCCTGCCTATGGTTGACGCCTTTCTCATTTCGATCCTATCCAAATTAACTGCAACAGAAAGATGTCCTATTTGCGCTTCTTCCTCCATAATTAACATACCCGGGTAAATCCATGAAAATCCTATGCGTGCTTGCGGATGAACCTGATACCCAAACCAGGAATTCAAAGCCTTTCGTTTTAAAGGCCATGGAAGTAAAAATGTAATAAGTTTTAAAAGCATATTAATTTCAGTTAATTTCTTTTATAAAATTTACGTAGTTTTTAATCATCAGCTGCGAATTAAAGCGGCCAATATTTTTATAACCCTTAGCTATTATTTCACTCCGGAAAATTTCATTTTCTAATTTTAAAAATTGCGTCACAAACGATTGCGGGTTTATTGGATCTGCGTGTAATGCGGAACCATTACTTACCTCGGGCATTGGCTCAATATTACTGGCTACTACAGGGGCACCACATGCTTGCGCTTCAATTAACGGCCAGCCAAATCCTTCAGAAAATGACGGGAATATAAAAGCTTTACAACTGCTGTATAAAGCCACCAGGGCTTCGTGGTTTGGCCTGGTTACAGATATAACCCGATGCCCTAAATTTAAAGCGTTAATATGGTGATGAAGTTCATAATCAATAGCTTCGCCGGCAAAGCAAATGTTACCATTCCACTCATCCTGCATAATATTTAACATATCAACCAAAAGCTTTCTGTTCTTCCGCGGCAAACTTGATCCCACATGCAGTATGAACGGAACATCAGTATTAAATCCCAAACCTTTTAATAAAAATGAATATTCATTAGATGGCATTGGTCTAAAATCTCCATTAAAGCCAATATATATTACTTTCCATCTACCAGTAACTTTCCTCGCTTTTATATCTTTAATTTGCTTTAAAGTTTGTTTTGAAACAGCTATTAAATTATCGGCCTTATATAAATTATTCAAAATCCACTTTTGCAGGATAACGCCTGAACGCGATGCGGGGCAATATGCGTCGGCAAAA
>Ga0116227_10017348_pt1 | contig 10072 bp, 8 predicted proteins | sample S1TSphgellanicum_FD_89693 | JGI IMG/M metagenome (GOLD analysis project Ga0116227, IMG submission 89693) | Host-associated microbial communities from peat moss isolated from Minnesota, USA - S1T2_Fb - Sphagnum magellanicum MG | ecosystem: Host-associated > Plants > Peat moss > Unclassified...
CGAAACCAAGGCCGCCGGCGAATTCCTCCGACTTTACGCCTGAAAGCACGTTCCATGACTGAACCTACCACGCCCCCGATGACCTGCGGCCTCGTTGCCGTGCTGGGCGCGCCCAACGCCGGCAAATCCACGCTTGTGAATGCGCTGGTCGGCCAGAAGGTGGCGATCGTCAGCCAGAAGGCGCAGACCACCCGCGCCCGCCTGATGGGCATCGCGCTGGAGCAGAGCGACAAGCACAACAGCCAGATCATTCTGGCCGACACGCCGGGCCTATTCGCCCCCAAGCGTCGCCTCGACCGAGCGATGGTCGCGGCCGCCTGGGACGGCGCCGAGGAGGCCGATGCCATCCTGCTGGTGGTCGATGCCGCCAAGAAGCACCGCGACTATCTCGAGCCCATCCTTGAGCAGCTCCAGAACCGCAAGGAGCGCAAGATCCTCGTGCTCAACAAGGTGGACCTCACCGCCAAGGAGCCGCTGCTGGTGCTGGCGCAGGAACTGACCCAGAAGGTGGACTTCGCCGAGGTCTTCTTCGTTTCGGCGCAGAGCAGTGATGGTGTGGCCGGCCTCAAGGCCCATCTCGCCGGGCTGATGCCCGAAACCGCCTGGCTGTTCCCAGAGGATCAGGTCTCGGATGCCTCCGAACGCCTGATGGCCTGCGAGATCACGCGTGAGCAGCTTTATCGCCAGCTCCACGATGAACTGCCCTATGACAGCACGGTTCGTCCCGAAAGCTACAAGCAGCGCAAGGACGGTTCAGTTGAAATTCATCAGCAGATCGTCATCGCCCGCGAGAGCCAGAAACCGATTGTCCTCGGCAAGAAAGGCGCGCGCATCCGAGCCCTCGGCGAGGCGTCGCGTGCCGAATTGACACAGATTCTCGGGGTGCCGGTCCATCTCTTCCTCCATGTCAAAGTGGATGAGAACTGGGCCGATGCCAAGGAAATCTACGAGGAAATCGGCCTGGAATGGGTTCGCTGAGGCTGCTGCCCGGATTTTCCATAAGGGTGCAGCCAAGGCTTGTTATGAACCGCCTCTGCGCCCTATAGCGGCGTGATGGCGTGAAGCCATGTTCTGTGGATCGGGCCTGCGGGGGCGGGCCGGTCCATCGGGATCGCTGTGCAGGAACTGAAGGATGGTGGAATTCATCGCGGCACTGCCGGGGCGGGCACGGGTGGCGCTGCTGGGAAACATGGGTGTGCGCCTGCGCGCCCTGGCCGCCGACAAGGCACTTGTGCTGCTGACCTATACGGTTCTGGCCCTGGCGCTGCGTGGCTTCACCTTCGGCTCCCCCACCATCCAGATCGATGAGCAGTTCTATCTGCTGGTCGGTGACCGCATGCTTCACGGCGCCCTGCCCTTCGTGGACATCTGGGACCGCAAGCCGATCGGCCTGTTCCTGATCTTCGCCGCGATCCGCATGCTGGGCGGCGAGGGCATTGTGCAGTATCAGCTCGTCGCCATGCTCAGCGTGGTCGCCACCTCACTGGTGATCTGGCGCACGGCGCGGATGATCGCCTCGCCGCTGGGCGCCCTGTGCGCCGGTGTGGCCTATCAGCTCTTCCTCTCGGTGTTCTTCTGCTTCGGCGGACAGTCACCGGTCTATTACAACCTGCCCGTCGCGCTGGTCGGCCTGTGGATGGCCGATCTGATGATCCGCCGCCGCCCGCCCCGTGCCCTGCTGCTGCACGGGCTGGGGGTGATGCTGGTGATCGGCATCGCGCTGCAGATCAAATATACGGTGATGTTCGAAGGGATCGGCTTTGGCCTCGCCCTGATGTGGCGCACCCGTCGCATGGGCTGGAGCCGCCCTCAGGTGACGCTGGCCGCCGCCGCATGGTGCGTGGCAGCTCTGCTGCCCACCGCCGCCGCGCTGGCCTATTACGCCGCCATCGGCCATGCCGATGCCTTCATTCAGGCCAATTTCCTCTCGATCTTCGCCCGGCATGAGCCCTATCTCGCCTCCCTTTGGCGCCTGACCAAGGAAATGCTGGCCCTCACCCCCTTCTGGCTGGCGCTGTTCCTCGCCCCCCGCCGCTTTGGCGCACGCGGACTGACCGCCGGTGGCGAGGCTCCGCAGGCCCTGCCCTTCCTGCGCATCTGGGGCCTGATGGCCTTTGGCGGCTTCCTGCTGCTGGGCACATGGTACGACCACTACCTCGCCCCCGTCCTCGTGCCCCTCTCGATCCTCTCCGCCCCCGCGCTGGGCCGCATGGCGCCTCACCGCTGGTACACCCGCCTGCTGCTTGGCTTCGGCGCTGTGGCCGCGCTGGTGGTCACCTCGGTGAACATGAGCGATCACGGCTCCCGCGCCGAGATGGACGTGCTGCTCACCCAGATCGAGAGCGCCCGCGCCAAGGGCTGCCTCTATGTGGCCGAGGGCGATCCAATGCTCTACCATCTGTCGCATAGCTGCCTGCCCTCGCGCTATGTCTTCCCGAACCATCTGGTCAGCCTGACCGATTCCGAAGCGCTGGGCGTAGATGCTCAGGCCGAAGCGCACCGCATCATGGACAGCCACCCCGACGTGGTGGTCATCACCGCCGAGCCCCAAGCCCACCCGGTGAACTGGCCAGTGCGCAACTTCCTGATGGCACGGCTGGGGAGGGATTATACGCTCTACGGCAAGTCCAGCGTGGGTGAGCGTGACTTTCTGGTGTTCCAGAACAAGGCTTTGAGCGGGAAGCGGGTTGTCGCTTCGCGTTAAGAAAGTTCAGAAGTGGAGATGCGAGGGTGTTACACCCTCGCGCTCCCTTTAATGTCTACGTAGCGCCAGGGGTTCGGCCATAGAGCAAGATCGCTGCGCCGCAGGCTTTTGAACGCCAAAAGGCGCCGAGGCATTCCTGCCTGCGACGCCTTTTTTGTGCCCATGGGACGTTTGCACACCGACAGGATGCCACTGCCCTCGTGTCGGAAGACGTCATGGGAGCGCGAGGGGGTTACCCCCTCGCACTTCTCTTCTTCCCTTACTCCGCTGCAGCTTTCTTGGCCGGAGCCTTCTTCGCCGCAGGCTTCTTGGCAAGTGCCTTCTTGGCGGGAGCCTTCTTGGGCGCCTCGCCATCATCAGCCTTCTTCGCGGCCGCCTTTTTAGGAGCCGCCTTCTTGGCCGGGGCCTTCTTCTTGCCCTTGGCCGGTCCCTTGGCGGCGCGTTCGTCGAGCAGCACCACAGCCTCTTCCAACGTCAGCTCCGCCGGGTCCTTGGCCTTGGGCAGCGTGGCATTGGTGGTGCCGTCGGTTACATAGGGCCCGAAGCGCCCGGCCATCAGCTTGATCTCGCCGCCATTGAGCGGATGCGCGCCGAAGACCTTGAGCGGCTCGGCGGCGGCGCGGCGGTTGCCGCCGCCCGCTGCGGCCTCGGCCAGCTTGGTCACGGCCATGTTCATGCCGGTGTCGAAGACCTCGGTCGTGCTGCGCAGGCGGGCGTATTTGCCGCTGTGGGCCAGATAGGGGCCATAGCGGCCGATGCTGGCGGTGATCGGCTCGCCGGTTTCCGGGTGAGGCCCCACGGTGCGCGGCAGGCTGAGCAGCTTCACCGCCCAGTCCAGCGTCAGCTCCCCGATGTCCTTGGGAATGCTGGCCATCTTCTTGTCGTCGCCGTCGCCGGTTTGGATATAGGGGCCGAAACGACCGGCCTTGCGCATGATGGGCAGGCCGGTGTCGGGGTGCTTGCCGATCTCGCCTTCCTCGCCGCCATCCTGCGATCCGCCCGGCTGAGCGAATTTGCGGGTGAACTTGCACTCGGGATAGTTCGAGCAGGCGATGAAGGCGCCATAGCGGCCACCGCGCAGCGACAGGCGCCCGGCGTGGCAGGCCGGGCACTCGCGCGGATCGCCGCCATCTTCCTTGGGCGGGAAGAGGTAATCGGCGAGGAATTCGTCCAGCGCCTCGGTCACTTCCGAGGGCTTCTTCTCCATCACCTCGTCGGACTTGGGCTTGAAGTCGCGCCAGAAGGCTTCGAGCACGGCCTTCCACTCACGGCTGCCGCCCGAGACGTCGTCCAGCTCCTCTTCCATGCCCGCGGTGAAGTCATAGCCGACATAGCGGGGGAAGAAGCGTTCCAGAAAGGACGTGAGAAGCCGCCCGGTTTCCTCTGCGAAGAAACGGTTTTTCTCGGCGCGCACATAGGCGCGGTCCTTCAGAACCTGAAGCGTTGCGGCATAGGTCGAGGGGCGTCCGATGCCCAGTTCCTCCAGCCGCTTGACGAGGCTGGCTTCGGAATAGCGCGGCGGTGGCTGGGTAAAGTGCTGGGTGGCATCCACCCCTTCCTTCACCGGCATATCGCCCTTGTTGATGATGGGCAGCAGGCCGCTTTCCTCATCATCGTCCTTCTGATCGCGGCTTTCGTCGTAAACGGCAAGGAAGCCGGGGAACTTCACCACCTGGCCGGTGGCGCGCAGCTCGTGCTGGCCGGTGCCATCGCGCAGGGTGATGGTGGTGCGCTCCATCTGGGCGCTGGCCATCTGGCTGGCCAGAGCGCGCTTCCAGACGAGGTCATACAGGCGCGCTTCGTCGCCGCTGCCATAGGTGTTGCGCGAGAAGTCGGTGGGGCGGATCGCCTCATGCGCTTCCTGGGCATTCTTGGCCTTGGTTTCGTAATGGCGCGGCTTTTCGGGGCAGAAATGGCCGGAAAAACGCTCGGTGATCTCCTTGCGCGCGGCATCGATGGCGCTGGGGTCCATCTGCACGCCATCAGTACGCATATAGGTGATCGCGCCCGCCTCATACAGCGTCTGCGCCACGCGCATCGTGTGCATGGCCGAGAAGCCCAGCTTGCGCGCAGCCTCCTGCTGAAGCGTGGAGGTGGTGAAGGGCGGATAGGGATTGCGGCGGGCGGGCTTGGTCTCGACCTCCTCCACGCGGAAGGCGCCGTTCTCGACCGCAGCCTTGGCGCGCTTGGCGCTACCCTCGTCGCCGAGGGTCAGCTTGTCGAGCTTCTGGCCCTCGAACTTGACCAGACGGGCCGGGAAATGCGTGCCGTCATGCAGCAGCTTGGCGATGACCTGCCAATATTCCTGCGGCTTGAAGCTCTCGATCTCGCGCTCACGCTCGACGATCAGGCGCAGAGCGACCGACTGCACGCGCCCCGCGCTCTTGGCGCCGGGCAGCTTGCGCCACAGCACCGGCGAGAGGGTGAAGCCGAACAGGTAATCCAGAGCGCGGCGGGCCAGATAGGCATCGATCAGATCCTGATCCAGCTCGCGCGGGTGCTTCATCGCCGTGGTGACGGCTTCCTTGGTGATCGCGTTGAAGGTGACTCGCTCCACCTCCTTGGGCAGGGCACGGCGCTTTTTCAGCAGCTCGCGCACATGCCAGCTGATCGCCTCGCCCTCGCGATCAGGGTCAGTCGCCAGGATCAGACGGTCGGCCTGCTTGGCGGCATCGGTGATCTCGCGCACGCGGTTCTGTTTGTCGCCATACAGCTCCCAGTCCATCTCGAACCCCTCATCGGGGCGGACCGAGCCGTCCTTGGGCGGCAGATCGCGGATGTGACCATAGGAGGCCAGAACCTTGTAGTCCTTGCCGAGATACTTCTCGATGGTCTTGGCCTTGGCCGGAGATTCGACGATGACGAGCTGCATAAGGCGGTTTCAGACACTTTCTTCGCGTGGACGTAAGGCTTTCTCACGTACACGCACGAGGGTGGTTCGCTGCGCCTCCTGCGTCAAGAGGGCGCGCACCGCAAGAGATAGGGACAAAAAGCCTCAGGCAAAGACCTCGCTGAGCGGGTCTTTATCGTGGGACAGCTCGCCGAACGCGCCAACGCCGAGGGCCAGCGACAGGCTGCCCGCCCTGCACAAAGGCGACCAGCACGCCCGCCACAGCCAGCAAGCCCCACTGTCGTTTCAAAACCTGCCAGCCCGCCCCGATCAATGTGCCTGCCGTGATGCGCATGATTGCCCCTTTCTGCCCTACACCGCCCGGCTGACCCGGCCCCCGGCATGACGGATGATAGCCCCGGTCAGTTCCATATCGATCAGCGCCGCCTGCACCTCGCCCGCAGGCAGGCCGCAATGGCGGATCAGATCATCCACGCCGATGGGCGCCACGCCCAGCAGCGCGGCGATGCGGTCATCCGTGCTTTCGCCGGTTGAGGATGGCTGCGCCGGGGATTCATCGGCAGCGGCCAGCGGCAGCGCCTCCTGCTTCGGCGCGCGCAAAGGCATGCGGGGCGCACCCTGAAAGTCGGTGAGCAGCTCCAGCACATCCTCGACACGCTGCACCAGCACCGCTATCCGCGCTCAGGGCGCCCTCATGCGCGGCGGCATCCACGCCCCGCGCAAGGCCGGAGATCACCGCACAGCCCTCCGCCGCCAGATCGCGGGCCAACCCGCGCGCCAGTTTCATCGCGCCTGCCGAGGCATTGCGCGCGCCGACAATCGCCACCGGGCGTCGCGCCGCGATGGCAGGGTCGCCCCGCACGATCAGGATCGGCGGCGCGCCCTCGGCCAGATCCAACAGGGCGGGATAATCCGCGCCATCATGGAACAGGTAGCGCCCGCCCGCCGCGCGCACGGCAGCCATCTCCGCCTCGACGGCTTTCACCGAAAAGGGCTTGAACGCGCTCTTGCCCGGCAGATCCGGCAAGCCCTCCAGCGCCGACACGGCCGAGCCGAAGCGCGCCAGAAGCTGGCGATAGGTGATGGGGCCGATGCCGGAGGAACGGATCAGCCGGATGCGGGCCACGCCCTCCTCGCGCGTCAAACCGGCGCGCTGGGGAGAGGTCTGCCCTGCCATTTACCCTTGGGTTTTGCTCGAACGGCCGACTCGCGGCTCGGTGCCTTCCAGCAGCCGGGCGATGTTCTGATGATGGCGCCCCACCACCAGCACCGCCAGCGCGGCCAGCACCGGCACCAGCGCCGTATAGCCCAGCGCCAGAGCGGCCAGCGGCGCGGCAATCGCCGCGCTCATCCCGCCCACCGAGGAAATCTTCGACAGCCGCGCCGCCGCGACCCAGGCCAGCGCGCTCACCAGACCCACCGGCCATGCGAGGCCCAAAGCCACGCCCAGCACCGTCGCCACGCCCTTGCCGCCGCGAAAACCCAGCCACACCGGGAAGCAATGGCCCAGCATCGCACCCGCCGCCGCCAGTTGCGGCGCGGCGGTCCATGCGCCCGCGAAAGTGCCTGCCTCGCCCCAGAGCGCGCGGGCGATCAGCACCGCGACCACGCCCTTGGCCATGTCGAGCAGCAGCGTCGCCGCCGCCAGACCCTTGCGCCCGGTGCGCAGCACATTGGTCGCGCCGATGTTGCCGGAACCGATCTGGCGCAGATCGCCCGCGCCCGTCACCCGCGTCAGGATCAGGCCGAAAGGCACCGATCCCAGCAGATAACCCAAGACCAGCGCCCCCAGCAGCGGGCTCAAACCTGTCGCACTCACTTGAAAAACCTCTCGATACAAAGCGGGAGGCATCGCTGCGCAGGCGCAACCTGCGCCTCTCCCCTGCCCTTTCCTTGTAGCGCCCGCGCGGCGCGACAGGAAAGCCCTTTGTCGCCTGCGCGTCTTTGCTTTTTGCGCGGGTGCCTTTTAGAAGCGGGGGCGTAAACTCCGACCCAAGGCCCTGAAACGACGTGACCCAGCCAGCGATTGATCCTGCCGCCCCGGTGCTGATGTTCGATTCGGGCGTGGGCGGGCTGACGGTGCTGGACGCCCTGCGCGCGCAGCTTCCCGATGCTCCGGTGATCTATGCCGCCGATCTCGCGGGCCTGCCCTATGGCGAGAAGAGCGAGGCGCAGATCGCCGCCCGCGTCTCGGGCCTGCTGGGCCGGATGACCGAGAGGCTGAAACCCCGGCTGGTGTGCATTGCCTGCAACACCGCTTCCACCATCGCGCTGGCCAGCGTGCGTGAGGTGCTGGAGGTGCCCATCGTCGGCACCGTGCCCGCCATCAAGCCTGCCGCTGCCATGACGCAGAGCGGCACCATCGGCCTGCTGGGCACCGCTGCCACTGTGCGCCAGAGCTATGTCGACCAACTGGAGGCCGAATTCGCGCAGGGCAAGCGCCTGCTGCGCCATGGCGCGGGCGAACTTGTCGCCGCCGCGGAGGCCAAATTGCGCGGAAAGCCGGTGGACCGGGCGGTGATCGAGCGCGCCGTCAACGGCCTGCGCAGCCAGCCCGGCGGCGAAGAGATCGACACGGTGGTGCTGGCCTGCACCCATTTCCCGCTGCTGATCGAGGAACTGGGCCAAGCCTTCGGCCCCGGTGTGCGCTTTATCGATGGCGCTCAGGGGATTGCCCGGCGCATAGCCTCGCTAACGCAGGGCCAGGGCTTTGCCCGCGCCCATGCCGACAGCGCGCTTTTCACCGGTTCGGCAGGTGACAGCGCGTTGATGCCCGCCCTGAAGGCGCGCGGGCTGGAAAGCGTTGCGCGTTTCTGAAATTTTCGAATATCAGACTTGCTTAAAGCGCAACACACCCTGCACATTTCTGCAAAATCGACCCAAATGCCTACTGACAGGGCACTAAAGTCCTGTCATCCTCATAAGCGATCACTGTCTTTGACTCTGGTCATTTTGCGGGGGCCCCGCTATGGGGCATAGGGAGGCAGCCCCGAGAAAAAGGGGCGCCAGCAGGATGAATGCACTCGTGAATTACGACCAGATTTTCGATTCAGCGATCCAGCGCCTCCACACCGAGGGCCGCTACCGCGTCTTCATCGACATCCTGCGCAACAAGGGTGCCTATCCCAACGCCCGCTGCTTTGCCGGGCACAACGGCCCCAAGCCGATCACCGTCTGGTGCTCGAACGATTACCTTGCGATGGGCCAGCACCCCAAGGTGATCGCCGCCATGGAGGAAGCGCTGCATGACGTCGGCGCGGGCTCTGGCGGCACGCGCAACATCGGCGGCAACACCCATTACCATGTCGATCTGGAAGCCGAACTGGCCGATCTTCATGGCAAGGATGGCGCACTGCTGTTCACCTCGGGCTATGTCAGCAATGAGGCGACTCTGGCCACGCTGGCCAAGATCCTGCCCGGCTGCGTGATCTTCTCCGACGAACTGAACCATGCCAGCATGATCGCCGGCATCCGCAACTCGGGCTGCGAAAAGAAGGTCTTCCGCCACAACGACCTTGAGCATCTCGAGGAGCTGCTGGCCGAAACCGATCCCAACCTGCCCAAGCTGATCGCTTTCGAGAGCGTCTATTCGATGTACGGCGACATCGCCCCCATCCACGAGATCTGCGACCTCGCCGAAAAGTACAACGCGCTGACCTACATCGACGAGGTCCATGCCGTGGGCATGTACGGGCCGCGCGGCGGCGGCATCACCGACCGCGACAATGCCGCCCACCGCATCGACATCATCGAGGGCACGCTGGGCAAGGCTTTCGGCGTGATGGGCGGCTATATCGCCGCCGACACGCGAATCATCGATGTGATCCGCTCCTACGCGCCGGGCTTCATCTTCACGACCTCGCTGTCGCCGGTGCTGGTGGCGGGCGTGCTGGCCAGCGTGCGGCACCTGAAATCCTCCAGCGTCGAGCGGGACGGCCAGCAGGCTGCCGCCGCCAAGCTGAAGAGCCTGTTCCGTGACGCCGGTCTGCCGGTGATGAACAGCACCACCCATATCGTGCCGCTGATGGTGGGCGATCCGGTGAAAGCAAAGAAGATCAGCGACATCCTGCTCGCCGAATATGGCGTCTACGTTCAGCCGATCAACTTCCCCACCGTGCCGCGCGGCACCGAGCGCCTGCGCTTCACCCCCGGCCCGGCCCATACCGAGGCCATGATGGAAGAGCTGACCAAGGCTCTGGTGGAAATCTGGGACCGGATGGATTTGAAGCTGGCGGCTTAATTTCGGGGTTTTTAAGAAAAGATAAGATGCGAGGGCCATCGCCCTCGCGCTCCCTTTAATGTCTGCGTTGCGCACAACCTATCGGTTGCGCACAGATTCTAGCGCCGCAGGCAGGAAGTTCCGCGCGCGCGCCTGGTGTGCAGATTCTCAGTTCGGTTGCCTGCGGCGCTTTAGCCAGCGCAGGTGGAGAGCCTATACGCCCCGTTTCGGAACCACTGCCCTCTCGTCGGAAGACGTCATGGGAGCGCGAGGGGGTAACCCCCTCGCATCTTTCTCC
>Ga0116227_10017350_pt1 | contig 10069 bp, 10 predicted proteins | sample S1TSphgellanicum_FD_89693 | JGI IMG/M metagenome (GOLD analysis project Ga0116227, IMG submission 89693) | Host-associated microbial communities from peat moss isolated from Minnesota, USA - S1T2_Fb - Sphagnum magellanicum MG | ecosystem: Host-associated > Plants > Peat moss > Unclassified...
CAGTCGGCTCATCCGCAAGGATAAGTTCTGGATGATTCAGAAGCGCTCTGGCGATTGCAGCACGCTGCTGCTCACCTCCGGAAAGCTGATGCGGCATTTTGTGTTTTTTGGTTTTCATTCCAACGCTGGAGAGAACTTCGTCAATTCTCGTTTCCATTTTCCGTTTGTCTTTCCAGCCAGTTGCTTGGAGCACAAAAAGAAGATTTTTTTCGATATTTCTGTCTGGTAACAGTTGGAAATCCTGGAAAACAATTCCGAGTTTTCTTCTCAGGTTAGGAACTTCAGATTGTTTCAATTTTTTCAAATCGAATCCGGCAACCTGTCCGCTTCCGCCTTGTAAAGGAAGTTGTCCGTAAAGAACTTTTAACAAAGAGCTTTTCCCTGAACCTGTTTTTCCGATAAGATAACAGAATTTTCCTTTTTTTATATGAAGGTCAACATCATTAAGAACAGTGAAGTTTTTCTGAACAATTTTTGCGTTGCTCAAATCTATAATATCTACTCCCGGGTCATTTCTGTGCGGCATAATTTCAAGTTGAAGGTTGTGAAAATCAAAAATAGCAAAAACTTATTTTTCAGCTTTTACTTTTGGGAAATTTTAACAACAAAAAATGTCTGAAACAATGTCCAGACACTTTTTGTATATGATAATTTTAAGAAATTATCTCTTAGCGCGCTGTGCACTAACAGTTAAGCTCTTTCTGCCTTTCGCTCTTCTAGCTGCCAACACTCTTCTTCCGTTTGGTGTAGACATTCTTTCACGGAAACCGTGCTTATTTCTTCTTTTTCTCTCAGATGGTTGGAATGTTCTTTTACTCATCACTAATATATTTAGTTCGTAATTACTATTAAATTTTCAGATTGCAAATATACAGCTTTTATTTTGCTCCACAAGTATTTGAAAACTTTTTTACAATAATTTTCAACACTTTATAATTTCATTTATTTGGGCAGCTTTCTCCGTCTTCCGTTCCCGCTTTTTTCTTTTTTAAAAAAAAGAAAAAGAGCTTCACTCAAGCCGGGCTGCAGATTCAGCATAAAACAAAAGTTATCATAAGACCGCAATTTTGCCATTCCGTAGGAAATCCAGAGAAGTGGTTCTACAAAGTCAAGCTAGATTGTTTGGATTCTTTAAGAATGACAAAATTACGTTTAATAATTTCAAATCTTTAAATTTGACCTAACCAAAAACAAACGATGATGATTTCAAAAGAAAATTCCGAACATTATATTTGGGGAAACAATTGTGACAGCTGGGTTTTATTGAACTCGGAACCCCTTTCTGTTAAACAAGAAATGATGCCTCCAAAAACAAAAGAACAACTTCATTTTCACAAAAATGCGCAACAGTTTTTCTTTATTCTCAAAGGAAAAGCAAGATTTTATAGAGACGAAAATATTTTTGAAGTTCCTGCAAATTCAGGGTTTCATATTCTGCCAAATCAAATTCATTTGATAGAAAATGATACAGAAAATGATTTGGAATTCCTGGTCATATCAAATCCTTCCACAAATAATGATAGATTTGCAATAGAAAAATAAAAGATGAAATCTCTATACAATCTTTTCGTAAGCCTGATGATTTTTGGGATGAAAGTCTTTTCCTTCTTTGATTCCAAAACCAAAAAAGGGATCAAGGGAAGAAAAGAATCTCTGAAAATCGTTCGTGAAAAAATTCAAGGGCAAAAAGTTTTGTGGATGCACGCAGCAAGTCTGGGTGAGTACGAACAAGGTTTGCCTGTTCTCGAAAAGCTGAAAGAACAATTCCCGGAACACAGAACTCTGGTGACTTTTTTTTCACCCTCCGGTTACGAAAATGTAAAGAAAAGAAAACAGATTGCAGATGCAGTTTGTTATTTGCCATTCGATAGAAAAAAAGATGTTAAAGATTTTGTTTCGACTTTTGAAACGGAAATTTTCTTTACTGTAAAATATGATTACTGGTACAATCTTTTGGAAGAACTGAAAAATAAAGGAACCAAAAACTATGTAATTTCTGCCCTGTTTTATGAGCATCAAATCTTTTTTGAGAATTATGGAAAATGGTTTGCAAAACAATTGAAAAATAACATCGACTGGTTTTTTCATCAAACGATCAAATCATCTGCTCTTGCGAAAAATATAGGATTGATTAATTCCTCAGTTTCCGGTGATACAAGATTCGATAGGGTGAAACAGTTTCTGAAAAGAGATAATCATCTTGATTTTATAGAAGGATTTAAAAAAGATCAAAAACTGGTTGTCTTTGGAAGTAGTTGGCAGGCAGAGGAAGATATTGCGCAAATGCTGGTGAAAAAACTACTGGAAGTTAAAATTGTCATTGCGCCTCACGATTTACACAGGATTCCCCACTTGCAAAAACTATTTCCAAATGCTCTGCTATACAGTAGTCTGACCGATCAACAACTATTGGCAGGTAATCATCAGTTATTAATTATCGATAGTATTGGAAAGCTTTCCAAATTATATTCTTATGCAGATTTGGCAGTTGTTGGTGGCGGATTTCATTCTGCCGGGTTGCATAACATTCTGGAAGCTGCAGTTTACGGCGTTCCTGTGATTTTCGGAAATCAGTATAAAAAAAATCCGGAGGCAGATGCGCTGATTGATGCAAAAGGTGGGAAGAGTTTTGATGATTTTGTAGCGGCTTCGGCTTTCATTACAGAATTGATTAAAAAAGATTCTCAAACTGAGGGCGAGGAAAAATCTTATCTGAAAGAAATGGCAAAACATGCGGGTGATTTTGTGAATTCCCAGCCTAATTCTACGGAGATTATTGTGAAGAAAATCTTATCTTAAAAATCCTTCGCTCTTGATGTTTTTTACAATCAACTCAAAATGATCCGGAATGTTTTCACACCTCAACCAATTGAAATCTAAACCGTTATTAATACAAAGCTTGCTTAAATAAATATTGTTGTCAATTTTCTCATTGAGGTTTTCCAGTAATTCATCAAACTCCATCCAGTAATCTTCGTCCAGTTTTTTGATTAAAGTTAAAGCTTTGAAGATCTTATTGATGAGATAAATGTAAAGTTTGTAAACGTTGTCAAATCTTTGCTGGAAAAGCTTTTCGCTGTGTTCTAAGATTTCATTAATTAAAAATAAATTCAAAGAAACTTCCCCGAATTTATCTGTTGTCACTTTTATATGTTCTGTGATTTCGGCACTTAATTTTCTGATCAGAACCAGAAAATATTTTTGATTCCCGGTGTATTTCGAAATTTCAAGAATCCTTTCACGGATATTTTCTTCCATTGTATTTCTCTTGTCATCGGTTGTTTCTTCATCAATGAGTTCGAAATATAATTTTTTCGACAAGAGCTTGTCCTTCTTTAATAATCTGAAAATCAGTTTATCTTTTTCGGTCGGAGAAAATTGACTCAAAGCCTGCTTAAATTCTTTTGAATATTCCATTAATTGAAAAGTTTAGAATATTTAATAAATCCGTTAAAGGCCCAATTGGCAGTGTAGTACAAAGATTTCAAAGTCGAAAATTTCATGTAATCTTTATAAACCAGATACTGGTCTTTCATCACATTTGATTTATTTCTGGAAACACTGTTGGGAAGCATCCGATATTTTGATAAAGTCTTTTTAAGAGGTTTTCCTTGCGGGATTTTTTTTAATAATTCCAGCCACATTACGTGGTCTTCGCGTTTTGTTCCTTCCGGAAAGTAGAATTTTCCAACTCTTTTAGAATCATACATTGATGCTAAAAGAGACAATCTGCAGGTTTTCAAAAGGTTGTTAAAGTTTACAATTGTGTCTGCTTCAAAATCTCCGATTTTATTAGGATTAAGATTTTCATCACAACGGGAATAAGTGGAGTAGGCTAACTCTGCGTTTTCATATTTCATAAAATTGACCATTTCTTCAAGAAAATTTGGTTCCCAAAAATCATCTGCATCCAGAAAAGTAATGAATCTTCCTGTTGCATTTTCGAGCGAAATATTTCTTGCGTGGCCGGCACCACCATTTTTCTCAGCTTTGAAAACTTTGATTCGGGAATCATTTTGTTTTTCCAGAATTTCCACCGAATTATCTGTCGAACAATCATCAGTAATCAGCCATTCCCAATCCTGGAAAGTTTGATTAAGGACAGAATTAATGGTTTCTTTCAGGTATTTTGAAGAATTGTAACTTGGTGTGATGATAGAGATTTCCGGCACTTGCGATTTTTTACAAAGATAGTTTTTGGAAAATAAATATAAAATAAGAAAAGAGCCTTGCGGCTCTTAATTTTAGATTTCTTTGCTCCATTGTATTCCGCTGATATCCGTCAGAATGATTTTATGAACAGGATCTTCTATTTCAAATTTTAACTCTGCTTTTGCGCCCAGAGGAAGTATAAGGCTGTGCTTGCCCGGTTTTATTTTGGAAACATAATAATTCTTAATGTTATCTCCTGAAAAAGAACTTAGGTCTTTCATTTCAAGTTTTTTTATTGTTTTGCCTTCTTTATCCAAAAACTCAATTCCAATTAAGAATGAACCATACACATCAACGCCCTCAATTCTCATTACATCAAAAGTTACAACGTGTTGGTCCTGCTTCAGATCGGAGATTTCAAGTTTCGGTTTGATGGATTTATTATGCAAAGTTCCATAAACACCTCCGTGAAAAACCTGATTGGTATAGAGTGTCAATCCAAAGATTAAAAAACTAATTATAATGAATGGTTTATATAATTTGGAATTCAGCTTTTTGTCCCAAATATTTTCATTTTCGAGAAACTTTTTTGAAAGTCCATCAATCGAAAATCTGCCGCCACCTAATTGGAAAAGTGTAAATCCTCCGGCAATTCCTAAAACACCAATTTGCCATTCGTCCAGGCAGGTTGTGCCAATCCATCCGGAGCCTAGCAAAATGCCCAAAGCTAAAAATATGATGATGAGACTGTTTAATCTTGTTTTAAATCCTAATATTACTAATAAACCAACGATACCTTCAATGATTGTGAAAGCCCACATTTTGGTTAAAAGAAGTTCAGGGTTGGTAACAAGATACTCGATTAATGGCTTTATGAATAAAGCGTTTGGAAGAAAATGATTGAATTTTTCACCAATGTATCCTGCGGCGTCCGGATCCAATTTGTTTTCTAAAATTAACCGTCGCCAAAAAGCGGAAAAATATGTCCATCCCAGGACGATTCGCAATGCTAAACCTGCATTGGGGTGGTGAATAATGGATTGTTTTGTCATTATTGCTATATAAAGTTAAACGTAAAAATTAATACAAGTTGAGATTGATTTTTACGTATTAGCAATTTTGAGTTGAGAATAAAGAATAAAAAGTTTTTGAGAAGTTGTGCCTGATTTGGAAGAAGTCGCAATGGTTTTATGACTTCGTTTTTCATGATCGAAAATGAAAACGAATGTTTTCGGCAGGGAAGGTGATATCGTGATATTTGCAAAATCATGAAATCGTACTTCTGTTTTTTTCGAGAGATCTTCGCAGATAGGAGTTTTAAAAGATAAAGATTTGTTGGGTGAGGTTTTATGAATATTGATATTTTCTTCTTGGATGATTTGTTGGATTGATGCTTTGATGCTGCACGGAGACAACACTAACATTACAAACAGGAAAAACCGCAAAAAGAAATTCATTATAACAAAATTACTGTTTTATTCTTTATTGGGTGAAAAGTCATCTTGATCCTGGTCGTAAAGTTAGTTAAATGTTTGACAATTTTTCCTATCTTTGAAAGTCTTAAATATTTAAGATTTCGCTCATAATATTGCATTGCGAGCGTTTTTTTTATTTTTAACACAATGATTTTAATCAAATTAACGTTGATATAGACTTGACTTTAAATTAAATTTTTTAACTTTGCGCGTCAGTTTTTAAAGATATTAATTTTGGATTAAATGATATTAATGGTAATTTTAACTACAAAACAATAAATTTAAAGTGTTTTACGATCATCAGCAGATAGACAAAAAGTGGCAAAAATACTGGAAGGATAATCAAACTTACAAAACTTCCGATTCAAGAGATAAGCCTAAATTTTATGTACTCGATATGTTTCCTTATCCTTCGGGAGCGGGACTTCATGTGGGCCATCCGCTAGGTTATATTGCTTCGGATATCTATGCTAGATTCAAGAGACATCAGGGCTTCAATGTTCTGCATCCGGTTGGATATGATAGTTTTGGACTTCCTGCTGAACAATATGCTATCCAAACTGGGACGCATCCTGCAATTACAACGGAACAAAATATCACGAAATACGAGGAGCAATTAAGAAAAATCGGATTTTCATTTGACTGGAGCAGAGAAGTGAGAACTTCTGACGCTTCTTATTATAAATGGACGCAATGGATTTTCATTCAATTGTTTCATTCGTGGTATAATAAAGATACGGACAAGGCAGAATCTATTGAAACTTTAATCCAACATTTTGAGGAAAAAGGAACGGAAGGTTTGGATGCCAATCAAAATGAGGAATTAACTTTCACTTCAGAAGATTGGGAAAATAAATCTGAAATTGAGAAAGAAGAAATATTATTGAATTATCGTCTCGCTTTCCGTGCAGAAACAACTGTGAACTGGTGTCCAGCTTTGGGAACCGTTTTGGCGAACGACGAAATCAAAGACGGAAAATCAGAAAGAGGCGGTTACCCAGTTTTCCAAAAGAAAATGATGCAGTGGAGTATGAGGATTTCTGCATACTCGGAAAGATTGTTGCAAGGTTTGAAAGCTTTGGACTGGCCTCAACCTTTGAAAGATGCTCAGGAATATTGGATTGGAAAATCTCAGGGTGCACAAGTAAGATTTGCAACTGAAAACGGAGAAACGATTGAGGTTTTCACAACAAGACCTGACACGATTTTCGGAGCGACCTTTATGGTTTTGGCGCCGGAAAATCCTATGGTTCAAAATTTAACAACTCAGGAACAAAAAACTGAGGTTGATAATTATATAGAAGAAACTTCCAAAAAAACAGAACGTGATAGAATGGCTGACGTGAAAAACGTGAGTGGCGCTTTCACTGGAAGTTATGCCATCAATCCGTTTACCGGGAAGAATATTCCGGTTTATATTTCGGATTATGTGTTGATGGGTTACGGAACTGGTGCTGTGATGGCGGTTCCTGCGCACGACGAGCGCGACCATAGATTTGCGAAGAAATTTAATCTGGAAATCATCAAGGTTGTAGAATCTGATGTGGATGTTCAGGAAGAAGCTTACGATTCTAAAGATTCGGTTTGCGTGAATTCAGATTTCTTGAACGGTCTTAATTATAAGGATGCAAAATCAAAAATAATTGCTGAAATCGAAAACCGGAGAATTGGTCACGGAACGACGAATTACAGACAGCGTGATGCGATTTTCTCCAGACAAAGATATTGGGGCGAGCCGGTTCCTATCTATTATAAGGAAGGAATGCCGTACACTTTGCCAAATTCCGCTTTGCCTTTGGAGCTTCCTGAGGTTGAGAAATATCTACCGACAGAAGACGGCGACCCGCCATTAGGAAATGCGAAAACATTTGCGTGGGACGAAGCGAACCAAAAAGTGGTCGACACAGTTTTGATTGATGATAAGACTGTTTTCCCTTTAGAACTATCCACGATGCCTGGTTGGGCAGGAAGTTCTTGGTATTTCCTAAGATATATGGACCCGAATGATGATGAAGTTTTTGCTAAAAAAGAACTGACCGATTATTGGGGACAAGTTGATTTGTATATCGGCGGAAGCGAGCACGCAACCGGACATTTATTATATTCCCGTTTTTGGAATATGTTTTTGAAAGACAGAGGTTATATTGAACAAAATGAGCCTTTCCAAAAATTGATTAATCAAGGGATGATTTTGGGGATGAGTGCGTTTGTTTATAGAATTGATGGGACAAATCAATATGTTTCTAAAAACTTAATTAGCGAATATAAAACTCAATCGATTCACGTTGACGTTTCTTTATTAAAAGGAACAACCGACGAATTGGATACTGAAGCTTTCAAATCTTGGCGACCAGATTATGCTGATGCAGAATTTATTTTGGAAGACGGAAAATATATCACAGGACGTGAAGTTGAGAAAATGTCCAAGTCAAAATACAATGTAGTAAACCCAGACGATATCTGTAATGAATATGGCGCGGACGGTTTAAGATTGTACGAAATGTTCCTTGGTCCATTAGAGCAATCCAAACCTTGGAACACGCAAGGTCTTAGCGGAGTTTATGGTTTCTTGAAGAAATTCTGGAACTTGTATTTCAACGGCGATACTTTTGAAGTTTCTGATGAAGAGCCAACGAAAGCGGAATTCAAGATTCTTCATACCTTAATCAAGAAAGTGCTTTTTGATATTGAGAATTTTTCTTTCAACACTTCTGTGTCATCATTTATGATAGCAGTCAATGAGTTACAGAAACTGAAATGTAATAAGAGAGCGATTCTTGAACCATTGGCAATAATAATCTCACCTTATGCGCCACATATCTGTGAAGAGGTATGGAATTTGCTGGGAAATAATTCGTCTATAGAGTTCGAGAAGTTTCCAATTCTCGATGAAGCTTATCTTGTAGAAGATGAGATAGATTACCCAGTAAGTTTTAACGGAAAGATGAAATTCAAAATCAAATTACCTGCTGATCTTGGTAAGGAAGAGGTAGAGAAAACTATTTTGGAAAATGAAAACACAAGAAGATACTTGGATGGGGAAATGGTGAAAAAATTCGTTTTTGTTCCGAAGAAAATCATTAATATTGTCTCATAAGTAAACAATGAAAATTTGGTTTTCTAAAATTTAACAAAAATTTATTATATATTATATAATGATATTATTGAATTGCTAAAAATAAAAATATAGCTAATTTTTTACTTTTATTTTACGATGTTTAGAAAGATTGATAATAAATTCATAAAATATAAGTTTAATTTTAGTAATATTTCAAAGCTTAGTATATTGCAGTAACAAAAAAAATCCAAAGTCACATTATTTAGTTTGCATTTTTAAATAATTTGACTTTATTTTACAGAATAAAATTTAACAATTATAATTTAGTTTTAATATGGAAATGAATGTTTCAAACACAGACGAGCAAGTTGTTGCTAGAAAAAAAGGAGGTCTTAATCCTGCTGTAATTATCCCAATTTTATTAGTGATCGGTATTGCTATCTTTTTCTTTGTATTAGGTAATCCATCCAATTTTCAAGAAGATGCGCGTATCGCAGGTAAGGCTTCAGTAGCATTTGCTGATATCGAAAGTAAAGAATTACATCCGCATGGATTAGGCGTTATTTACATGGGAGGAATACTTGTTCCTGTATTGATTACTTTTATGATCATCGTGATCGTTTTTTCAATTGAGAGAGCTATTGTATTGAGCAAAGCTTCAGGTAGCGGAAATGTTGATAATTTTGTTGTAAAAATCAGAAGCTTACTTAACCAAAATAAAGTTGACGAGGCTTTAGAAGAATGTGACAGACAACAAGGTTCTATCGGGAATGTTGTGAAAGAAGGTTTGACGACTTACAAAGCATTGGCCCACGACACAACTCTAGACAAAGAACAAAAAATGGCAGGTCTTAACAAGGCTATTGAGGAAGCTACAACTCTAGAAATGCCAATGTTAGAAAAAAATATGAATATCTTATCAACTCTTGGTACTGTTGCAACTTTGGTGGCACTATTAGGAACGGTAATCGGTATGATCCGTTCATTCCAAGCGTTAGGTGATGCAGGAGGAACCCCTGATGCTGCAGCGTTATCAATCGGTATTTCAGAAGCCTTGATGAATACGGCTTTAGGTATTGGTACTTCTGCTGTTGCAATTATTCTTTATAACTATTTTACATCTAAAATTGATGGATTAACTTACAAGATCGATGAGATCTCTATGAGTATCCAACAATCTTTTGCTGAATTTCACTAAGAAATTGAGCATTTTATAAAATGTATTTTACATTTTAAATTTCATTAAATAGTTAAATAGACAAAACAATGGCGAGAATTAAACCAAAAAGACATGGTGTAGCTCTAGATATGACGGCAATGTGTGATGTAACATTCTTACTTCTTACATTCTTCATTATGACTACCCAGTTCAAAAAGCCCGATG
>Ga0116227_10017351_pt1 | contig 10069 bp, 3 predicted proteins | sample S1TSphgellanicum_FD_89693 | JGI IMG/M metagenome (GOLD analysis project Ga0116227, IMG submission 89693) | Host-associated microbial communities from peat moss isolated from Minnesota, USA - S1T2_Fb - Sphagnum magellanicum MG | ecosystem: Host-associated > Plants > Peat moss > Unclassified...
GAATTTTGAATTGATGAAGAGCATGATCATATAAATTGTTTGAATGAAAATGAAAATTTTGTATATTTACCATCTATGTCGATCTCAATAACTAGCTTTGAATAAATAATTTTCTTCATTATTATATCTTCTCCTTCATCAAAACAATTCATAAGTCTCGTTTGAACTTGTTCTTGTGATAATCCATTTCACTTCTTGTATTTATATGCAAATTGAATGAAATTGTGATGGCATCCATGGTGTGTGACATGTTAGACATGAATGTGGGCAAGAGCATAACATTTTACTTACATGTTATGATTTAAATTAACCTTAGTTACAAACTATAATGGAATTTTACAAACATCACCATGATTGCTTTTAAATCATTGTTGCATAAAGTTTCAAATTATTATTTGATATGACATAACAAGATTCATTTATGTGAAGCTAACATGTGAAGTCATTCCACAATAAAAAAAATATAACAAAATAATGAATATAGTCAATCTTAGATGGATTTTACAATTCATAACAGATCACACTAATAGAAAATGGCAATTTTGCAACTAGTCCCTACAACTAATTTTTAGTTGCAAGCGACATTTGCAACTAAAATATTAATAGTCACATTGGACAAGTCACATTAACACTAGTCACAAATGACAACAAATTTTCGATAAAAGAAAAAGTCAACAAAATATGTTTTCATCCTTTGACTTGTCATATATGTATTGTCATTTGCAATTAGGATGCAACTTTTTTTATGAACAATGGGAACAAATTATGTGTTGCCACATGCCCCAACTATTAATAATTTAAAATATTTTATTATTATTTTGAAATAATCCAAAACATTTAATTTTTATGTTTGCATGGTTTAGATTATGACACATGGTGCAATAGAAATTTGCCATGCGGCATATTAATTGAATTTGTCCAAATTCAATTTAAATCAATATTTAGGTATGTAGGTTGAACTAAGTACCCACCTACCTATATACCTATCTACCCATCTAGGCTAAGCATTTATCTAAATAGGACCTATTTAACTACTTAGGCCAAATACCTACTTAGGTAGGTAGGTAGGTAGGTAGAAAAATAGGTAGGTAAGTTAAGGAAATAGGTAGTTAGGTGTAAGTACATGAATATTTATATTTTATTTTGGGTTAAGTGGTTTTCATTGGCTCATCCCATATGTCCATGTTTTTAAAATATGAAAATGTAAAAACAAAACACCTTGTTTATATACTTTTCAAAATTAGAATGAAAGCCAAAATATATGAGATAAACTTTTTAGTAAATCATTTGTGACTAACATTTTTAGTAGCAAATGACTTGCAATTAAAAATTTTGTCCCAGAAGTTTTAGCTTTCATTCTCATCTTGAAAAATATACAATTAAATAGGTAAGCGACAACTAACTAGCAAACTAATTAACTAATAAAATTAATAATTATTTAATGAATAAAATATTAAAAAATAAATTAACAAGCTTCCTAATTAATTAATTAACAACTAAACTAGAAATTAACTAATTCACTTAATAAACTATCCAACTAACTAATTATTTATAGTAATAATTATTAATATATTATGATTACTGAACTAATTATATTATTGATTATTATTAAAATTTACTTAATTTATTAGCTGGATAAATAGTAATAATATTTAATTTAATTATATATAAACTATAATGATCTATCAACCAATTTCATTAACTAGTAATTGGTTAATATAAAAATAATTAGCTAATTAATAATAACTAATTAGTTACTATTCCATAACCAAATAAATTAATATAAAAACTGAAATATTCAGTAATTAATAATCAATAATTAATGATTATACAAATTGAGTACTAGCTTTTAAAAATATAATAATATAATCAAAACCTAGCCTAGGTTGACTATTTTATTCTAATTATTCCCATTTATATTTTCATTTTTATAGTTCATAATAAATATAAATGTAAATATTTAATAGTAATAATAACATTAATTCAATTATTATTGTAGTTAGTTGGTAGCCAAGGTTCACTATTTTTTTATTATTATTCATATTATTACTTCACTCATTATAGATATTTATGAATTATTACAATAAATATTTTATATTTTTAACAAGTATACTTTTCCTTTGAAAATAATTTCTGCATTTCTATATTAATTTATTAGATTTCCATTCTAACTACTACAATAATTATTATAATATAGTAATACTTCATAATTGACTACTTATATTAATAATAAACATAATACTAATAATGTAATTCGTAGCTAGCCTAGGTTAGCTTTTATTATTATATATTATTATGTCACTTGTTAGATCTATTATGATTTATTATAATTAATTATTATTGTTAATACATAAAAAATAAAACTTAAATAAATACATTAGTCATTTGAAAGGAATTTAATAATATAATAATAATATACTGGACTTTTAGTAATTATTTCAGTAATTATATAATTATTTTTCCTATCATTTTAATATCATCATCATCATCATCATCATGACCATTATGAAATAAAATATTACTATTTTAAAAAAATTAGTGAAAGATAATATTGAAATTTAGCTTTTTATTACATGTAATTGATATAAACATATATAAAATATTAATATTAATATTAATGATTGTCAATTGTAATAATTTTAAGAAGTATCATAAAATGGTTTGGATAAACTTGTAATATGGACAAAATATATTTAGTAAATTTTTGACATAAATTTTTGACATATTCAAAATATACACTAATTAGTGTAACCATAATATTGAAACCATTTATGTTAATTATTTTACTTGAATACACATGTAATATGGTTATTCATATACATTCAAAATATATGTTTATAAATCTTAATACACCCAATTATATTCCTTAAAATTCATAAAATACACCTTTGTATTCATAGGGTTACAACTAAATTGGTCACATTTGCAACTAATGGGACATAAATTGTTCTTCTTGGATGAAATCAAACTAAATGTTGTTCACATGGATGGATGAACACCAAAATAGTCGCAAATTAGTTGCAATGTAGTCACAAATATGACCAACACAAGAAATAGTTGCAAAAATGTCCAAATATAGTTACAAATAACTAATAGTCGCATGTAGTCACAAATAAAGTGGTTACATTTTGGCCAATTTCTACTAGTTTCATTAATTACAACACAAACTAAAAAAATAATAAATATGAATTTATCTAATAATGTATTTGTACAATTACCTATCTGAATTTATACCACCATAATTTAAACCCTCTTTAACAAAATTTATTAAAGGTTAATCTTTGAAAAATATGCAATTACAACAAAATGAGTTAAAGGAGGTGTTGAATATACAATTTTAAGGTACCATTTCTAGTTTTAAAACTAATTGTATATAACCTTTAAACAAAATAAATAAGTCTTTTCTAACATTGTGTTCATTCATGAAATTATAATCCTATGAATTTGGAATCATTGAATGGTATTGTGAGATTTTTTTTCATATGCAAAACACTTATTGAACAATGCTTAAATATAATGCATAATATGAACATGTTTCTTGTTACTCAAACTTTAACCGAATGCTTTCAAAATTTATTGTGAACTTTCATATACTTCACAAAAACAAGGCCACATGTATTAAATTATTCAAAAAAAATTATATGTTTGTATTGGGCATTTGCATGGTATGGTGTAAATAGATGGAGTAAAAATTTGAAGTACATATAGTATCAAAAGTAGTAACACGTAAAATTTTATTCATTTTGAATTATTATAGGAATTGCATATAATTGATTTATGTTTTAATAATAATAAATTTTAAATTTTAAATGACTATGAAATTGATTCAAAATTATGTTTTATGTAAATGTACCAACTACAATTTTATAAAGGTTGTTTTAAACACCATGTTTGATAACGGTGAGACAATAATATACCATTTTTTCCTTAATTTCACACAAGTTTCATTTTATTCTTATAGAATGATAAGAACAACATTTAGCCCGATTACATATGCACTAAAAGAACATTTTACAATAAATAAAAAGGTCATAATCATCAATCTTAAATCATAATATATTATCCTACCAAATATTTACATGTCATCTAATTTAAACTTCATGGCTTTAAAACAAATTGATATTTTTATTGGAGATTTTTTTTATGGTTTTTTTTTGTATATGAAAAAATTCATGGAAAATTTCCCATTGAAATCAATATTTTTTAGTCTTTTTTATTGCATTATGGTGTTATGATGAACAATTGTAATTTGAAAGTGTAATTCAATTAAAAATTGAATTATTCATATGTGCATCAATTTCACAACATAACAAGAGTTTAGGATGTTATCCACCTTTAATTGCACATTTCCATCACAAAATCTTCTCCACATATTTGGTTCAAGCCACATAAAAAATGAATTGTAAATAAATTTGTCAAAATGCAACTTCTTTATGTCTACACCATACCATGTGAACATTATTTTTGAACCTTTTTACATACCCAATTTAAATTATTTTTGAATTTCTTTAATGATTAAGATAATTCACAATTCATGATCATGGCTAAAAATAAATTCACACATTTGATTATAATATAGGGCTTGATGTAAGAATTCTAGATGTTTATTATATTATGAGTCATATTTGGTCTCAAAATTTATATCCAATTTGAAATTTTTGGCATCATATGACCAATAAAAAAAGGCAATATGTTTAATGCAATCATTGGAAAAGAATTTAACCATACTACCTATGGCTTTTTTTTATTGTGATCAGATTCAAAAACATTGATTGAAATATCAAAATGGGCAAATGTCCCGCAAATGTATTAAAAAAGGTTTAAATATGGTGGTATGAACTTGGATATGGAAAAAGGTGTTAAATTTAATGTCATTTGAACCAATTTGAGAATCAATCTTATTCATTGGGCTTAAAATGCAAAGGAAATGAACTCTCAAATGAACTATTAAATATTACTTTTGGTACATTGTAGAATGTGTTTTTATCCTACCTAAAACTAATCTCTTGCCTAAAAAAGTATCCACATTCATGGAAGTTGGATATTTCAATGTAGGAGAAAATTGGGGAGGAACATTGCTAGGAAAACAAATCTTGACAATCAATGAGACAAGCAAACACATAGTGAAAAGATGATTATTTTTCTCTTTTGGGGGTGGGGGGAGAGGGGTAGATTATTTTTTTGGTTTGTTTTCTGGGAGAAGGGGAACCAATGAGTTGGTAGCCACCTAACATTAAATCATTAGACTAATGGTAGTTCCCTAACTACAAAACACATCTCAGTGAAACCTTTTTTTCCATTTGTGTTTGGTGATCTTATATGTGTTCAACACCACCACAATTTACCCCATAAGGTTTTCCTAAAGTTAAATTGTCATACAATAGAAAACTTGAGTTTTGCACTTTTAAAAAGTTGTGTCCTTATATGTCTAGATAACCCAAGGACCTATTTAAAAAGGGACTACAACCTAGTCCAACAAAAAATGATTTCATGGTCTAAATCCAATGTAATTTCATCACAATTGTAAACTTCTAATTTGGATATACCGAAAGCTAACTTAGAATCTAGACTTGAAACTACCCGATACCTTGTTGGTAACACTAACCTAAACACAAGTTACATTATATGATCCTTGCCAATCATATCATGTTTGCATTGCCATCAAGTGTGATACACGGGTATTTTAGGTTTGTTTATGTTTGAATTAGGGGGATTTGACACTTTGTTTGGATTTTCTTTTTCTACATTTGATTTTTACATCATTTTTGTTGGAACCATTTGAACAACTTTAACATTTGGAAGCAATCCTTGGCAAATTAAGTGTATACCAATATTGTACCTTGATGTTGGATTCCTACATATTAATTTGAAACATATAAAATCAAAAAGCATAGTGCAAAAAGTATATTGTTGATTAACATTAAACTTATTGTATAAATGTTTGTATTGGATAAATAGTTTCATTAGAAAAGGATATTGGGATGTGTATAATATTATTAGTTTGATTTGATTAAATTTTGATTTGTTTTACATTTGTATATATACTCTTTTTGGGGTGGGGGTGTGAAGGACACAACATAAAAGTTGGCTTTTACAATCCAATGTAAAAGCCAATGAGCCCATAACCTCTAACCCACAATGTGATTTTTTTTCAAATATTGAAAGTGGCAAAAAATTGTAATTCTAGAAACACATTTAAGTAACTTATCATGAACTATTCTTCAAGTAGTTCATGATTAGTGAAACATGATGTTACTTTTTCAAATTATAAAATATTGCAAAAAATGGCAAAATTTTGTTGAAAACCCACAATTTACACATAAGAAACAAATTTTTTCCAAAAACATTCATGAAATAACAAGATTTTATTCCACCAAAAAATCACTAAACAAGCTTTGGAACCCTTCAACAAATCAAATATTTGTACAATGGGTGCATGGTTTTTCAAGTAGTTTGTATTCAAACAAGGGTTAAATTATTAATGTAGATAACATATAAGGTTTGTGGAATAGGCATTTGCCTAAGTGCAAAGAAAAAAATATTGGCCAATGAAATTGTTTAGAGTGATGTTTTCAATTTTTTTAAACACTTGCTTGTACCTACATGTTGCATGCAAATGACATGCACTTATCATGATAGGTCAAAAGACATGTAAATTTTGACATGCAAGTGAGTGTGCATTGGAATTTTAATATTTTACAATGTTTTAAAACTTTTGATAACCAGTTCTTTGTTTTTGAAGTCCATTTTCCCTTTTTATTTTGTTTAAGTCCTTCATTGTCCATGGGGTCATAAGCATTTTGTTTGTGAATAGATTTTTTAATTCTCCAAGGAACATAAATTTGAAGTGTTGAATGTGTTGGTTGCAAAATAATTGAATAGGTGTTTGCAAGTAGCAAAGCAATTTACCTCATAAGACAAGTGAGAGGGGTTGAAGATGGTTAAAACACTCTTATGATGTGGTGCCACAAATTGGTTGATGTTGTATGTTGTGAATGAATGTTTGTGTTACACACATGTTGCATGGGCTAATGTCCACACAATAGTCAATGAAGCATCATAAAGATGGTGTTAAGTCCTTCATGATAATTTGTGTTATAGGGATAAGGGCAAACCATGCCCAAATTTCTTAGATGATGCACTAGCTATGTTTTATCTTTTAGCATACTTTTTTTTTTTGCAAGAAAATGAGGCTGAAAAAGATGTTAGCATGACATGTGTTCAAGCTTCAATTGAGTGTAAACTTATATATGGCTAAATTTGGAACCATGTTTTCTATTTTAAGATTGTGGGTTGCACATGACAATCTAAATTCCTCATGTCCATTGACAAAGAACTAAAGAATAGTTTATAACACTTAAATGGTTAATGAATGCTCAAAAAACATAGCCTTGTGAAAGCGTATTTCACTAGACAACAAAATTGTTCATCAAACTCCTTGTTATCATTTCTTAGTACAATTATGCCATCTTTCCATGTTTGTCACATGCCATTTGATTATTTGAGGTGACATATTGTCAACAACTAAGGTTATTTTGGTGTAGTCATTGATGCTTGTGACAATGCCAAAAGGTCCAAGCATGAAAAAGTGAACCAAAAAATATGTTCATTCAAAATCTTGTTTCTAAATATGATAAATTTTAACATAAACATAAGAAATTGGATTCAAAACATTTCAAAATCTTATTTTGAAAACAATCAAACCTCCATTGAATTCGTTAAGTTAAATATAAAATTTGAGGAACTTCATTATATAATAAAAGTAGGTAGTAAATGCAAATAAAACCAATTAGTGAATATTATGTTTTTTCTGATTTAACATTAAAGGTTAGATACATTTTGATTATAATTTATGATAAAGTTGAAAGTTTACAAATACATTTTTTTACATGCTAGTAATTTGAAATAGAAAATTTCAATATTTCTATTTTGTAAGTAGTGACATTTGCCTAAATTTCATTGAAATTATTTAAACCCGCTTTAAACATGTGGTTTTAAAATATAGTTTGAACAAAATAAAAAAAACATGTTCATAATAATTAGTGAACTAAAATAATATTTTTGAATTTAATGTGCCAAGGCTTGTTTGATGGCCACTTTCCATTTATGCTACAAGGATCATGAACAATCCACTTTTCTTTGCTTTCACCAAAAATTTTATGAATCAATATTTCATCATTATGCAAATTGCATGTTTAGACTAGAACTTGTTCCTATTTCATAAGCTGTTAATTGAATTCAAAAGCTAATAATGATGTTTAGTTGAACTAATTTCAAGTTCATAGTTTTATTCAAAGGAATCTAGCATCTAGTGTAGGCCCAAGTTGTTTAATCATTTTCATTTTATTATCAAGTGGAATGAAAAAATTCCTATCATGTTCAAGTTGCATCACAACCCATTGCAATATTTATGTTTGTTAATAAAAAAATCATGCATGTGTGTGTTACAACTTCAAAGATTTGTTATAACAAGCCATGTTAAGTTTAATGCACAATCACTAGAAGAAAACTAGAAAAAAATCATGGAAACAGAGCCTTTGGCCATTGCTATCATTTACAACTATTTTTAGTTACAAAAGACATGTATTTCTAAAAATTGCTTAGTTGAATTAAACAAGTTGCTTTACACACTAGTTGCAAGTGTGGATGAAATCAATGGTCAACAAATACTTCACCATCATTATATTATTGTATACCATTCGTATATTACCATAAAAATTAGCAATTTACATAATGAAATGTGGCAATTGAAAAATGTTTTTAAAAAATTGTTTAAAAAATAGATAATGGATCCTCATTGTCTAATTTAAATGGTTTTAGATTGTGACACATGGCGTAATACCAATATGCCATGTGACATTTTTGGATTTTGGTCCACATGAATTAAAAATAAATATTTAAGTAGGTGGGTGGGACTAGGCAAGTAAGTAGGTAGGTGGGTGGGTTAAGGAGATATGAAAGTATTTAAATTTTTTTCTAGGTTTAATTTTTGGGGTTAAACTTTTTTAAAGGTTAAGCTCCTTTGGCTCATCCCAATTAACATGTGTTTTTTTATATGTGTTTTTATATGTGCAAATGTAGGACAAAGCCTCCTCATTATATAATTCTCAAGATGGAAGTGGGGGACAAAACATATGGGATAAAAATTGAAGTTGCAATTTAGTTACAAACTAAGTTGCAACTAAAAAGATTATTTCATATCTTTTGTCCTCTTTTTTAATTATTTTGATTATATAACTAAATAGATAAGTAACTAACTAACTATTTAAATAAATAAATAAATAATCATTTTTTTACTTTATTAATTCATAATTCATAAATAAAAAAATAAACGACTAAAATAATAACTAATAATGATATAATGGAAGCATTAGCACACAAAATGGTTCAAGCAAAAGCATGTTATTGATAGCTTTGTGAAAAAAAACATATTTACTTGATTATGGAGAAATTCCACAATCATTGTTTGAAAATCAGATGACATTGAGTATGGTTAGAAGTCATTTATGGGTGTCAATCACAAATTGTTACAATAACCTTCACCATTAATAATAGTGGCACATTAGCATGACTTGTACATCATGTGGAAAGATAACATATGTCATCTTTCAAATAATTTCTTTGAGGACGAAGAAAAAATTTCACTGATTGTAAAATGAATAAAGTCCAAAAAAACATGATATGGCAAGATTTCAAAATGTCATTCAAGATCTCAAATACAAATGGAGCAAACAAGCCATGACACTAGAAGAAAAACATGTATTTTCAACTAGTCTTTGTGACTAAATTTTAGTCGCAAGAGACATTTTGCAACTAAAATCTTTTTAGTCGCCTAAAACAAGTCGCATGTGATAAACTAGTCGTAAATCACAAAGGGTATTATATGAAAGAAAAAGTTAACAAATACATTTCATCCTTTGACTCCATTGTATACGTATTGTCACATACGACTAAGATGCAACTATTTTGGTCACAATTGAGGGCAAATCATGTGTTGCCACGTGTCTTAATATTTGATTATTTAAAATATACATTATAAAATAATTATTATTTTGAAATAATCTAGGAC
>Ga0116227_10017352_pt1 | contig 10069 bp, 10 predicted proteins | sample S1TSphgellanicum_FD_89693 | JGI IMG/M metagenome (GOLD analysis project Ga0116227, IMG submission 89693) | Host-associated microbial communities from peat moss isolated from Minnesota, USA - S1T2_Fb - Sphagnum magellanicum MG | ecosystem: Host-associated > Plants > Peat moss > Unclassified...
AATTTTTTGATTTGGGAATTTCGATCTCTGTGACAGTTATTACCCAACTAACAACTTTGAGGACCTAAACCGAAGTGGCTAAAATCCTCGATAAAGGACCTGAATCGAGATTCTCAGTACCCGGTCCAGACCTCGAGACGGACCTGAAACGAGGTTCCCAGAAAGAAAACCCGTCGTTGGGGACCTGAAACGAGGTCCTCAGAGAGAAAACCCGTCGTTAAGGTCCTGAAACGAGGATGCACTCTTTTACTCACCAACACTGAATTTTTTTTTTTAAAATTAATTTTAAAAATTAAATTATTTCTCTGGGGCCTTGACCTAGACCTATACACGTGCACTCTTTTACTCACCAACACTGAATTTGTTTTTTTTAGGGATTCATAACATCCATCTTTGATTTGTTTGGGAGAACGGCTGTTATGAATCTTGAAAATCGACCTGATAACCATCGGGGGTCTGTTCCTGTTTTTCAAAAGAAGTTTGAAACAAGAACCTAGACCGACGGTTCTTTGAAAAAACAGGCCAAGGCAGCCGCTGCGAGGGGCCGGGCGAAGTGCCACGGGTGCCTGGAGTGACGTAGCCACGGGTTGCCCTCACTCGTATATATATATGGATTTATCAAACTCTATTTGTAATTATCAAGTGAAACAACTTTATTTATAACACATAAAATATAACCCTCTAACCTTCACTACACCAAAAAAAAAAAGTTGCAACTTTTGAAGATGAGATAGGAACACAAGAAGGAGAGTGTATATGATGTATAAAAAGATTGAAGAAAAAACAATTGACAATGAAAGCCTATTGTGCACCTCAAGGACATATCAATGAAACCGTGTAAATAAAAAGTTGACCAATAAAGTGTGAGGCTATTGGCTACATGGGTATATGGCTATTGGCAATTGGTTATTTGCTAGTGGCTATGGCTACAGTTATTGCCTATGGCTATTGGTCATTGGTTATGGATATATCACTACGGTTATTGACTATATGGATAGGGTTACATTTGGTCCTTAGGATTTGGGGTTAGAACAAGCTTTAAGTGAGTTTGAGTGTTCGATTTTTAGGGCTTTAGGGTTGGGTTTTTAAAAAATTAAGGTTTACAGTTAGGGTTTTTCAAATATGATCTAATTTTTAAGGTTATGGGTTTTTGGAACATAACATAGTTTCTGATTCGTGTAAAACTATTGGAGTAAAAAACCAATATTTATAGTTAAAATTTAAAAAGCTACAGCCATGGACTAAATGTAGTGATAAAAAATGTTGTTTTAAGCTGATGTTTTTGTGTATGTAAAACAAGGAAATCAAAAATCAACCCCAAATAGGTCAGTTTAGGGTTAAGGTAAGTCAAAATTTGTAGATTTGGATTAACATGTCAAGTGCATAAAAGAAGAAATCATTCTTGCAAGCTTCCTTTCATTTTCATTTGAAAACTTAAAAGATGTCTTTTTCAAGATCCTCAAATTGTTCTTCTTCAAATAGTGATGGTTTTACTTTTACTTGAGTGATGAGGAGATCCTAGAGGATATGAATAAAGATTATCTCATGATCTTCCAAATGATGTCAGCAATAACTTGCAACTCTAATGAATTTTTCACTTCACATGAGATGGAGGAAACGATAGGGCAATTTGTCAACACCAAGATCCGTGGACACACATACTGGCTACAATGAAAGCCATACCGACATTATTCAAGCCTCATTCAAAACCTGACAATACTGCTGTGCAACAGCTCTGATGTCCTCACGAATAGTTGCACTGGAAAGTAGAATATGCTGCTTCTTTTGGAGGCTAGTTAAGCTGATCGATATCATGACCTGCTAACAATTCATGTGAGAAAAGTTAGGAGAGGGGGCAGTAATGAGGTGATTATAGGCACAAATTGAACCTGAATTCTCACTGTCTTCTGGGTTTTCCTATCCTGCTGTAAACACAAAGTTCACAACCTTCAAAAAATTGTCCATATAATGAATGCATCAATTGTCATAAAGCAGACGCTCCCACATAAGAGGTGGTGGCCACTCATCTAATTAGAACCTCAAATGACTTTGGCCATAGCTAGATATCTCCGAAGGAAAAACAATTTAAATGGTGTCCTGACTGGCAACCTAAAACTCCCTCACATTGGCCACCAATGACCAATCAACCCTACATTCTTCTTAAGTTTGATGCAAAAGCTGACATGAATGAGCTTTGGGCAAACCAATCACCTGTTCCCTAGCCCATATGAAACCCACCTCACACTATTGTTGAGCACACTGGACACGAGGTCCAGAAGCTTCCTCATCTTCTTCATACGCTTCCTGCTGCTGTTGCTGCTTCCTTCTCATCTCATCCTCAATGTTCACATCAAGCAAAGTAGTTTCTTCACATTCGTCGAACTCCATGTCTGCCCTCAATGCTCTTGGGGGAAGGATAGCTTCAATAGCCTTACATTGCTCAGGGGAGATGGACCCCGTTTCAGGGAAGTCAATAGAAAACTGAAGGTATAACCTGCCCTTTATGAGTGGCTGCTGATAGTGTGGCATACCCTCATCATTCACAGCTTTGCACTGACCTGCTCATCGAAACATACAGATTCAGGACTGTCTACTAGTAGAATCTATGGAAAGGGATCTCAGGTCAGAAAACACATAAAACAACCAGACTCAAAGCCTAGAGTACCCCATAAACTCAGAGATGAACTTCATCATTTGTCTTTTTAGATAGTCCAGTCTCTTGTATCCAAGCTGAAAATAAAGTTCTTCTTACTCAAACCTAGCCTCAAAACCAAAGTATCTTTAGGCAGGCCCCAGGAACAAAATGTATCCAGCAGCTTCCTCAAAAGAAGAGAATGCCTTGTGTACACACCTGGCTTGATAATGTCCCCTGGGTTGGACTTAATAAGAAGCTGTCTGCCATCAAGGTGTGTCAAGGGGAATTGGAAGCCACACAATGCTTCCGTTAGGGTTAAAGTGTGCTGCACAAAGAGATCGTCACCTTTCCTCTTGAACTTTGGGTGATCTTTCAGTTGTAAAACAAACACTATATCTCCTGTCTCTGTGTCCGGCTGCAGTTGCAAGGTCATCATCTCTGTCAAATACTACAATGACCCCAAAGGCCTCACAAAAGGCAACTAACTAACATGTACAGATATCAGGTTAAGCAGCCTATACTGGCAAAGATATATCTGTTACGTACGGTCCTCAGTCACATTTTGGAAGAGCAAAAGAACTACCAATGACCTTCACAACAATGAAACACCATCCTGGCCTACCTATATCAAGGGTGCCAGTTGAACTTACTTCCCTATGATAATACAATGCTACAAAGGTTACAAAGCATTGTGGCTTCTCAGTGAAGAACGTTGCTATAGGAATAGAAGGAACATCCTACCGCCTCATCTGCCTCTCCTTCGAAGGTGATCTTCTGTCCATGCTGCATTCCCTTCTCAACGTGCACTTCTAGCACTTTCTTGTCTTGCACAACTTTCTGTCCCTTGCATTGTCCACACTTATCCTTTTCATTGATTACCTCTCCTACAAGAAAGAACATGGCACTCTTAATGGTAGAATTGGAGGGGGGGAAGGCAAAAAAAACCAAACAGATGATCACTCCTAGAATTAAACATGACAAGGGCCTACAAGTGCTGCAAGTCACAGCAGGGGAGGGCACAAACCGGATCCTTTGCACTCAGAACACACATGCTGCATCTGCTGGATCATGCTTGGGCCAAGCTGACGAATCGAAATCTTCGTGCCTGAACCTTGGCATCCAGAACACTGGCTCGATGCACCACTCTTTGATCCCTTGCTGCACAAAATTACTGAATATAAGTTTGCAAATCTGAGACCAAATGACAGTTACAAGGGTTTACACAAAAGCTAGAGGCAAATTATTATTAAGGGCATGAAGTCACAGAAGAATTAGGGTTGTGGTGGACACTATAACCACTACACACAACCACTGGATAGCAGAAAATGTCATTTTGCAAAAAAATCAGCAGTAGGCCTCACCCCTTGCACTTGGCGCACAACACATTTCTCGACAAGGACAGTTTCTTCGATGTCCCATTGTACAAGTCTTCAAGAGAAACCTTCAAAGGATGGACAACATCTTCTCCTCTTCTCTGTCTGCGGTTGCCTCTGCTACTCCCACCTGTAAAGGTGATCTCATCCCACATATCAAGACATCCCCATCCATGTCATCTCAAACCCTAGGACCAATAACTAGATACCAAAGCAGCACAAAGGGAAGATGATGAAGGAGCAATTGCTGCTGATCTACATCAATGATATTGAGAGATGGGTTCCAGAAGTTCCAAACTGGCTGAGCATAGTCTTCTTACCTCCAAAAGACTGCCCACCACCGCCCCCAAAGAAAGACTCAAAGATGTCAAATGGATTGTGTGAGGCTCCGCCTCCTCCCATACCCTCCTTAAGAGCATCTTCTCCATACTGGTCATACAAATCTCGCTTCTCGGGATCACTCAACACTTCATACGCCTGGGAAATCTCCTTGAACTGCAAAAAAACTAAAATTAAAATCACAAAAACACAAAACACACAGTTTTGGATGCTCTAGCAAATTGCTGCATCGTGGCGTAACTAAACCCTAAAAAGTGGATTTCAGCTTACTAGTCCATCCGAGAGCTTCCTTCATACTTTCTTCTACAAAACAACGAGGAGAGGAGGGAGGCTTCAGAAAGGGGAAAAACAAAAAAAAAACCTTTTCCGAGTCTCCACCCTTGTCAGGATGATTCTTGATAGCTAATTTCCTATACGCTTTCTTCAGCTCCTCCTGCGACGCACTCTTGGAGACGCCTAGTACGTTGTAATACCGCGTGTTGTCACTCTTCTTCGGCGCACGTCCAAACATGGTTGGTTGGTTGCTGCTGCTGCTGCTGCTTCAGCTGTTGCTCCTACTTCTCCTGCTGCGGCTGCACCTTGCAACTGATCTAACGATCGCAGAAAGAAAAACAAAAAAAAAAAAAGGAAGAAGAAGAAGAAAACCTGCCGCTCGCTACTTGAAGCCAACAACAACAAAAAAAAAAAAACCCCCAATATTCTGCGCCTTGTGCTCGTTCACTTACCACTCCCGATCCCGCAATCTCTTGTTCTCCCTCGTGGCTTCGACCTGATGACCGACCACAACAACAAAAGACCAAAACAGGGGGCGAAAATATGAGGAGAAATAGGAGGAAATAAAATAAAATAAATTCAAATCCCAGATTTTTCTAGAAGGCGTTTCCGATCTGTGTGTCGACGGATGACTGACTTCGAGCTGTGTCGTCGGCCGCTGCAAAGCTCTCTCTGGCAAGAGGATTTGCCGAGAGCAGCGCACAGCACTAGTGTACCGACTCTTCTGCCCTCTCTCTCGTCTCTTCTTTCCCTTTCGCTCATTTTAGGGTTTTGGGGGAGCCGGGGGGGGGGGGAGGGAGGAAGGTGGCAGCGGACCCGGCGGGTCCAACTTCAACGTTCTAATCGTTCTCTCATCCCGTTCCCACGTTCACGATGCGTTCACCATCTGTAATCTTTGTTCCTGTGTGTTTGTTTTTTTTGTGTGTGTAGGGGTTTAGGTACCTATGCTTAGTAGGGTAAAGGCCTAGGATGGGTGCTTTAAAGAAATAAGGTACCTATACTTTCCCACAATACCAAGACCATGCCTCAATAGTCAATTTTAAAGATTCCTGAATATTTTTCAAAAGATTTTTAAAATTTATTTCCCTTCACAAATTTGCATTCTTGGAAAAAAAAAAAAAAAATTCTAAAAATCTCAAATTTTCTATAAATAATATAATTAGTGTCGAAGATGCCAAGGTATTAGGATAAATGGTATATGCACATTAATAAAAATGAGCTAAATTTGTAAGGTAAGCCCCAAGGATGGGGGGGCAAGCATTAAACATGAATAACAAATTGAATGCAACATTAGGTTCAATGTAATTGAAAGACAATGCCTAGTAGTAAGAAAATTATTTTTAATTTATATTTTATTGTACCAAAATTGTGATGAATGGTATAACTACCTTTTTTACACTACCATTTCAAAAAAAAAACATTTATGGTTCAATAAATCCAAAGGTCCAAAGGTTTTTTTTTTCCTTCAAATTCTCATTTTCAAAGGAAAAAAAGGATGTAATCTTTGGGCAACTTCATAAGCAAGTTTTTTTTCAAAAAGAGAAAGACTTGCAACTTTTCTAAGGAGAATGGGAAGCTTCCTCAACTTCCCTAAGGAGAAGGCGAGTTGCAACTTTCTTTGGGCAAATGGGCCCAAGTCCTTGAGGGGAAACATTGTTGCCCAAGGCAAATAGGTCCAAAACATGGTTCCCCATGGCAAATGGGCCCAAGTCCTTGAAAGAAACATTGTTGCCCAAGGCAAAATAGGTCCAAAACATGGTTCCCTATGGCTAATGGGCTCAAGTTCCTCGTGAAAAGATGATGTTTGTTGGGCATTGTTGTTTTGCAAACATGTAAAGCCCAATGCTACATTTAATTTATTATTCTTGTTTAGTGTTTGCCAAGGATGGAGTGAGGGGCTTTTCTAAGGTTAAATGAAAGGCCAAGCATAATTTTCATCATGAATGAATTTCCTAAAAGCTCCATATTCAAGAAAAGTTTCTAACATCCAAAGCTATTTTAACTAAGAATCACCAACTTTCACCATGCTTAAGAGTGACAAAAATGGTTGAAGTTTGAAGTTCTTTACTATAAACACATCATTTTGCTTGAAGACAATCAATCCATGATAAGCTAGATTCAAAGCTCTATTTAAATTAAGTTTGAAGTTCTTTATTATAACACACCATTTTGCTTGAAGGCAATCAATCCATGATAAGCTAGATTCAAAGCTCTATTTAAATTAAGTTTGAAGTTTTTTACTATAACACGCCATTTTTTTTGAATCCATGATAAGCTAGATTCAAAGCTCTCAAGGTAAAGACATGGACCTTTTGGTTCAAGTTAGTCGATCTAAATTAAGTTTGAAGCTTTCAAGATAGGGCAATGTTTTACTTAAAGGTAATCTATCTAAGCTAAATTCAAAGCTTTCAAGATGGCACATGGACCTTTTAGTTGAATCAAGAAATTTGTTTAAATTCAGTTTGATCACACATATGCCTTTTGCCTCAAGGTAGTCTATCTAAATTAAATTTAAAGCTTTTTAAGATAGCATAAGGATGTTTTGCAAGAAAGTGGTCCATTTAAAAATTAAAATTGAAGATCTCAAGATAATAAATCCTTTTACTTGAACATTTTAAATGAAATTTGAGTTTTCTATCCAAATTCTTTTTATGTCCGTGAATCTCATTTTCTTCTTAAAGCCTATATACCTTTATTTGCCACAAGAATAGGCCCACCAACCACATTATACTTGTTTTGAAAATAACATGTTTCAAGAATAATCAACAATGTTATGTAAAACAACAAAATATGGGCAAACATATCTCAATGTTACACATCATTGTTTTCCAAAAACAATTCCCTTTATGTTCATGGATTCAATTTCAAATTTTAATAACATTATTGCAATATGTCTTGAAGTTACACCTATGCAATTCCGAATCCTCTTCTAGATTGTTACATTACTGTGATCAAAATGTATGTTCCATAATTGACAACAAGTAGAAAGGTGAAAATATTGTGCTAATCAAGATGCATTCCATAGACAACAAATATGAAGATGATTGTGAAGTCACCCACCAACAAATAAATTTCAAATTAGATCCATGAACTTTTATCTACATGAACAATCAAACCAAATTAATGAACAAGGAGAAGATTCAAATAGAGGATTCCTATGCTTTGACATCAATTGCATAAAAAAAATTTAAATGTGTATTTAGACATTATAAAGTTCAATGATAACAGTGCATGTTTTTTGACTCCATTGCAATCAAACAAGGTGAAATGCAAGGAACTCTTATTATACAAAATGTGTGGAAATCACACAAAAAAAAACCATACAACCTAGTTGGGCAAACTTTAAAGTTATTGCTCTCATTGATGCGAAGAAATTTAATCAACCTAAGGAGAATTTGAACATGATTTATATGAAAGACAACATTGAAGGTTTGCATGTGTTACATGTGTTATTTATGAGTTTGTGAAAGGTGAAATTTATTTATGTGCACAAAAATACAAATAGATCAATTAATATGGACCTTATTATTTGAAAGTTCATACCAAATATCAACATTGTGTATAAGAATATGATTGCATGGCTCAAAATAATCATAATCAAAATAATCATGTTGATATTCAAAAACAAATTTACCCTCCCCAATGTTCAAGTTGGACTTGTAAATGTACTCATTTTATTATAAATAGACCTAGCTACTTGAAGCTATATAATGAGTATTACCACTACCACCAAATTTTAGGTTATCTTGTGGTTTGTTGAGTTACAATTGATGACAAGGAACAATTCATGGACCTATTTGTGAGATTCATTGGGAATGTAAAGAGTTATTCGAAAGTTAGAATTTATATTATCACTTGATTGGTACCATGGGTTGTTCAATCTCGAAAAAGGTTGTCAAGATGGTACCATCCTTATCTACTACCTATAATAAATGGCATTCTTTTTTTGTTTGGATTAAATGACATCACATAGAGAGAAGGAACATCACATTATGGAAAGATTGTTTAATAGAATACACAATAGGGGAATGTCTTTAGGTGAACATGCATTCGAAATTCTTGAAAAAAACATTTGTGAAAACGCAATTTTTGTTTTTCTTCCAAACGAATACGATATTGAGAAACTTTTTTATTAGATATGGGTTGGTTGATATAACTAGATTTTGACTGGGGTGTCTTACTAGTCAGCCCCGGCAAAACTCCCAGACGACGTAATATTCTTACACGAGCTTCATGGAAGAGTGAATTTGTGAATGTCACAATTATATTCATGACTCGCTTACCTAGTGTTGCATATTGCATAACATGTTGCTTGGATGAGATGAAACAAAATAAAACAAGGATGACATTTTATAAATTTTAGAACTATAAATGATTACAAAAAGATTTCATGTTGCTTCAAGTGTAATTACATAACATGAAGATCAAAGTTAATGCCACAAAATTCTGAACATTACAACATGTTCACAATCTTTGAAGAAAATGAAACATCTCAATCACAATTGTCAAATTTGGAGTTTATCTTGCAATTCAAAAGAATATAGTAATATGAATCAAGTATATTGTCTTCACTTGAAAATGTTCACAACGAAAATTGGACTAAAATTGCATTACAAAATCATTTAAAGTTGTGAGGTCTAATTAATAAGAGAATAATTATTTTAAATTTATTTACTAGTACATAATGTTAGTTGGATGCATTCCTATGTCATGCACAATGGTGTGGTCATCAATTAAAGGATGTTTTGATGAATTTTTTTGGCATACGCCATCCGCATAAGACAAGTCCAAAAATGGCTTCAATCATTCCCTTTTGTTTGTTGTTGATTTATGCATCTCTTAGTTTGTAGTACCCAAGTTAATTTTAAAACTTTCCTTGTACTTTTAATCATCAAGCATTTCAATATATAGGTTTGTCAAATACTTATGTGAATTTATGGTAGTAGCATTTTGTTATGTCCTTCAATGATTTCAATCATAACATTGTTCACTTGATAGATGATTTTATTTTTTACACTTGTTTCCAAGAGGTGTTTTGCCAACCAAGGAAAGTAGGATTGTTGGTAATATGCACAAATTTTCATCTAGAACCTCATTGAATGTGTCATGGCCAAGATGAATTGGTTTACGGTTACAAATGGTAACGGAGATGTAACAATCATCATCCTTTTTTCATTATGTTTAACTTTTGGCATAAATGAACATTTTGTATGTTTCATGCTTTCTTGAAACATTATTTTTTACCATTAAAAAAATTAGAATCCTTTTGAACATCTTTTTTGGAAGAAACCGTGAAAGGGTATAGACATTGTCATTTGGAGCCACTAGGTCACAACACATGGTCCATGTTTCAACATGGATTTCCTATCATGAAAGATTCATTCAATTTGTACTTTTCTTATATAACAATTGTAACGCCCTTGCCCAAAGGGCAAAGTTCCAAATTGAA
>Ga0116227_10017353_pt1 | contig 10068 bp, 4 predicted proteins | sample S1TSphgellanicum_FD_89693 | JGI IMG/M metagenome (GOLD analysis project Ga0116227, IMG submission 89693) | Host-associated microbial communities from peat moss isolated from Minnesota, USA - S1T2_Fb - Sphagnum magellanicum MG | ecosystem: Host-associated > Plants > Peat moss > Unclassified...
CCCCCTTGTGAGGTGACTTTCCGTCCCTCTACTCCCGGTTCTACAAGGTGATTATGCATGAAAGCACAAATGCTACTAATGAAGGAAAAATACAAATGTAATTTTGGAAGTTAGATTGCGTTTATAGTTGAAATTAAGTAGCCCACTTTCTATGCATCATTTATGATTAGAATTAATGGATATATATTTCCAAGTTCACTCACTACACATCCTAGGACTTTATGTCAAATTGTCATTCATCCAAACCAATGTTTAAGGACTTGACACCATGTTCGACATAACTGCAGACCACCAGTCGCTCAAAATGTTGTTTCTCACACATAGATTGTTCAAATTTGGCTTCCATAGTTCTCTGGAAAGCTAATAACAAGGCGCACCAACCCACCAAATCTTAAGATCTGCAGCTACGACAGTAAGGAGTTATACCACCAAACCCGAGAAGGTTTTACAAAAATGATAATTAAACCTTGCTGAAGACCACTAGTCACTTAAAATGTTGTTTCTCACACATAGATTGTTCAAATCTGGCTTGCCATAATTCTCTGGAAAGCTAACAACAAGGTGCACCAACCTACCAAATATTAAAATTTGCAGCTACGACAGTAAGGAGTTATACCACCAAACCCGAGAGGGTTTCTGAGATTTCTCTAGAGTTCTAACCTTCCAACACTATCACTAGATCTTCATTCTACTTTTCCTCCTTCCCTCTATCAAGACTAAACATTATTTTCTTTTTCAAAAAGCTTGTGACACAAGTGTTCAAGATTGCATGAAAATTATCCTCGAGGCAAAGAGAGGCTCCCAATGATCCGAGTCCGCCTTTTAAAGAGAAGGAGAAGGGAGGTGAAGGTGGATCCAAAGCTTGGTGGCCAATGGAAGGTTCCAAGCTTGGTGGCCATTAGAAGGTTCCAAGCTTGGTGGCCATTAGAAGGTTCCAAGCTTGGTGGCCATTAGAAAGTTCCATGCTTGGTGGCCAATGGAAGGTTCCAAGCTTGGTGGTTAATGGAAGGTTCCAAGCTTGGTGGCCAATGGAAGGTTTCAAGCTTGGTGGCCAATGGAAGGTTCCAAGCTTGGTGGCCATTGGAATGTTCCAAGCTTGGTGGCCATTGGAAGGTGAAGGAAAAATGCCTTTTCACCTCTTCCATTTTCCCTCAACCAACTTAACCTACACCTTCATTTTTTCCCTTCGACCTTACGGTTTTACTGTACCATGGTCCTAAGCCGTTACTCACGCCTTTCTTTCCTTTTCTTCGATTTATAAATTACGCTTACGCACCTCAACGTACTAAGTCCTTCACACCTTCGTTGTCAATTTGATTTGATTAAAGATCTGACCTTTTTTCCTTTCCTTGAAATTATGGCATCGCGCATGGTCACAACTTACGGGCCATAAGCCGCACAAGCGAATGAAGAACCGTCTCCGAAGTCGTCTCTAGATTTTACCCTAACACAACATCCTCGTGATGAAGAACCCAAACCCCGAGAGGTGCGTGCTCGTCTTGAAGTCGAACCTCTTCGAACCTGGTACTATCGTATTTCTCCGAACTCTCGCACCCTGGTGATCTTGTTGTAGGTCGACCCCGCTTCACGTGACGAACCCGAGACCGTTTGTGAAAGTTGTTACGAAACTGCAGATACTTCTATCTTCGCCTGGTCTTTAGTTCCCGACGTCGGTCACTATCGTTGGTTGTGCGGTTCGATTCGTCGACTACCTCCCAATAACAAGGCGGACTACCTAGTTCGCACCATCCGGCGCATTTTAGACTTCCTGCAGTTGTGAACTATCACCAAGGCATAACTCAAGATCTTACATGTACTTGCAGCTCCTTGTTGAACTTATCCTTATTATAAATAAATGTTTAAATTATCATCAGACTCCTATTGCCATTGGCACACTATCATACTATCTATTTAATCGTTGAATTGCCTCAAATTAACCTTATGTTCAACAGCTTGGAGATCATTATATCTCTATTAAATCTTTCATTAACATCCTTCCAACTGTTTTAAGAAATTTTAACATCCTTGCTACTCCCTAAATACCATAACAAGACTAATGTTGTGTTGAACACTATAAATTTTGGTATCTACTTCTACCCCCTACCCTCTAAAGATTTATCACCCCTAATTACGCAACAAAATTTCTAAAACTATGGTTATTAGCCTTTGTTGAAAGAAAGCACTAATCCAACTCCTTATTCCGAATAACGCATTTCAGAAAAGAAAATAACCCCCCTTTGCACCACGCACAATCATCATTCCCTATGAAATCACTAAAAGCCCTTAATAACCTTACCCCACTCTAATAACCCTGATGTAACTCTTAAAAATTGAGACTACCGCACATGGTTGTGTTGATATGGCTCACACCCCCCAATGTAACATGGAACTTCATGTGTGAATGTAAGGTTCAGTTTGAGATCATGAAAGGTGAAGTTGAAGTTCATTTTATGAAAGATGAAGCTTCCTAACGACAGCTATAGATGAAGCCATTTAGAATTGTAGTCCTCGAAAATAATATTAACAGATAGGCAGACCTATTCATTTTGCCTTGAACAACTCACTATCATCCATCTTGCCATTTTTGGGGAACCCATGCTAATGCTTGGAAAGTTTTGTATTAAATATATGTGTGCAAGCAGTCGGAACTCTTTTCTGTGCATGCAACTTTCAAAGACAATGTGACAATTTGGGCTTGTTTGGACACGCTTTTGTACCTTGTATTTAATTCTTCATAGTGATATGCATGAATAGTGTAAAAGTGCATGGGATCACATTCGTGACTATAAGTCAGTCATTCAATATCAACATACATATAATAATGTGGATGTTGTGTTTCCTGGACATTGATTAGTGATTTTTTTCTTTGACAAATTCTGTCACTTTTTCAACAAAAGCTTGGGAATTTTTTTTGGAGTTTTTGAAATTTTAATGCAATATTGATTAGATTTGATGTTTTGTCTCCATTTGTCACTACCTTTTCAACTTCGTGAATTTGAGAAAAAAACCATGGCAGTGATCAATAATTTATTCAAAGACATTTAATTTTTTCAGTGCAATTTTGAGGAAAATATGGCCCTTTTTTATTTAATTTTTGTTGTCACTTTTTGACCTCACAAATGTTCCCCAATATTAAAAAATTGTGAATCTTGCCTTTGATGTTTTGTTTGGTGCTATTTAATTTTGTCCATAAATTTTATCGTTACTTTAGCAAGGAATTGGGGAATTTTTGCATGTTTATGAGATTTTAATGCAATTTCGACCAAATTTATTTTTCTTCCTTACATTTGTACCCAACTTTTTGACATCCCAAATTTGAAAGTAAAAAACCTTGCTAGTATTGCTTCTGATTTTTCCATGCCATCTTAGTACAATTTTCTTTTAAAAACAATTGTTGCCACTTTTTCAACTTCACAATGGTTCGCAAAAAAAAATTTCTTGACTCTTTAACTTTTCTTTGTGGGCAAGGACTTTTGTCAATTTGGTGACGAATTTTGTCATTTAAAAAAAATTGAGAATTTTTTCTTAGGCTTCTAAGAGTTTAATGCAAATTTGACCAAATTTGCTATTTTTTTTAGTGTTAGTTGTTAACTTGTCAACCTCCGAAATTTGGGACACAAAACCTTGCTGCAATTGTGTTGAATGTTTTTTGGTCACATTTGTGTTGTAGCCCAAGTGGGGATGATCCACAAGAAGACTTAGGGCCACTTTAGATGAGGATCCAAGGTCCAATGAAATAGAGCAATCCTATTGGATGAGAGCCATAAATTGGACTCATGGCCTTTAGGCTAGGATCTAAGACCAAAAAATGGCAAATCGAGGTTACACCTACATAGCACCATTTGAAGGGAAAATCCATCGATTTAGACTAGTGATGTATGAATATATCTTTTGCCTAAATATACCTATCAGGTATGGGTAGGGTATCTTTCACCTTACCTATTTTCTTAAAACTAGTGTACCCTAATGAAGTGGATACCTAGAGAATATATATATGAAAAAGATACATCCTATTTTTATCATTGAGTATATGTAAAATATACCCATACAATTAAAGTAAATAAAATATAAAATAAATTCCATTGTATTTGAAAAGTGTCCTAATGGTTTCAAAGTGTGAACTTTAAAAATTTTTACTAAATAAATTAAGATACACTGGTTTTCTTACCCCATCCTTGGATATATGATGGGGATTACTTACACCTTATCAATTTACCAAAAATTATAATGCTTCACACCCATAACTTAACCTGATAAAAAACATGAGTCTTAATATAGCTTTGCCCTAAAATATATCAAAAATAGTATACCCACAAAACCTTGGTTTAGACCAAAAAAAAACAAAAAGTTAAAAAGGATAGGTCAAGATTTGATTTCAAAACTAAGATGCAAGCTAGGATCCAAGGCAAGGTTCAACTCAAGAATTCAATCTGGTTCAAAGGAGTCCAAAGTGGTTCCTACGAATTTGGACCCTACATTCAATATAACCTTTGGAACAACCACACTTTGTTCCATATTAATGGCCCAAAAGTGTAGGCTTGTATTATATATACTTGAGCTAAAGGGAAGCATTTACACATTGCCTTATTTGAAAACATTAAACACATTGAATTTTTGTAAAGGGCTAATCAAAGTGGCAAATCATAAAAAAGAACATTGAGCTTGAGGATACCCAATGGGCATCATGGTACCCTCCAAGTATTAAAATAAAAAGCTTAAAAGTAATGTGAGCATTTCAAAAGGCAAAACTCTTGCCCCAAAAAAGGAAAAGTGTTTCCTCTCAGTAGAGGAGTTGTGATGCTTGGTAACGTGCAAAGCAATACACTAGGAAATGTGACCACCCCTTTGGCTCAGCAAGATAGGTGAAAATGGGAGAATTTTAAGCAACAGATATTGATAAAGTGAGTTGTTATGGGGAACATGCTGAAGGAACATCATTGGAAGCCCAACGGGTCCTAAGAACATATTGGAACACACAAATTAAAAAATTCAATCACCAGGCCTCTCCCCCAAAAGAAAAAAGATGAGCCCTCATGGGCCTTTATTCAGTGGTCTCATGATGCATGCACATTCTATTCCTAAACATGGTTGCTACCAATGTTGTCTGGTTCTTCCTTTTTGAGAGAACCTCCAGTCCAATTCTAACATTTTAAAATTTATGTGACGATTATCCAGTTATGGGTTTGAGCCAGGTTCTTCCAAGATTTGAACCCTTTGATTCCGGTTCTATCACATTTTTCCAAATTCAAAAACCTCTGGACTCAACTTTTGAGCCCGGTCTGGTTCCATGTACACACTACTTTTTCCCCAATACTAAATTATGTGAGTACAAAGTTTTACGACAAATTAAATTAGGGGTCTATGTAAATGTAGAGTTAAACGACTAATTATAATTAATAATTAATTGTAAATTTTAGCCTACTTATTAACCTTTATAAAACGTCAACTTTTTACATCTATATCCTTACCCTATTTTTAAAAAAATTATTTCACAGTTTCGGTTTTGGCTTCAGATTTAGCAAAACATTTGTTCCATGGTCTAGTTCTTGTGCTGGGTCTAACAATTTGATGTCAACTCCAATCTGGGTTACAAGATCTTGACCCTGAACAGCCGATTTTTACCAACCAGATACCCTCTCAACACTAGTTGGTACCATTATTTGGCCTTAGATAACAGACCTTATACAAAGCACACCCATACCTATTCAATTGACCTCTCTCTATTTCTATTCACTAGTTGCCTCCCAACTCCATATTTTTATTTGTTGGCTCATCCATCACACACAAGAAAAACTGGAATTTGAAAGGTTTCTCAAAATAACTATTTATATGTGGAGATGGAGTCCACTACCTTCAACCTCTATATCGTCAAGTTGTTTCATCAAGAGCTTTTTGAAGATACCAAGAACTAGGCATAAAACGTTATGCTTTGGGAGATCTCAACATGACAAAACAAAACAAACTACCTTGCTTCATAGATAAATAGTTGAACCCAAGGGGAGGAACTCTATACTTCAAAATAAAAGCTTCTATTTTGAGGAGCTTCTATAGTTCCAATTTATTTATTTTTGGTGATGGGCCAATCAAATTAGCTCATTTGCAAAAAGAAAAAAACTTGAACTTGGGAAGCCCCCCCATCTAATTAATACTAATCACAATAATACCACATGATTAATTATCCATTCACCATGCAGTGTTTAGGTTGAATTAATGTTAAAAAAACTTTAAAACTAAAGCTAGCTATTTCTATTTTTTTTATTGGAAAACTTTTGCCAATTTTTGACTTGAAAAATATGATTTCTACTTATATAAAGGATTTTTCATGGAATAAATAATTCAACTTTGCATATTTCAAAGAATTTTTTTTCCAAATCATCAAAAATTTATGATAAGTCCCAATAAGTAGACAAAAATATAAAAGGATTATGTTTTTTCTTTTTGTTTTTAGGATGATCACCACTTTGCTTACATTACAAAAATCTTTTTTTTTAAAGCTTTGATAATTTGTCGTTAAAATATATATGTGTGTGCCCGCACACCCTTGGGGGCATGATGGTGTGATGACCCATCCTCCCAATAACTATATGTGCCTCAACATATTCACCTCTCCTCTCATATTCATTAGATGGGTTGTTTCTCAAGTTTCAATTTTTTTAAAATAGTAGTTTTTATGTGTAGGGTAACACCCTTGGGTGGGGCATTCCCAAAATAACAATATAGCCTTGTTATTATGGGAATGACCTTGCCTAAGGGCGTTACCTAGTGTGAAACTTGTTGCAGTGTTTTTTTCTAAAGCATTATTGTGTTACCTAGCAAGTACCACTTAGATATCGCAATAAAAATAAAAAATTTATGAACCCCCATCTAAAATGGGCCTTAACCAAATTTGGCTATTCAAAAATTATGTTTATTGACTATCACCCAAGGCCATGATGGAACCTTTTCATTACTTCTGGGCTCGCAACACAAACTCAAAATTGCCATAATTTTTGAGCAGATTAGGGTAAGCTGGCATATCACCAAACAAATGCCTATGTTTGTGAGTTTTTGATTCTACTTCCACATGCCTATCTCAATATGCTTGTTTTTCATGTTTGTGAGGTCCACTTTTCATTGTGATCTAAGCAACAAAGGTGATTGCATACCATTTTGTTCATCTGCTTCTGCCATATGACATCACAAAAATAAGTGTTTTATTGGAGTAATTTGCTAAGCTACATTTGAGATATTCATTAGGAGAGTTTAAACTTTTAGGGTTGCCAGACCAAGATCATAATGCATAGTACTGTTTTAAAATGTGTAAGCAAGCTGGGATCAATCTATTTTCAACTTCAGGGTTCTATGTAATATAATGTGATGGATTTTAAGTTCATTTGATCTAGCTCTTGTAATATTATTAGGCTTTTCTATCAGTTTGATATGCATGACAAGGGAGCATAAAAAATTGTTCTGAAAGCAATTAGGCAACAAACAAGATTATCACAATTGCATATTATCGAGGTTCTTTTATTCTGACATTTAACTTTTTAATGAGATGTAATGTTCAAGTTTGGATTTCAATGTTGCATTTCTCAAACATGGGCTTGGTTTACAAATTCACAACATTAGGTACTACCCTTCAAAGGTATTGTCAATTTTTGTGGCTACAAATGTCTATATAGTTTAGGGTATAGGGCCAAGGTGGTGGAGACATGTACACAGGATAGAGCATTTCTTGGAGTCTATGTAGAGGAAGATTACTAACCTGCACAAAAATACAGTTATTGGATCAACTGAGATCACTTGAAGACAACATCTGTCCATAACCACTTTGTTGTTAACTATAACACTTAGGTTGTTTTCACTTTTTTAAAATTTTAAGTTGCAACTCAATCAGCTACAAAGAAAAAACAATCTTGATGCCTGCTCTCTTGACAGGGTTTGTTATAACTGAATTATTATTTTTTTGGTTGTTGACAGCTTGGAAACAACAGAATATGTTTTTATGATTGTAATTACCTTATCAACAAAGGAGCTGGACAAGACATCAATTAGGTACATATCATGGATTAGCTTCTATTCTTTTAATCTGCCAATATTAATAATATATTTTTGACTCAGGGACAATTTATTTATTCACATCCAGCTGAAAAAGGTTGTCAAGAGAAATTTCCCTTACTAATGAAATTAACAAGTAACCTTTATTGGACCCAATGAATGTTAGAACCCATAGGGTTGGCTAATTGTTTATTCCATTCCACTTCTCCAATGACTATTATATGTGTCCCTTTTGTTTTTGTTTGGTAGGAACTAACATAATGGCTACTTTCAAAGTGTTCTGGAACTAACATGTACATTGCACCTAATGACAAATTGTCCTGTTAATGTAATATATGCCACAATAAAAATCATATATTGTACATTGTAATGGATGAAATCACAAAGTTTATCTCTTGTGTTATGAGTCCTGGCTCATGTGTGAGAAAACCCACATTCTCTTGTTCTGAGAGAATATATGATAAGAGATATATAACAAAGATACATTGTATTCATTTGTAATCACATTTCAACGCAATTATAATATGCAATTAAAAAAAAATTGTATTCATTCGTAATCACATTCCAATGCAATTATGATATCAATAAAAAATAAAATTGTATTCATTCATAATCACATTCCAATGCAACTATGATATGTGTTAAAAAAATAATTGGGCAATTTGAATTTGAAGTTACATTTGACCTCTATTAACAATGTCTGTATTTTAGACTGTAAAATTCAATCTTGTAATATCATATTGATGTCCTAACACTATTGCAACAAACAAAGTCACATACATAAAAACATGCACACAAATCAATAAACAACTAATAAAAAATTAATAATTCTATAGTAACTATGTGAGCAGTTTGCTGCCCGCATTTTTTGAGGTTCAGGCTTGTCAAGCATTGATCAATGCAGTTTATGGTGATAGGTTTCAATGTTGCACTGAAAAAGAAGCTCAATATTTCTGAATTACAGTATATGGTGATTTCTTTCGGGCTAATTGTGATGTGAGATCTGTTTTAAATACTATGCCAAAATATGTGATTCATGACTTAGTCCTTTTCAATTAGGTTAATTGTTTATGTTATTTTTAATTGAATTGAGTTTGTTATTTATGTCATTTTTAATCATTTATGTCATGTGTAGTTGTATCGGTTTAATCATGAATGCTATGTTTTGACATAATGAAATAACTTGGTTGAATTGATTGTGAGTTTTGAGTATGTTTTTCAATTACTCTTTTTAGGATGAAAATTGTTCAAGCAATGAGTCGCTTACAAAACCTACTATAACTACAGGCTAACCACTTACTTTTTAACAAAATTCAGTAATCCATGCTTTCTGAAAATTTTAAGAACTATGACGTAAACTAAACCAAAAAACTCTCACAAATTGAACTGAATCACATGCAAGCTAGCTAGTGATTCATTCTTTCTTCCTCTAAACTGGTGCTGATTCTTGAACCACTCAAGCAAGCTATAATTTATAAACACTGTCCATTAAACTAAAAATTATCTATTGATCAAAAGGAGCCAAATTTTTTTGGTTGTGAAGTTCAATCAACAATATATGTTGTGCAGCAGCCAGAAGCTAATTGTCCTTTTATTTGCAAATATAAAATTTAAATTAGGTCCCCCACTTATACCAACTGGGTGATTGGTCTAGCTTGGTACTTATTTGTGACCTACCAGGCTACCACACTTGTAAGGACTTGGTGGGTACTGGTAGATATATGAAATTAGGTATCCTGCAGCAGCTGCTTAGGTTCTGAAACACACAGTAATTGTAAAGCCAAGCAGAAGCTTCTTCCAACACAAACATCTTATCTAAACATCTGTCTGAATGCTGTTCTCTTTTTGAAAGGAATGGTGCTTTGGTCCATCATCGCGAACCTTGACTTCAATGGAGTAGTGGGAATACTCATGTTCACCTCCAGCTGCTGCTCCTGGTCTTTCTCCATATCCAAGGAATTGTCCAACTGCATGACATTGGATCTGCAAAGAAAAAAACAAAAAGGTCCAAGCAAATTTGAGCTTGTAAAA
>Ga0116227_10017354_pt1 | contig 10068 bp, 6 predicted proteins | sample S1TSphgellanicum_FD_89693 | JGI IMG/M metagenome (GOLD analysis project Ga0116227, IMG submission 89693) | Host-associated microbial communities from peat moss isolated from Minnesota, USA - S1T2_Fb - Sphagnum magellanicum MG | ecosystem: Host-associated > Plants > Peat moss > Unclassified...
AACTCACGCCGCGGGCCGAGCGGGCGCAAGCCGTCAACACCATCGCCTATTTCGAAGATACTTCGCTGCTCGGCGACAATACCGATGGACTCGGCTTGATGGCCGACCTGGAACGCAACATGGGCTTGGTGCTGTCGAACAAGCGGGTGCTGATCATGGGCGCCGGCGGAGCGGTGCGCGGCGTGCTCGGCCCGTTGCTGGAACGAGAATTGGGTGAGTGCGTGATCGCCAACCGCACACCGGAACGTGCACGCCAGCTGGCCACCGATTTCGCCGACTTGGCCGAGATAAAACCCTGCGGCTTCAGCGAGGTGGAGGGTCCGCCGTACGATTTGGTGATCAATGCCACCGCGGCGAGCCTGCAGGGCGAAGTCCCGTCGATGCCGCCCGGCCTGGTGAACGAGCAAACCGTCTGCTACGACATGGCTTACGGCCGAGGCCACACCCCCTTCACCCTGTGGGCGAAATCACAGCATGCCGGACGCACCACCAAGGGCTGGGGGATGCTGGTCGAGCAGGCCGCGGAATCGTTCCTGCTATGGCGCGGCATCCGTCCCGACACGAAGCCGGTGCTCGCGGCTTTGGCCCAGCATGCTTAGCGCATCGTGACCAGCTCCTCGGCGCTGGTCGGGTGAATGGCCAGGGTGTCGTCGAAGTCGCGCTTGGTGGCGCCCATACGTATCGCGACGGCGAATCCCTGCAGCATTTCGTCGGCGCCCGCGCCGATGATGTGGCAGCCCACGATCCGCTGCTCCGGTCCGACGCACACCAGTTTCATGTCGGTGCGCACCTTGCGAGTGGTGAGCGCGTGGTACATGGGCGTGAACTCGGCCACATATACCTTGACGGCATCGCCGTACTGCGCCCGCGCCTCGGCCTCGGTGGCACCCACCGTGCCGATGGGCGGATGCGTGAACACCACCGTCGGTATCAAGCCGTAGTCCAGGTGGCGGTCGAGCTTGCCGCCGAACAGGCGGTCGCTCAAGCGGCGGCCGGCGGCGATGGCCACCGGCGTCAAGGCCGCCCGTCCGGTCACATCTCCGATGGCGTAGACGTTGGCGACATTGGTGTTCTGAAATTTGTCAGTGCGGATGAAATTATCGGCGTCGAGCAACACGCCGGCCTTGGCCAGATCCAGCTGCGCGACATTCGCATCGCGGCCGATCGCCCATAAAACGCAGTCGAAATCCGCGAACTCCCGCGACCCCTCGGCCACCAGGGTTTTCCGGCCCGCCGTGCCGTGCACCGCGGTCAGGATCACATGCTCGTGGATGACGATCCCCGATGCGCGCATCTCCCGCATCAGCGACTTGCCGAGCATCGCGTCGAAATGCGTCAACAAATGGTCCTTGCGTATGAACAGCTCCACCGCGCTGCCCAGCTCGTGGAAGGAGGCGGCGAGTTCGCAGGCGATGTAGCCGCTGCCGATGACGGCGACACGCGCCGGCCGCGCGTCGAGCGCGAAAAAACCGTCCGAGGTCATACCGAGCTCCGCGCCGGGCAGCTGCGGGACGCGCGGGTGTCCGCCCGTGGCGATCACGATGTGGCGCGCGCTCAAGAGTTCGCCGTTCACCTCGACGCTGTGCGCATCCACGAAGCGCGCCGCGCCGCGCACATAAGCCACGCCCTTGGCGTTCAAATTGCGTTCATAGATGGCGTTGAGTCGCTGCACATAGGCATCGCGCTTGGTCTTGAGCAAGGCCCAATCGCTGCCGGCGGGCGAGACGTCGAATCCGTATTCCGTGGCATCCGCCAGCCCAAGCGCCAGACCCGCGGCGTTCCACATGACTTTCTTCGGCACGCAGCCGACGTTTACGCAGGTACCTCCCAGAGGCTTCGGTTCGATGACCGCTGCCTTGGCGCCGTATTCGGCAGCACGTTGCGCGCAGGCCAGGCCGCCGCTGCCGCCGCCGACGCTGATCAGATCAAAAGCTGGAATCGACACTGTTAACTCCGTCGCGATTTTCGAGCGAGGACGCAATGATACGTGTTCGCGAGCACCATGGCCGCCTCGGCGGCGCACGCGGGTCTGCTAGAATCGGTGCGTGAACAACCCACTGCTCGATATCGACTCTCTGCCCGCATTCGACCGCATCACGGCGGCCGATGCACGTCCCGCCTTGGAGAAAGTGCTGGCGGATAATCGCGCCCGGCTCGCGCAATTGACAGCGCAGTCCGCGCCGACGTTTGCCTCCCTGGTGGTTCCCGTCGAGGAGCTCAGCTACCGCCTGAGCCGGGTGTGGAGCCCGATCGGACACCTGAATGCAGTGGCGAACTCCACCGCGATGCGCGAAGCGTATAACGAGTGCGTGCCCCTGCTCACCGAATACGCCTCGGAACTGGGCCAGAATTCCGCCTTGCAGAGGGCTTACGCGCGGGTGCTCGAAAACGAAGGCGCCACGCTCGATCGCGAACAGCGCAAGGTGCTGGAAAACGCGCTGCGGGATTTTCGCCTCGCCGGCGTGGATCTGCCGCCGGAGAAACAGGCCCGCTATCGCGAGGTCGCACAACGGCTGGCGCAGCTCGGCACCAAGTTCGCCGAAAACGTTCTCGACGCGGGGCGCGCCTATACCCGTCACGTCACCAACGGCGCAGTGCTCGCCGGGTTGCCGCCGAACACCATCGATCGTGCCGCCGCGGATGCGCGCGATGCCAATCAGCCCGGCTGGCTCTTCAAGCTCGATCAGCCGACCTATGTCACGATCATGGCCAGCGCGGAGAACGAACAGCTGCGCCGCGACATCTACGAGGCCTGGGTCACGCGCGCCTCTGATCTGGGGCCGAGCGCCGGGCGCTTCGACAACCAGGAGATCATCGCGCAGATCCTGCCGCTGCGCCACGAACTCAGCCAGTTGTTGGGATTCAAGAATTACGCGGATTACGCCCTGGCGACGCGCATGGCCAAGAGCAGCAAGCAGGTGCTCGGATTTCTCGATGATCTGGCGCGGCGCTGCATGCCTGCGGCACGCCAGGAGTACTCGGATTTGGAGGAGTTTGCCGGTCGCAAGCTCAATGCATGGGACATGGCTTACTACGGCGAGCGCCTGCAGGAAAGCCGCTTCAAGGTCTCGCAGGAAGCCTTGCGGCCGTACTTCCCGCTGCCGAAAGTGCTGCAGGGAATGTTCGAGCTGGTGCGGCGGCTGTACGGCATCAGCGTTCGTCAGCGCGCCGATGTGAGCGTATGGCACGACAGCGTCCGCTTCTACGACCTGTTCGACGCGCAGGATCGCGTGGTGGCGGGCTTCTTTCTCGATCCGTATTCGCGCGGCGAAAAGCGCAGCGGCGCATGGATGGACGAGTGCGTCATCGCCAAGTCACTGCCGTCGGGTACGGCGATTCCGGTGGCGCAGCTGGTGTGCAACTTTACGGCGCCGGTCGGCGCGGCGCCCTCGCTGCTGACGCACGATGAGGTGACGACGCTGTTTCACGAGTTCGGCCATGGGCTGCATCACATGCTCACCCGCGTCGCCTACCCCAGTATCGCCGGCATCAACGGCGTGGCCTGGGATGCGGTCGAACTGCCGAGCCAGTTCATGGAGAATTTTGTCTGGCGCGCGGAAGTCCTGCCGCTCATCTCCGCTCACGTCGACAGCGGTGAAACGCTGCCGTTGGACATGCTGCAGCGGCTGCTCGGCACGCGCACCTTCAACGCGGCGCTCGACACGCTGCGCCAGATCGAACTGGCCAGTTTCGACTTCGAGCTGCACGCGAATTTCGATCCCAGCGTCGGCGCCCAGGTCGCCGCAACGCTCGAACGGGTGCGCAAGCGCGTGGCGGTCGTTCCCGCTGCACCCTTCAATCGCATGCCCGCGAGTTTCGCGCACATTTTTGCCGGCGGTTACGCCGCCGGGTACTACAGCTACAAGTGGGCCGAGGTGCTGGCCGCCGACGCGTTCGAAGCGTTCGAAGAGGCGGGCGTGTTCGATGCCGTCACGGCGGCGCGCTTTCGCGAATCGATTCTGGCGCGCGGCGGCAGCATCGACGCGATGGATGCGTTCGTCGGTTTCCGCGGCCGGCAGCCCGACGTACGCCCGCTGCTGAAGCAGACCGGAATCGCCGCATGAAGCGCGTGGCCGGCCCGCTGCGCTCGCGATTTGGCGGCCTCAAGGTTTACTGAACGACGCGACTTGACTTAATCGCGGACCGGCGCCGCAAAGATCACGCGCGCGCATGGCGCGGCGCCGTTTTAAGGCATAAGCTTGGTGGATGTATGACCTGCGCCGTAACGACTACGACGTTACCAATTCTGTCCAGGTGAGTTCCACCGCGGCGGTGACCGACGCGGTGCGGGAACTGTTTGCCGCGACTTGGCCGGGCGAATCCTTCGACAAGATCGCGCTCGCGTTCGAAGACTTCGAAAAACTCTTCACCGGCCGCATGCCGGGATATCACGCCGTCGACACCATCTATCATGATCGCCAGCATTCGCTCGATATGACCTTGGCGGCTGCGCGCATGATGGTGGGCTATGAGCGCAGCGTCGAGGCGCGAATGCGCTTCGGCGCCGAGCGTGTTGCAATGGCGCTGGTGACTTCACTGCTGCACGATTCGGGTTACATCCGCGAGTTCGGCGACGTGCAGCATCGCAACGGCGCCGAATACACGCTTTATCACGTGACGCGCGGTGCCCGTTATCTGGCCCGCTATCTGCCTAGCATCGGCATGGAAGCTTGGGTGCCGATCGCGACCCGCGTCATTCATTTCACCGGCTATGAAGTCAAATCGAGCCAGATTCAGCTGGTAGATCCGCGTGATCGAAAGGTCGGCCACATACTCGGCACCGCCGACTTGATCGCGCAGATGGCCGATCGCTGCTACCTGGAAAAATGCCGCGACCGCCTCTACCCGGAATTCGTGCTGGGCGGCATCGCCGCCGCCCAGGCGACCGATGGGACGCTGCAGGTTCGCTACAGCTCCGGCGTGGATCTGCTGCGCCAGACACCCGATTTCGTGCGCGAAACCCGAGTCGAACGCCTCGAGCGCGAGTTCGAACACGCCTACCGCTACGTCGAACCTCTGTTCGAGGGACGCAATCCCTATCTCGAGGCCATCGACCGCAATATCGCTTATCTGCATAGCGTGCTGCGCACCGAGCGCTGGCCGCTGTTGCGCCGCAGCCCGCCGCTGTTCACTTCTGACGATGCGCCCATCGGCCAGGTGCGCGGCTTGATGCTGAACCGGCTGAAGGCTCTGTGGGCTTAGACGGCGGTTAGGGCCAGTCAGCACCACGACGTTCTTCACCTGAGTGCGCGCCAGTGTTGCGCGTTTCCGACCACGGCATAGGGGTGCGAGCCAGCCGGCCGGCAACTGCGCCTTTCCGTTGCCGGCCGGGTGGCTCGCACCCCCTCATGGTGGGTCGATGCGCGCCACGTATCGCTCGTGCAACTCCTCGAGCCTCTCGAGCACCAGCTCTTTTCCCGCCAGCGGCGCCGCTTCGAGCGCCGCGCGCAAGATCTGCGGTGACAGGTCGCGGCGGGCGTTCTCCGCCACCGGTGCAAAACTGTAGTGCCATGGCTCCGGCTGCACACCGGAACGCACTCCCCGGAACGGCCGAAAGAAGCCGAAGCGTGCCGCGTTGACCTCCAGCCAGTTCGATAGCGCCGCGAATGGGCCGCCCGTCGCGAACTCGCTTCGGGTCAGCTGCACCTGGTAGCCCGGTGCAGTGGCATTGCGATCGATCAAGTCGATATCCGTGCCCCAGTGGTGGCGGCTGGCGCCGGGCAAGGCTGACCAGAGCAGGATGGCATCCACACGCTCGGCCGGGCTCAAGTCGGCCGCATCGATCGTCCTGCCGGCAGCATCGGTCATTGGCCTGGTGCCCTGGTATTTTCCATTCCAAATCTTCAGCTGCCGCTGAAAATCACGATAGCTGCTCGCCGCGGCCAGATCCATGCCTTCGGCGGCAGCGGCGCGCCGCAGCGCCAGGAAGGGTGTGCGCACGTGCAGGTGCAGCAGGCAGGAGGGATCCCCGGATTCGACGATATGGGTGCGCACCTGTCCGGTGAGCTCCTGGGCGTTCACGGGGGATTTTCCTTGGCGGAGGCGAACTGCGCTACCTGATCCAGGACCTGCGCGAATATAGCCACCTCCTGAGCCCCCGAGATGGTGTATTGGCCGTCGAAAATGAAGGTGGGTACGCCGGTGATTCCGAGCACCGTGGCATGACGTTCCGCAGCCACCACGCCGTCCTGACCGGAGCGCAGTATGAGTGCGTGACGGGCCTCGGTTTCCGACAATCCAGCCTCTGCGCCCAGCCGCGCCAGTTCGTCCACATCACCGATGTTGATACCTTCCTCGAAATACGCCCTCATGATTCGGTCCTTGACGGCGCTCTGCCTGCCGAAGCGGGCGGCGTAAGCCAATAGCAAATGCGACCAGCGGGTATTGGGCATGTGTTGGATCAGGTCGAACCGGAATTGAATGCCGCTTGCCGCCCCGAGCCGCGATAGGTCCGCATCGATTTCCGCGACGCGTTCGGCGCCGATGCCCCGCATGGCCAGGTAGGCGCTGCGCGATACGCCATCCATGGGCAACTCAGGATTGAGCTCGAACGGGCGCCACCGTATTTGTATGTCATATTGCGGCCGCGAGGCCACCGCCAGCTCCAGGCGGCGCTTGCCGAGGAAGCACCAGGGACACACCGTGTCGGAATAAACGTCAACTCGCATGACGCATTGTAACCTCGCCCCTTCTGGCGTATGGCACGAACGGGTATAGTCCTGAGGCTAAGCGGCGGGGACCTTCAATGGCTCGGAGCCTCAAAACCAAGTATCTGACGATTGCTGTGGTAAGCACCGCCGTACTGGCCGTGCTCCTCGGCGGTTTCGCCTATTACGAGCATCGGGTCAACACCGCTGATACCAATCAGCTCACCTATGCCACGGTCGCGCAGAGTCTCGAGGCCGATCTCGAGCAGCGTGCCAGCAGCCTGAGCAAGATCACCAGCCCATCGCTGGCGCCCGCCTTGACCGCCGGCAACACCGTCGCGATCGCGGCCATCGCCGAGAAGCTGCTCGATGAACGCGACATTGCGCGGGTGGCCGTACTGGACGGCCGCGACATGGTGGTGTTCAGCGGCGGCAACTCCGCCGATCAACCCACCGCCGACGGACCGTACTTTCTGCAAACCACGGTGCGTTCGAATCTCGGCCAGCCGAACGCCCCGAAAGTCGGCACCCTGCAAATCACCATGAGCCGGGCTCAGATGCAGGCGACGCTGCAGAGCATCCGCTCACAGCTGCTCAACAAGCAAGGCGTGCAGGGCAAACGCATTCGCGGCGCTTTCGCCTTCATCATCGTGCCGCTGCTGATCCTGGGCGTGGGCGGCGCGCTGTTTCTCGCCCGCCAGCTTTCCTCTCCCATTGCCGCCCTGGTGAAGAGCGCGGATCAAATCGGCGAAGGCGATTACACCCGTCCGCTCGCGGTCGTACGCCGCGATGAACTCGGCGACCTGCAGTTTGCGCTCGAACGCATGCGCCAGAACTTGAACGAAACCACCATCACCAAGAATTACCTGAACACGGTGCTCAACAGCTTGAGCGATGCCGTTCTGGTCACCGCTCCGAACGGCACCGTGAAGAGCTGCAATCAAGCCGCTCAAGCATTGCTCGGTTACTCGGAGGCGCAGCTGCTCGGCGAACCTCTGATGGGCTTCATCGACGAGGCGCATCGCAACGCCTTCGATCCGTCGCACGATGCGCCGGAGGCGCGCGAGACGGTGCTGCGCACCGCCGCCGGCCAGACCATTCCCGTTTCGATGGCGAGTTCCGCGATCAGCACCGAGGATCCTCAGTTTCAGGGCAGCATCTACGTGGCGCGCAACATCACGGAGCGCAAGCGCGCCGAACGGCGTATCCGCTATCTCGCCCGTTACGACACGCTCACCAAGATGCCGAATCGCATGCAGTTCCAGCATCTGCTGCAGCAGGCGATCGCACGCGCCAGACGCAACCAGCGTTCCCTCGCGCTGCTGTATCTCGACCTGGACCGATTCAAGGAGGTCAACGACACCTTTGGCCACGCGGCCGGCGATCGCACGCTCGAAATATTGAGCGAGCGGCTGACGCGCAACCTGAGCAAGGACGCGGTCATAGGCCGGCTCGCGGGCGACGAGTTCGCGATGTTCATCGACGACCTGCCGCTGGATACCGATAATCGCGCCGCCTTGAGCGCCTTGGCGCGCACGCTGCTCGATGAAATCAGCCGCACGTTCTACGTCAACCAGCAAGAGGTCTACCTGACCGCCAGTTCCGGCATCGCCATCTGTCCCTTCGATGCCGAAAATGTCATCGACCTGATCCGCAACGCGGATGCGGCCATGTACCACTCCAAGCAGAACGGCGGCAATTCCTGCGCCTTCTACGTCCCGGAAATGAACGCTGCTGCGGTCGAGCGCTTGATGCTGAAGAGCAAGCTGCGCCGCGCTCTGGAGCGCGACGAGCTGGTGATCCTATACCAGTCCAAGGTCGATCTGCGCAGCGGCCGGGTGGTCGGCGCCGAGGCTTTGCTGCGTTGGCGACTGCCCGGGCACGGCGACATCTCGCCCTCTCAGTTCATCCCTTTGGCCGAGGAGACGAGCCTGATTTCCGACATCGGCGAGTGGGTGTTGAATCGGGTCTGCGCCGACTACCGCGAATTTCAGAAGATCGTGCCCGAGCCGGGCCGCATCGCGATCAACTTGTCGCTGCGTCAGTTGAAGCAGTCGAGCTTCATTTCGCGTTGCCGTGCCATATTCCGTAAGAACGACGTTTCACCGACATGCTTCGAGCTCGAAGTGACCGAGACCACCTTGATGACGGATCCGAAGCGCACCATCGGCCTGCTGAACGAGCTGTACGCCATGGGGTTGAATCTTGCGATCGATGATTTCGGGACCGGATATTCCTCATTGTCCGCCTTGCAGCAATTTCCGATCGGCACCCTGAAAATAGACCAGTCGTTCGTCCGCGACGTCGCCGTCGACTCCAACGACGCGGCCATCGTGCGTACCATCATCGACATGGGAAGGAGCCTCGACCTCGAGGTCATCGCCGAGGGCGTCGAGGACTCCGAGCAGCTCGAGTTCCTGCGCAATCACGGCTGCTACTACGCTCAAGGGCGGCTGTTCGGCGAGCCTTTGGACGCGGGCAGGCTGATCCAGTTGCTGGCCGCTCAGGATGGCGCCGCGGGGCACTACAGCAACCTGTGCGCGCCGCCGATGCTGCGCTCCGTGCGGTCGTCGTAACACGCCGCTACCCGGATGCTGTCGGCTCGGGACCTCACTTTGCGGCGCGGGCCGCGACCGCTCTTTGAGCACGTCAACTTCACCGTCTACCGCGGCAACAAAGTTGGCATTACCGGCGCCAACGGCACCGGCAAGTCGAGCTTGTTCGCGTCATTACTCGGGCAGCTGACCCCCGATCGCGGCGACGTCGACATTCCCGCAGGCCTCAAGATCGCGCATGTCGAGCAGGAAATTAGCGCCGATGCACGCGCCGCCATTGAATTCGTGCTGGACGGCGATACGCAGCTGCGCGCGACCCAGGCAGCTATCGCGGCCGCGGTTGACGGCGACGAGCCTGTGCGGCTGGCCGAGCTGTATGCAACCCTGGAGGTGATCGACGGTTATCGCGCCAAGGCGCGCGCCGCCGCCATCATGCACGGCTTGGGCTTCACGCCGGCGCAATTCGAGCGCCCGGTTGCCGAGTTCTCGGGCGGCTGGCGGGTACGTTTGGCGATGGCGCGTGCGCTTGGTTCGCGGGCCGATCTGTTGCTGCTCGATGAGCCGACCAATCATTTGGACTTGGACGCCATTCTTTGGCTGGAGGTGTGGCTGCAAAGTTTCGGCGGCACCCTGCTGATGATCTCGCACGACCGCGAATTTCTCGACGCCATCATCGACCGCGTGCTGCACATCGAGAACCGCGGCATCACGGCCTATTCCGGCAACTACTCGCAGTTCGAGCGGAAGCGCAGCGAGGAACTCGCGCTGCAATCGGTGCTGCACGCCCGTCAGACCCGGCGCATCGCGCAGATAACCTCATTCGTGAACCGTTTTCGGGCCAGCGCCACCAAGTCGCGTCAGGCGCA
>Ga0116227_10017355_pt1 | contig 10067 bp, 7 predicted proteins | sample S1TSphgellanicum_FD_89693 | JGI IMG/M metagenome (GOLD analysis project Ga0116227, IMG submission 89693) | Host-associated microbial communities from peat moss isolated from Minnesota, USA - S1T2_Fb - Sphagnum magellanicum MG | ecosystem: Host-associated > Plants > Peat moss > Unclassified...
TACCAGCCGATATATTTGCCGAGTTCGACATGGGTGTAGCCGCGCAGCAGCTGCACCAAAACGCCGGTCAGGATACTGACCCCGAGCATCGAGAACAGCACGAGCGAGATCGCCGCGATCTTGGGCGCCACGAACACCCAGTCGGGCGCGGGCGTGACGTCGATCAGCTCGTCGGTCTTGCGGTCGCGCTCCCGCCAGACCAGTTCGCCAGCGTAGTAGATGGCCACGATCAACGGAATGAACCCGAAGGCGCCCCGCGCGATCATGATCATCTCCCGCGTCACCGGATAGATGTTGTCGCCGTAAAGACTGTCCGTAACCGTAAACCACAGGCCCACGCCGGCATTGAAGACGCCCAGCGCCAAGAGCACGAAAAAAGCCGGGCTTTTGAACACCTGGGCCATGTCGAAGCGCGTGCGGGCGATGAACTGGGCCAGCAGAACCCGCGCGCCAAAGGTCCGCGTGGGCCGAACCGGCGGCGATAGGGCAGTGGATCCAACCTTGGGACCCGCCTCAAGCGCCTCACGCTCAGCATCGCGGCGCCGTCCCCGATTGGCGACCGGCTCGAACCGGAACAGACCATAGGCGCCCGCCAACAGCGCCACGCCGATCCCGCTCCACAGCAAGCGGTTCCACAACAGCGGCCCAAGGAGAGACGGCAGCAAGGTATTGCGTTCGTCGGCGGTCCAATACCGCGTCGCCGAGCCGAAGGCGCCGATGCCAAAGGGCTCCAGATAGGCCACGAGGGTCCTGTACTCCGGCTTAGCCCCGAGCGCCGTGGTGACAATGTAGAGCACCAGGAACGCGACCACCCCGACATAGCTCGCCATCATGGATCGTGTGGCCGCCGCCAGCGCAAAGAAGACCGCCGAGATGAAGAACAGGCTCGGCAGGGCGACGACCCCATAGGCGTAGAGGTAGTCTTGGGCGCGGAAAGGTCCGACCTTTTCTGAGTCCAACCACGGCATGGCCGAGCCCACGAGCACAGCCAGCGGAACCGCCAGGAAGGCCAGCGCCACGGCCGCCCAGGCGCCCGCAAACCGCCCATAGAGGTAGTCGAACTTGGTGATCGGGGTGGCGCGGATGATCGGTCCAAAGCCGCTATCATCGTCGCGCACCACCACATTGGCCACCAGCGCGGTGGAGAAGAACATAAAGAACAGAGAGAAGATCAGACAAACTTGAACGAGGGCGGCTGGCGAATTGACGTGGACGTTGGAGGTGGCGCCGATCCGGACAAAGTCGGTCGTCACCGAGCCATAGGTGAGCAGGAAGACGATAATCGTCGCCACCCAGAATACAGGCGATTTCAGCTGATAGCGCAGTTCGAACGTCGCGACCTTGCCGAACGTGAAGCCGGCCATGGGCTCAGGCCGCCTTGGAGGCGGCCTGACGCGCCCCATAAAGGGTGGAGAAGTAGACGTCCTCCAGACTGCCGACATGGGGCGCAAAGCCCTCGCCGGGATCGGCGTCGGCGACGACGTGGACGGCGGTGCGTCCACCCGACAGTCGGGTGGAGATGACAGCGTGCCGCGCCCGCAACGCAGGGACCTCGCTCTTGTCCACCGTCTTGATCCAGATACGCCCCTTCAGGTCGGCCGCGAGCTGGGCGGGGACGCCCTGGCGCAGGATTCGCCCCCCGTCCATCACCGCCATGGTCTGACAGAGGTCAGACACATCCTCGACGATGTGGGTAGACAAGATCACCACCACGGTCTCGCCGATCTCGGCCAGAAGGTTCAGGAAACGGTTGCGCTCCTCAGGGTCCAGCCCCGCGGTCGGCTCATCGACGATGATCAGGGAGGGGCCGCCGATCAGGGCCTGGGCGATGCCGAAACGCTGGCGCATCCCGCCGGAAAAGCCCGCCAGCGCCTTGCGACGCACGCCATAGAGGTTGACCTGCTCCAACAATCGCTCGACCTCGGCCTTTCGCTCGCCCGCATGGGCGAAACCCTTGAGCACCGCCATATGGTCCAGCATGTCGTAGGCCGAGACCCGCGGGTAGACGCCGAAATCCTGGGGCAGATAGCCGAGCGTCCGGCGCAGCGCCTCTGGATCGCGGATCACATCGATGTCGTTGAAGCGGATATGACCCGACGTTGGGGTCTGGAGCGTCGCGATACAACGCATCAGGGTCGATTTGCCGGCGCCGTTGGGACCAAGGAGCCCAAACATGCCGCGCGGAATCGATAGGCTGACCCCATCTAGCGCGCGCACGCCATTGGGGTATTGGTGCATTAGATCATCGATTTGCAGCATCGCCCGCCTCGTCCGCCCTTCCCCATAGGCTTCCCCGAACCCCGCAGACCATAGCTGCACGCCCCATATGCGGGCGGCAAGTGAAACCGGCGTCATCTTGTACGACGCTACAGCTTGAGGACCCTTTATGACCGACTACGCCGTCCCGCCGCTCCCGCCCACCAGCCTGCCGATCCTGGGTTCAGGCTCGCTCTTTCCGGTGCGCCGGGTGTTTTGCGTTGGCCGTAATTACGGCCTGCACGTCAAGGAGATGGGCGGCGACCCCAAGGAGCAACCGCCGCTGTTCTTCACCAAGCCCGCCGACGCCGTGGTTGGTCCGGGCGGCGCGGCGCCCTATCCCTCGGCGACCAAGGACCTGCACCACGAGATCGAACTGGTCGCGGCGCTGAAGGCCGGCGGCTCCGACCTGTCGCCCGAGGCGGCGCTGGCCTTGATCTTCGGCTATGCCGCGGGCGTCGATCTCACCCGCCGCGACCTCCAGGCCGCCGCCAAGCGAGACGGTCAGCCCTGGGATTCCGGCAAGGCCTTCGACGCCTCCGCCCCCGTCGGCGCGATCCGCCCGGCCGACCAAGTCAAAGACCTCACGGGCGCCATCAGCCTCAAGGTCAATGGCGAGGTGCGCCAGGATGGCAAGCTCAGCGACATGATCTGGTCGGTGGCGGAAGTCATCGCCCAAGCCTCCAAACTCTGGCGGCTCGAGCCCGGCGACCTGATCTTCACCGGCACCCCCAATGGCGTCGGCCCGCTCAACCGCGGCGATCAGGTGCTCGGTGAGATCGACGGGGTTGGCGAGGTGGCGTTTACAGTGAGCTAGAGCATGATGCGATCAAACGGAAGCGTTTGATCGCATCATGCTCTAGCTTCAAAAGTTGGTGCTATTCCAAAGACTTCGTCATGGTGAGGAGCCCCTGCAAGGGGCGTCTCGAAGCCCGCATACCCGTCACAGCGGCGCCTTCGCCCGGAAGTCCACATCGCTATCGGCGGCGAGATAGGTGAAGGCCACCCAGGCGGCGACCGCCTTGTCCATGCGGTGGGGGTCGACCTTGTCCAAGGTGTCGTCGGCGGAGTGGTGGATGTCGAAATAGTGGGTCCCGTCCTGCTGCAGATCGGCGATTGGGACATGGGGGCTGAGCGGGTCGATGTCCTCGCCGCCGCCCCGCGCGGGGGCGCGATCGACATAGGCCGGCAGGGACGCGATCACCTCAGCCAGCATCGCCCCATACGGCGTCTTGGCGGCCGCGCCCGGCAAGGCGATGCCGTAAACCGGTTCCGCGCCGAAATCGCACTCGGCGGCCACGACATAATGAGCCTGTTCGGCCGCGGAGCGAACGGCGGCGAAGGCCGGGCCGGCGAAGGCGATCTCCTCGGCCCCGAACAGGGCGACGCGCACGGTGCGGCGCGGCGCGCGCGGCATGTCCAGGATCAGCTTGGCGGCGGCGGTGGTGATGGCGGCGCCGGCGCCATCGTCAATAGCGCCCGTCCCTAGGTCCCAGGAATCCAGATGGCCGCCGATCAGCACCACCTCGTCCGGCCGCTCGCGCCCAACAATATCGGCCACCACCGTATCGGCCGTCGCGCCCGGCTTGAACGTGGGCGTCAGCACCAGATGCATGCGGAGCGGTTGGCCCTTCAGACTGGGATCCGCGCTCAGGCGATCAAGCTGTTCGGCGTCGGGAACCGACAGGGCGCCGGCGGGGATCGGAGCCATGCCGGGCGGGAAATCGGTGGCGCCGGTATGGGGTAGGCGGCTGTCGCTGGTCGACAACGAGCGAACCAGATAGGCGACCGCGCCGCGCTTTTCCGCCTCCGCCGCGCCCAAAAAGCGCATCACCGCCAGGGCGCCATAGCCCGACCCGTCCTGAGCGCGCACCATCGGCTGGGTGACGACGACGATCTTTCCGGAAAGGCTACCGACCGGCTGGGCCAACATGTCGGCATAGGTGTGGAACAGGGCGACCGGCGCCTCGATCCCTTCAGGCGGGGTCGCGCCCGCATTGCCGAGCGAGGTCACCATAAGCTTCTGGACAGAGGGCGAGATCAGCTCCGCCCGCTCCTCGCCACGAGTCCAGCCGGGCACGGGGAAGCTTTCGATGTGAACGTTCTGGAATCCCATGGCCTCCAGCCGCGCCACGGCCCACTGGGCGGCAAGATGCTCCTTCTGAGAGCCGGCCAGCCGCTCGCCGATCTCTGTCGTCAGATCGCGCAGAAAGGGATAGGCGGGCGAGCCCTTCAGCGCCTGATCCCGCAGGGCGGCGGCGTTGGCCTGAAGTTGGACGGGGTCGGGCGTGGGGGCTTGAGCCTGAGCCAGACTGGCCCACGCGATGAGGGCGGTGGCGAGAGCGAACATCTTGGCGGGCATCGGCGCATCCATGACCAGAAAAGCTGAAGGCGACAGACGGACGGAGCGAGCGTCGCCTGTCAAGCCAGCGCTATGCGGAGCGCAACGAGGCGGTCAGGTCGGGAGCTGGGGAGAAACCTCATCTCCGCTTATCCCAAGTTTTAGGCGACCTGGGCGGCCAGGGCTTCGATACGCTGAGCCGCCTGGTCCAACGCCTGGGCGGCGCGCGCCTCGGCCCGGGCTTGATCGGATTGCAAGCGCGCCAGTTCGGACTGGGCCTGGGCCAGGCGAGACCTTAGATCCAGCACTTCGTCGGAGATCATCAGCGAGGACATCAGGAACAGGCGCAGATCGCCGACCTGACCGACGGCCGCAGCCACCTCTCGCACCTGGCGGTCAAACTGGCGAGCCAGCGCCTCGACATGAGCTTCCTGCCCGTTCTCGCAGCCAACCGCATAGGCGTTGCCATTGACCGTAACTGTCACCGTGGCCATCAGGCCGCCTCCTCATTCAACCCGTTGCTCTCAGGCTTTGATCTCGTCTCGTCCTCACCGAGCGCGGCGCGCACCTCGGCGGCTGCTCGCCCAAGCGCCTGGGACGCCGCGACCGCGGCCGACTCCAACTCGCCCTCACGGGCGCGGGCGGCGGCGAGGTCTGCAGCCAAACGGGCGCGGTCGCTTTCCAGCGCGGCGTATGCGGCGCCGTCGAGCGCCCCCACTGGCGTCGAAACCTTAGCTGCGCAGGCCGCTTCCAACTGCTCCAGCGCACGATCCAGGCGTCTGGTCGCTTCCACCAGCTCCCGCGGGGAAGCGGAGTCCCGCGATATCGGCTCGCGCATCTGGACCTCCGAATAATCTGACGATGGACTATAGGGTGCGTCGCGCGTCAGCCAAAGGCCGCAACCGCGTCCCGTGCGTCCTATTCGCGACGTTGCGTGGGAGAATGACTCCATGTCGCGCCATGGATTGTATCCCGACTTGCGTCTTGGCGAGAGGGCGCGCACACACCGGCCCGCTACGGCGCCTTCAGAAGACCACATAGAGACACCCATGCCCGCCGACGATCACATCCCGCTCGCGCCGTCCGGGGCCGATCCGGCCGCCGCGCCGCCCCTCTCCATCCTGGCTGACGCGATCCGCGTCTTGACGATGGATGCGGTCGAGCAAGCGACGTGCGGCCATCCGGGCATGCCCATGGGTATGGCGGATGTGGCGACGGTGCTGTTCACCAAGGCGCTGAAGTATGACGCCGCAGCCCCCGACTGGGCCGACCGGGACCGGTTCGTGCTCTCCAACGGCCACGGCTCTATGCTGCAATACGCGCTCCTATACCTGACGGGCGCGCCGGGCATGACGATGGAGCAGCTCAAGGACTTCCGCCAGTGGGGGTCGTTGACGCCGGGCCATCCTGAATATAGCCACACCCCCGGCGTCGAGACGACCACAGGCCCGCTCGGCCAGGGCATCGCGACCGCGGTCGGCATGGCGATGGCGGAGCGGCATCTGAACGCCCGCTTTGGCGACGATCTGGTCGATCACCGCACCTGGGCGATCTGTGGCGACGGCTGCCTGATGGAAGGGATCAGCCACGAGGCGATCGCGCTCGCCGGCCGACTGAAGCTTAACCGCCTATGCCTGTTGTGGGACGACAACGACATCACCATCGACGGCGCCGTCTCCTTGTCGGACGGGGTGGACCAGCTCTTAAGGTTCAAGGCGGCCGGCTGGGCGACCAAGCGGATCGACGGTCACGACTATGGCCAGATCGCCCGCGCGCTCCGCTGGGCCGTGCGCCAGGATCGCCCGACCCTGATCGCCTGCAAGACCAAGATCGGTAAGGGCTCGGCCACCCTGGAAGGCCACCACGACACCCACGGTAAGGCGCTGGGCAAGGCTGAGATCGCCGCCACACGGGCGAAGCTCGGCTGGAGCCACGACCCCTTTGTCATGCCCGACGCCATCGTCTCAGCCTGGCGCAGGGCCGGCCGGCGCGGCCGTGTCGCGCGGCGCGCCTGGGCCCAGAGGCTGAAGCAATCGCCCCACGCAAACGCCCTCCATCAGGCGCTCAGCGGCGACATCCCCGCCGCCGCTCTGGTCGATCTGGACGCCCATATCGCCAAACTGGTCGAGACCAAGCCCGCGTTGGCGACCCGCGCCGCCTCGGGCAAGGCGCTGGACGTCCTGTTCCCCGCCATCCCAGAACTCTTCGGCGGCTCGGCTGACTTGACCGGATCGAACAACACCCTGGTCAAGGGAACGGCTGTGTTCGACGCGCCTGGCTATGCGGGGCGCTACGTCAATTACGGCATCCGCGAACACGCCATGGGAGCGGCGATGAACGGCCTGGCGCTGCACGGCGGCGTCATCCCCTATGGGGGCACCTTCCTGGTGTTCGCCGACTATTCGCGCCCCGCCATCCGTCTGGCCGCCCTGATGGGCGTGCGCGCGATCCATGTCCTGACCCACGACTCCATCGGCGTCGGCGAGGACGGGCCGACGCACCAGCCGGTCGAGCATCTGGCGTCGCTGCGGGCCATTCCCAACCTCTATGTCTTCCGCCCCGCCGATGCGGTGGAGGCGGCGGAATGCTGGGCCGCGGCGCTCGCGCTGAAAGCCAGCCCCTCGGCCTTGGCCCTGTCGCGCCAGGCGACGCCCGCCGTCAGGCTTGCGCCCGCGTCAGAGAACCTGTCGGCCAAGGGCGCCTATGAGCTGCGCGCCGCCGAGGGCGGCGAGGCGAAAGCCACCCTGTTTGGCACCGGGACGGAGTTGGCGCTCGCGCTTGAGGCGCGAGATCGCCTCCAGGCGGAAGGGATATCCACCCGCGTCGTCTCCATGCCCTGCTGGGCGCTGTTCGAGACCCAAAGCCCGGCCTACCGGCAAGCCGTGATCGGGGCCGCGCCGGTTCGCGTGGCGGTCGAGGCCGGCCTGCGCATGGGCTGGGACCGGTTCATCGGCGAGCACGGCGGGTTCGTCGGCATGACCGGCTTTGGCGCCAGCGCGCCAGCGTCTCGTCTCTATAAGGAGTTCGGGATCACGACAGAGGCTGTGGTCGAGGCGGTGAAGACGCGGCTGTGAGCGTGAGCTTTTAAGGCTCAAAACTTGAGCGCCGCCGCCGTCAGGCGCCTAGGCTTGCGGCGCGGATAGGATGAAGGGCCTGGAAATTCGGTGCTTCCATTCAACTCTTGCCCAAGGTGTTTCGTGGCAAGCGATAAGCTGGCGCCGAAACACCCCTGCGGGGCTCCTCAGGATGGCGAATCTTATTGATTGCATTAAAGTTCGTCATGCTGAGGAAGGCGCTCAACGCGCGCCTGTCTCGAAGCACGCAGCTGCTGACAGCGCGCTCTTGAAACGCCTCTCCGCCACCCTGGCCCTCGCACTCATCCTGGCCCCGGCATCTTTCGCCGCCACCCCCGTTCACGCCGCAACGCCCGTAATTATCGACACCGACGTGGGCGACGACATCGACGACGCCTTCGCCTTGGCGCTCGCAGCCTCGGCCCCGCGCCTAGACCTGCTGGGCGTGACGACGGCCTGGGGCGACACGGGTTTGCGACGATGCTTGACGCTGCGCCTACTGGCCGCGGCGGGACGGCCTGATGTTCCGGTCGCGCAAGGGCGCGCGACGCCGGATGCTGTACGCTTCACCCAGGCCGCGTGGGCGGCCGGCGGCGGCGAACCCCCGCCAGGAATCGGGGCCGTAGAGTTTATCCGCGAACAGGTTCGCCAACGTCCTGGCCAGATCACCCTCGTCGCCCTGGCGCCCCTCAGCAACATCGAAGACCTGATCGAGCACGATCCCGAGACCCTGCGCAGGCTGAAGCGGGTGGTGATCATGGGCGGGTCGATCTACGTCGGCTATGGCGCTGGCCCCGGCCACCCAACGCCGCCGAGCGCGGAGTACAATGTCGCAAGCCTGCCCAAGGCCTTTGCAGGCCTGCTCGCGCTGGGCGTACCCGTGGTGCTCTTCCCCCTCGATTCCACTCAGCTCAAGCTCGATACGGCGTCGCGCAATCAGATATTTGCGCGACGGTCGCCGCTCACGACTGCGCTGGCGCAGCTCTATGACCCCTGGCGGACGCTGAACGCTTGGCGCCAGACGGACCCCACCCTCTTCGACGCTGTCCCCATCGCCTGGCTGCTGGACCCCACGCTCTGCCCCACCACGCCCCTGCGCATCGCCGTGAACGACCAGGGCTTCACGACCGTGGTCGCGGGCCCACCCAACGTCGAGGCCTGCCTGTCCTTGCGCCAAGACGCGGCCCTCACCCTGATCCTGCGCGATCTCGCGCCGCCCCAAACGGAGCCTAAACCATGAACTCAACGCTTTCTCGCCTGCGCCGCCGGCCTTTGACCACCCCGTCTGGATGGAACTCTTCCCCTTTTCCGCCTCCCTCAGGCTTGTCACGAGGGCTGTGCGCCCAGTTGCCGCGGCGCTTGAGCGCCCTCAGGCGCCTATGCTCCAGACAGCTCGATCCTCGTGACAGGCCCGAGGAAGGCGGAAATGGTGCAATTTGGAACGCCCAAGGTTCATGTTCCTCCTGGATATCCCTCCGCCAGCTGATCTGCGCTGCAACGGCGGCGATCAGCCTGCTGGTCGCAGGCGTCGCGTTGGCCGCGGCTGCGCCGAATCTGATCATCTACGACAACGACTTTTCCGGGCCTGAAAGCGCCGACATCCTGCCCCTGATCGGCGACCCTAGCGTCAAGGTGTTGGGGTTTACCGTCGTGACGGGCGACGGCTGGGCGGATGAGGAAACCGCCGACATCCTGCGCTTTTTGGAGATCGCCAAGCGCACCGATATTCCGGTGGTCAAGGGCGCCGTTTTCCCGCTGGTGAACAGCGAAGCCCGGACCCGCGCCTGGGAGCAGATGTATGGCAAGATCGTCTGGAAAGGCGCGTGGAACCCCGCCGCGCCGGACAATACCTTTCATCCGACCGACCCTTACAAGATCCCGCCAAGCCCGGTGGGGCCGCCCAAGACCAAGGCCGCAGCCGGGACGGCCGCAGACTTCCTGATCGAGCAGGTGCATCTCCATCCCCACCAGGTGACCATCCTGGCCGCCGGGCCTTTGACCAATATTGCGCTGGCGATCCGGCTGGACCCAGAGTTCGCGAGCCTAGCCAAGCAGCTCATCTTCATGGGCGGCTTCGTCGACACCAACCTGGCGCAGGTGACCGACAGCGCCAACTTCGCCACCGACTTCAACATCTGGTTCGATCCCGAAGCCGCAGACATCGTGCTGACCGCGCCCTGGGCCAAGATCACCTCGGTCGGCAGCGTCAGCAACGCCATCGCCTACACGCCAGAGCTCGCCGCCCGCATCGCCGCCAAGACGACGCCGGTGACCCAAGCGGTGGTCAAATATTCCCTGCCCCTGCCCCTATGGGACCAAGTCACCGCCGCCATCGCCGCCGACCCGAGCCTCGTGACCGGCGAAGTCCAGGCCTATATGGACGTCGATACCGACCA
>Ga0116227_10017356_pt1 | contig 10067 bp, 7 predicted proteins | sample S1TSphgellanicum_FD_89693 | JGI IMG/M metagenome (GOLD analysis project Ga0116227, IMG submission 89693) | Host-associated microbial communities from peat moss isolated from Minnesota, USA - S1T2_Fb - Sphagnum magellanicum MG | ecosystem: Host-associated > Plants > Peat moss > Unclassified...
AAAAAAAAAAAAAAAAAAAAAAAGAAAAAAAAAGAAGAAGAAAGGGAGTATTCTGTCGCATATACTTATTTTTTGGAGAAAATCTCACCAAATTTCGAAATCATTTGTTTTTAGAAAAAAAAATTCCTTATATTTCCACTGGGATTTTAGAGGGGTGCATTTTTCTTACCCGATTTTATTTATTTATTTTTCCATTTGGACAAGTTTTGCAAACCTATCATCAATAAAGTTTAGATCCCTCTTGGTGATGCAACATCATAATTTTGAAAAAAACAAACACTCCTCCCCCATTCTAAGGTTATGGTCTTAAATCCGAACCCTTTGAACAACCACATAAACAACGGTCTTTTCATTTCTCTACGTACTTTTTGCCAAGGGATCTCCCCCAGCTGAAGAACCCTAGGGGGTTACGTGTAGGGTAAAGCCCTAGGGTGGGGGCATTCTCAAAATAAGGCACCTAGGACAAGGCAACAGTTGAGTTCAGCCTCACATTTTGGTACAATATACCTCACCCATGGGCTTTACCTATCATAATAAAGCACAAGGCAAAATTGATCATGAACCAAATCTATCTAAATCATGAGGCATTCCTCGTTCATATGCCTACACCTCAATAGTGAGAGGGTTCTTACACCTATAAGTAGGCATAATTTCATTTCCACCCTGGAGGAGTGGGCATAGTATTCCTCCCAATTTGTACGAGGGAAATTCATGGATATAATGTGCCCTCCACATACACTACAAATTTTCTCCAAGTGCTTTACACTAGAAGGAGATCCTCCCACATTCCAATAAAAAGATAGTCATTTGCGTGTGTTGAGGTTTTGGTACTTACGGGAGAAAGGTTCACGAACATCCTTGGGCTCACACCCTCAAGTGGCCCTCCCTTAGGAGACTCCATGAGCACTGGAACTTCCCCTACAACAAATTGGCCATGGGCCGGTTCTTTCTAGGGATGTTTGTTTCACCATAGCCTAACCACCCACTACCATTTCAATGTTGAAAAGAACCCTAAATCATCATGGGGTAGTCTACCCCCTATCTTTTCACCACCAGGTGACAGTTGTGTTCATGGCTAAAAGTGCTCCCAGTTGGCTTCGTGGCTCAAGGTGTCCATGGTGGTTGGTTTCATGGCAAAAATGTGGCCTAATAGACACAGGAAACCATCCTCTTTATTTGACCATAACAAAAACCACCAAAGTTGAAATAGTAGGTGGGTGTGTGTTTCCATGAAGTGTAGCCTTTCATGGAAATTATACACCCTACCTAAGTTGTCAATTCTAGAATTTTTAAAGTTTTGTCTTTTAACCATTGTTTCATGATAGCCAAAGTCTTTATCATTTTAGTTCTTATTTTCAAATTAAATTGTCCAAGTCTGCAAAAGGAAAACCAAAAAAAAAAAAAATTTAAATGGATCCATGTATTGCATTGTGCTATTACTACATACTTACAAAGAAAAACCCAATATATATATATATATATATATAAAGGCAGGGATGGGAACCCATTCATAAAAAGTACAAGGCAAATAAAAGCAAGCAAGAAAAACCCATATATAAAAAAAAGACAGGGACAAGAACCCATCAACAAGAAATACTAGGCAAATAAAAGCAAGTATATAAATATATAAAAAAAGGCAGGGATGGGAACCTATCTAACCTACAAGGAGAAGTACAAGGCAAATAAAAGCTTGAGAACACATGACATGAAAGAACACAACAAATCAGGACGTCACTAATACACTAATAAAATACAAGCTTTATGAGCCTCACGTATCCGTGATATGTAGCCTAAAATGTTTTTCCAGCTCAAGGGTAACTTAGCCAGTTTGCAATCATAAGTGACCGCTTGTGTCAAGTCAGTTCAGTTCACAATGGGTTAGTACAGTCAAAGTCCAGTTCACAAACCTTTGAAAGTTGATGATGCTTAATCATTGAAGCTTCACTGCTGCCTCATTCAGAAGCAGATTCGGCAACAATTGTGCTTGCTTGCGGTTTTTGCTTCTGCCATTCCAGCATTATTTCGTGCCTGAGACAATTGCAGTTGGCCAGTTTTGCAAGACACTGCAATGCATCATAGACAACAGCCCCTATTGCGACATGCTGATTGGACTCAATTGCCCGTCTATGGACAGTTTTCTAGTATCATCCCAGATGCCACAGTAGTTGACAATTTATGAAACGAAAGAGACAAGCTGGCCATGTTGGACCATCCCCAGCAGTGCTCAGTATGTGACCCTGCACATTACTATTGGATGAAAAAAAGTCAAAACATGCTGGTTTCGTTCAACAATATAATTTTGCTCCTGCTGTTCCCTGTTTCTCATTGGTCAGTCATGATGATTGGTCTAAGTGATTTGCTATTAGTAGCCTCTCACGTATTTGCAGTCTCAATTTGAGTTGTATGGGTGAGGTTGAGAAAAGGAAATAACCAAACTTGGACGTAAGAAATATTTTTGCAGGGTTACATATTGAGCATCATTGGGGGTGCTCAAGACCATAGATTGAGGAGTGAGAGGAAGAAAGACACATCAAGTTCAAACATTTAATTTTTGTTGGAAGTCAGCATCACAAATTTACCAGGCTTCATTGGTTCATACAAAATTTATGTGAAATTTGATTTTCATAAGTTCACACAAATAATTGCATGAAATTTGTACATACTCAATGATATAACAATGTCTTATTTTAATTATTCAAACAAATAAAACGTTTTTTTCAAATGACATGCGTGAATGTTCATGTTTAATACACAATAATTACATTATTTTATGCAAAATTATATCACAATAATTGCACAAATTTGGTTTAAATGTAAATCATACGTACTTCACATCAAAACATCATAAGTAAAAAAATATCAATTATATGAAAATATTATATATATATATATAAATTTTACATTTTGAAGCCCACAGATTTTGCACAGACATATAGTTTTTCGATTTTTGCATGGATTTTATTGAAATTTCATGATATTGGAAATTTGTGATGATTTGTGTTTTGAACAATAAATCATTTCATATTCAATGCAAATTTCTTTTTGTGGACCATAATGTTTCTCTTCTAATTCTTTGAACAAGAACAATTAAAAAATTTAAAGCAAAACAAATTTGGTTGTAATTCACAACTAGGTTGTTATGTCAATATCAAAAATGACACCAAATGCCAGCTAATTATCAGGGAAATTCTTTAAACTTCTAACCACTTATATATATATATATTCCAATTTCAAAAATATTTTTTAAAATGAAACCTTAAATTGCCCATAAACCCAAATTTCATGGTTCTTTCATGAAAATCACTAATATTTGAATTCTTGAAGTAATTAGTACAAGAGGTTTTTTATTCTATTTTGTTTTCCTGTGAAAAAAATTTAAAGTTTTTGATTTTGATTTTCTTTTCCCATGAAAAATAGAAATAATTAAGGTTTTTGATTTTGATTTTCTTTTCCCGTGAATAGGAATACTGCAGGTTCTTTGATTATAATTTTCTTACAAGAAATTCAAAAACCAAAACTATACATTCTTTGAATTAAAATTTTCAAAAAATTGAATTTGGGGTTATTAGCAAATTCAAATACTTAAACAACACTTGTAATAAGTCATAACAAAGGCTTCTTTTATAAGTTCATCTCTAATAAAAACTCCATAAATCATAAGCATTCAATGTTGGTAATTACAGCTAGATCTGTCATAAAAAAGGAAACCTTGGATTCCCCCTATTCATGGCAATTATTTTTTAAGTTCTTGGCCAATGACCAAAACCTATGCCCATTTCCTCCACTACAAGTATGCACTAAATTCAAATATATGTTAGAAACAAGATAGATGTCCATGGTTTCAACATTGAAAGACAAGGTGACATTTGCTAATTGATTTTTGTATATTGAATAGATCTAATTGAAGTTCTTTTAAAGGTCATTGTGGCACCCTTTTGAAACTAATAAAACCAAGGATTTAAATAAGTCTTTTGAATGAATTGTATCAAGTACTTTTGAACAAGTTTGTTATCACAAGTGATGAAAATGTCAAGACATTTTTAAATACTTTCTACATCAATTTGCATCCCATTTCTCTTCAACTAAATTTGAATTGAATTTAATTCAACTCAATTTTAATCCAATTGAATTTAGTCAAATTAGAATTCAATGTATTTGAATTCTATTTAGGAATTGGAATTTAATTCAAGTTGCATGCAATGCCATTTGATATTTTCATTTGAATGGAACTTAATTTCCATTTTTTCATCATTTCATAGTCATTAGCAGAGCTTAGCAACATGAAGCCCTAGTTTATAAATAAAATGTTCAATAGTGACAATTAAACATCCAAGTTTCAAATGACAAATCCTTTTTATAGTTTGTTTTGTTCATTTTATTTTTTCTAGTTTGATTTAAAGCCATATCATGGTTCACATTGCCAATGTGCACAATCACACAATTTTGACATCCTAATTTTTCAACAATTATAATAAATGATTTGTTCAATGTATATAATTTGTTATAAATTGACAAAAAAAAACTACAATCCACTTATGTTCCTTATGTTGATTCCCCATTGAATAGTCTTTTTACAATGCAATTTTTTTGCCACTTGGTGACAAAAAAATGTTGTGAATTGTATAAAAATGTATCTTTATGGAAAATTGATCCATAATCACCCTGTTTCAAGATTTTTTTTTGATATCCCTAGATTTAAACTATAAGTTCTAGGATGTCACACAAACATAATGAGGTTCCAAAAATCTTTAATTTCCTCTTTGATTTGCAACCAATTTGGTTAAGTCCTCTTATCTAACATGGATGATCACCAATCCGCCTACCTCATAAATTTGAAGGGAAAAAAAACTTGTTCCTTGTAGCTCCAATGCTTTTCCTCAATTGTGTCCCAAAAATAGCTTTGCATTTTGTCCCCATATTCCTTGCCCGAAGTCATAATCTTTAAGGCTACATAGCTTGGCCAAATGTGAAGGCAATATATATTCTATCATTTCCAAAATCTTAAATCACAAATTTTTTTAAAAAATTTATGAACTAATATGTGAGGCTTATCACACAAAAAAAACCAAAGTTTGGAACTCAAAGTTTGGAATTTTGGATGAACCCATACCCAATTAATTAACAAATCATTTTATATCCTTACCTTATAGTGCAAACACAAACTTTGTGCTTGACAACTATGAAATAGAACTTATTATCATCCACAAAAAGGTGATTTGATGTGCGTAAGTAATTTCACTCAAGATGACTTATGACTTATGATCTATATGCACGAATTCTTTGGATTTGTTTAAAGTCTATGGCTTCAATTCATTCATCACATATTCACATAATTCTTGCCATATATATTTATGTTTATGCTATCAAATAATAATTACCTATTCCAAGCTTAACTACTTCACACTTCAACTCTACCCACCTACATGAAAGGACAAACCTTTACCACTATTTTTCAATTACTCTTTCAAAATCTCCACCACTTTTACCATTATTTTTATTTATTTTCACATACCTTTTGTAATCTTCCATTTCAAAATGAAGCTTAAACTTAAGATTTAAAACTCACTTAAAACTATATAAATACATTCCTTAATTATCAAAAATGATTATTAGTTTATATTTATAAGAATGATTATTAAATCGATAAACCTCCTTTTCCTTCACCATTATTCTTAACTTGTCCTCACATTTTCAAATTGAAGCTTTAAATTATTATTTTTGTTTAACTATTAGAGTACATTACATAAATCCACAATTGAACTTTCTTTGGCCATGGGGTTTTGATGCATCTTGAAATGAATCTTTGAAGTGTAACTACTTCTCTCTTTTCCCCTACCAACCTACACGAATTCAAGAAGGCACATTGACTTTACCTTAATCTTTACCTTTACAATTACTTTTCAAATACCCTTTCAAAACCATCAACCCATTTATCATTAGTTTTACCTCTTTCTCACATATCTTTTGAAAACTTCCCTTTCAAAGTTACGTTAAACTTTCATGAAACTCAAATTCAAAAATTGATTTTACTTTAATTTTGCCATTACCCTTTAAGGAATTTGAATGTTTTTACAAAATCATTGAAGAAAAATCCACAACTCTTTATTTATTTGTACATTAAATATGATAATGACTTCGTCTTTGTAAAACTACTTATCCTTAAACACATTAATAACACTACTATTTAACTATAAATGACATTATATAACCTTGGAATAACTGAAAGTTTTTTCCTTCACCATTGGGTTATAATGGAATGTCTTAAGACTCATTATTGTGTGTCATTATTTCCAAGAATATATTTGGTAGTGAATGTAATTGTAGGTAGAATAATTTAAACATTATTTTTTTTCTTTCGCCTTCTTTTGTTTTCACATTTTTTTGGAAGGAAAGTTAATTCCCAACTATACATTTTTGGATACAACCTAAAATGATGTAAAGGTTTATAATCTATTGTTGTTCATTGTTAAAAGAGAAAATGAACTTCAATATGAAATTGTTCAAAATGTGTACCTTTTTTACCTTTTGATTCAGGATATCGTAATATCTTTACCATTTTGGCAACAAATTGTTGAATAATTATTTAAATTTGAAATCTTAAGTTTGGCACTTGGTTTTTAATTTTGAAATTTTTGATAGGTAACGATTAAAAATAATAATAAACAAGGTTTTGTCAATGTTATGGAATAGTCTAGTGTGTCTAGACTGCTTTAATTTTAATCATTGTTGTGGAAGGTCTACGGTTTAAATCCTGACAATTGAACTTTTTAATTTATTAAAATGTCAACACAAATAATGAATAAATTTTCAAAAGTTCGACAAAATGAAATATCATTCATTTATGCCAAAATGGCAAAGGTTCTACAATATGTTCATGTTTTGATGTCATGCTTGAAGGCAAAGAATTTGACCTTTGGTCTTACTTTATATGCAAGCATGCTTATATTAGGCAGTTGCCTGAATTACCTAAATTAACTTGATTTAGGCGCATCAGGAATGGTTAGTTTAGGCGGGGGCCAAATGAAGGTTTTATTTAGCAGAAAACGATTAGTTAGCATTTATCAATGCTGGAACTGCTCTATGAACAAGAATTGTTTTGCCTGCATGACTCTTCTAATCCAAAGTTTGATAAATGCTTGCAAAACAAATCCTTCTCCCAATGCAGGATCGAAAAATCGGACTTTATAGTACTGGTTCTAAGAAAAAACGTTGCAACGACACCACAATATTCCATTAGATTCGGGAATCGAGCACCAAGTAAAGACCAGCCATCCTTGAAACTTGAACTGCTGGAAAGCGAATCAATGTTGTCCTTCAACACTGGCTCACATCTATGAGCATGGATCAAGGCTTTTTGTTCGTCAATGATGAGATCGATCTGAGTTGATGAGTAACAATGCTCCAATCAAAAAGCATGTTGCCGAATCTTTCGGATGAAGTCGGCTGCGAATAGCTCAACGAGCTCATGCGATAGCACTGGGGGAATAGAACTGGGATCGGCCATCACATTGTTGTTTCGATCTCAATAGGCAAAAATTTCATGAATCCGATCGCAGGCAGTGACGTAAACGAGGGCGATATCGTGCTAAAGGTCGTTTTGGTCACTTTCATTAACTTCATTAAGTAAGGTGTCAGCCCAGGAAGCCACACCAACGAGAAATTCTCAGACATTAGACATAACAACTGCATAACGACCACTAATGACGTGAGTCAATGGGTCGATATTCGCAATCGATTTTGCAATGAGTGGCCTAGTCACTCCAACGTCGTCCATGAAGGATGCAATGAGGTTATCCAGGCCATTTCGCTACTGAAGCACAAGAGTAGTTAATCCCTGGATAGAATGAAAAGTGACAACTGCTCGAGTGGTGAAATGATGCATAGAAAAAAGTGCAACCCACCAAAGGTGAGGTGGAGCAAAATCTGGCTGCTTTGATTCAATATGAACGAACAACTATGGCCGATGGATTTTAAACCAACTGATGACCTTTTCCATTGAAAGCCAGCGATTGACGACACGAGGGCACGTAGTTTGCATTTTCGCAATCAAATTCTGCCGCCGTGTTAAATGAGTTATAAATCCAATCATGACTGAGAAGAATCGTTCTTTGATGACATTATTCATTATGTCCTCCATAACAAGATCTAGTTGATGCACCCCACACCAAATCCGAATCAGAGAACAGTCACTATGCATCGCGACGTCGAGGCGAATGACAACACCAGCAACCCACCCAGTCATATTGTAGGCCCCGTAAGATGTCAAGCCAAGAAGACGAATTGTCCAATCAGGACATAACATTGTCAAGAACTTGCTTGCCATCGTGGACATGATATCCCCTATATGGCGATCAAACATTGGAAGTGCGCATCCATGCATGTTAACAATGGAATGATAGTTGGGAATGAAAACCCGGAAACGTAAATCGAAGAATGAGGTGCTCTGATGGGTCGTAGAGTTGAATATTAATGAAAAGGCCCAAGAACGGCGCAGGAGGTCAGCAATTCACTGCAGATTGACAACGCAGACAACCCGAACGAAATTGCTAATTTCGTCACGAGAACACGCACGTAAACCAGGGTTGCCCAGAACATCGTACGTGCAGTCGATGAGTTCAGAAGCCATATGAAATGATGTTCCGCAAAACACCTAACGCACAACCAAGCGAAACAAAGTGGTTTTCGTCTTGGGAATTGTCACTGAATAAGAATAAATTGTAGCGTCGTCCTCCGATTCAACACGCTTAAACAACAATAGTGTTCGCTCTTTCGCCTTTGTTGCTGTTTGATAATGTCAAAGAAGTAGAACATTAATCTTAGCCGCACTATCGAATGCAAGCTCCTCATCCGCGTCATGGTTTGCATCATTGTCGTCTTGGTCTTCAGGATTGAACATCATGTTGCCCACAATAGTATCCACAATGTCCTTCTCAATATCGTAGACAATTTGTCGCTCAGTGCCCAGAGACGAAGACAGGAAATGCGCTTTGATGGAGTTCTTGAATGCAACCAGAACATCATCGAAGAATGAAGCGCGCTCAAAAGAGGATTCAAGAGCCTGGTATAGAGCCCATTGACCAGAATGTTGGTTACGAAGATGGTTCTCAATATTATCCTAATGGAAGGGATGGCTCCATCCTTGAACAGTAGTCACAGCTTGCGCTTCGACCCAACCTTCTCCTCTCAACCAAATGCAATGCAGAAGTGGCATTGAAGGCCGGTCACTTTCAACGACTTGGGATCACGATGCGCAACCTTAAGACCATAACGGACGTCATTGTCCTTAACATACCCCGACGAACATTTCCTGGACATTGCAGAGAATGATACAAGTGTGAGATCAATTTTCCAAGGCACACACATGCCCCCTCTTGCACCACCGCACAACTCGTTAATTTAGGCGTGGCGGCGAGCAGACATTTAGGTAATTTAGGCGGCGCGGCCTCCGATCGCCTATTTTACGCATGCCTATTTATATGTCTTTTTGAGTAGTTATTGTTCATGATGTATTAAAAACCCCTTGTGATTTGCATTGAGATTTTTTCACATGGTCCATGAAAAAAAAATGAAAATTTGTAAACTTTAATGCCCATACTCAAATGTATATTCTATAACAAATTGAAACTTTTCCTTTTCTTTTGGCTCATTTTTTGTTGATGAAATTGACCACAAATTGGTGATACAACTTATCTTATTACACCCAACACAATAGAAAAATATATATTGGTGGGAAACTTTCCCATGGGAATAAATGTAGTGTCAAAGTTATTTGGGCATGTCCCAATAGATGGGTTAGTATGCCTAGATAAGCTTAAGGATGTACGTTAATTAGTCCTAGTGTGAAAAAGGTTGAAAACATTTTGGTTTTTGGGGATATTATTTTCTTGGAGGAGCAAGGAGACTCATTTTCTTGAAGTTGAATCTTTTGCCCCTCTTTAGTTGTGTTCATGCGTTTTGTGTTTCAAAGTTGTTTGCTAATACATGATTTAGAGTGGACTACATCATGGATTTTTTAGTTATGTTCATGTTTTGTGTTTCAAAGTTGTTTGCTAATACATGATTTAGAG
>Ga0116227_10017357_pt1 | contig 10066 bp, 14 predicted proteins | sample S1TSphgellanicum_FD_89693 | JGI IMG/M metagenome (GOLD analysis project Ga0116227, IMG submission 89693) | Host-associated microbial communities from peat moss isolated from Minnesota, USA - S1T2_Fb - Sphagnum magellanicum MG | ecosystem: Host-associated > Plants > Peat moss > Unclassified...
AAAAAAATCAAATTGTGGTGTTTTTTTTTTTTTTTTTTTTTTTAAATATTATAATATCGAAAATTTTGACAAAAATCCCAATTAAATTTACACTAAAAAAAAAAACAAAAAAATCCCCAAAAATCCCATTTTTTGGGTCGAAAAAGCGACAAAATTTGTAGGGGAAAAACAAAAAGAAAAAAACTGGTCCCGACTCCCAAGTTTTAAAAACTTACGTTCACGACGGCGCAGTTCGAACACTGTCGCGCAGTTCCAACGCTGTCGCGCAGTTCCAACGCCGTCTACCGCGGGAGCCGTCTGACCCGTCCGCCCGCACGTGAGCCCCGGAACCTCAAGTCTCGATCCTCTCCCTCGCGCTCCGCGACGCTCAATTATTGCAGGCAACAGCGGCCATCGCCACAACAGATCCATCTACATTGCTTTCATATCACGCTTCATCTCCCTATGCCTCTCTCACAGCAAACCGAAGAAAAAACACTATATCGCCTTACATCAGAATTTCTTTTTCTTGCTGAATTTTTTTCTGCACACTTGATAATACCCACACAAACACACACACACACACACACACACACACTCTCTCTCTCTCTCTCTCTCTCTCTCTCTCTCCCTCTCTCTCTCTCTCTCTCACAGAGATTTTGTTGTGGGTTGTTGTCGTTGATCGAGGGAGGAGGATAGCCATGGACGAGAGATAGTGGGTAATGTGGTGGTGGTGGTGGTGGTGGTGTTGGGAAGGATGTGGAATGCGAAGGTGATGAAGATATGGAGGTTCTAGAGAACCTGCTGGGCTGCCAGTGACTCGGAGGAGAACAATAGGCAGGGGAGGTGGGTGGATCTGGAGATGGGATGGAAGTATAGGATTGGGTTGTTGCTCATTGGGGCCGTGGTTGTCATATGGGTCGCATCAGCGGAAGTCACTCAGGTAGTACTACTCTCTACTTCCCTTTTCTTTTGTAGGAAGAAGAGTGTAGGTATTTCATTGGTATTTGGCATTTATTTTTCTTTATGTGCTGCCAGGATCTCAGATTTGAGAATCCCATCACTTTCTTGCATTTAGGTCATGTGGGGTCCTAATGGGTGTTTCCCATATCATCATACATGTGCAGTAAATGATCATCTTTCTATTCTGATCTGCTGTTGTAACAGAGCATTTTTGAGGCCTACAAGCATCCATTTGTGCTTACCTACTTGGGAGCTTCGCTTTTGGTTATCTATCTACCAGTGTCTTATTTGAAGGACTTTCTCTGTGGATACATCAAAAGGAGAACACAGCACCACATCATCATCACCCACAGTAAAGACAACTCCTCCTCTAGTGTGCATTTAGAGACTTTTGGGCTGAAGTTATCATCAGTTCTTCCAGGATCTCCCTTACGCTCTCATGGAGTTCAGAAGCATTCCAATACTGACCTTGAGATGCTCATCCACAAGCAAGACTTTGGCATGATTGATGCTGCTGAAGCTGGCAGTGGTCTCCGGGAATCATTGGACAAGGGTGGTGCTTCCACACTCACATTATGGGATGTTGCCAAAATCAGCCTTGTAATGGCCCCCTTGTGGCTTCTCACTGAGGTAGGTACCCTATTTTTTCTTCTTGTGTCCCTCCCACCTCAACCCAAGATCTAAGTTCCTTAAGCTTCTTTTCAATTGCTTCTTCTGAGTTTTTGGGTGCTGAGAAATGTGGTTCGGGAAAGAAGAGGACACTGTCAAAACATTCACATGCTCACATGCTTTCTTCAGGTCATTGCCCAGGATCCTGCAGTTTGCAAATTTGAGCCTTGCATATGGTCTATTGGAAACTTGTTGCTGCTCACTTTGCACATGATGATGTCTATAGTTGTGGTAATACAACAAGCTGGGGGTATGAACCCAGGTTGTGGTAGTACAACTAATACGATTGTGAGATTAGGTTCAGATGGTCAGGTTTTTAGGGTTAGGGTTTCCCAATATATCATGTCTGTTTCAAGTATATGTATTTGTGGCATAGATTTTGGAAAACATAATGGTTACAAACCTTGATTACTGTTGGGCTAAAGTTTATGGAGTAAATCCAGAAACTTCTAGAAGTACGGTGTATGTACTCAGTGTACTTAGTCACAAGGCTTCTAGAACATTCTGAAGTATGTAGTGTTATGAAGGTTCTGAGACAGATTACTTGTGCATCTGCTTTGTGAAGTAGTTGCTTCACTTGAGTAAAGTTGCAATTTTCTTGAAGGTTTTTTGGTTTAGGATTATCTGGATCTTTTTCATGGAGTTTCAAATAGTTCTAGATTTTTTCTCTTTCTTTTTTCTTTTGGGCTGCAGAATCAGAAAAAAATTCAGTTTATCACTAAGGTGCTGCAGCCAATTGATAAGGGGATCTTGATTGGGTGGTGCAGTATCTGTCAAATGCAGCACTGGCGCTTACTAGTGTGGCAAGTACCACAATTTTGTCATCCACAGCTGGACTTTTTACCCTCTTGTTTGGGGTGCTTTTAGGTCAAGATTCTCTAAACTTGGCAAAAGTGGTTGCAGTCTTTGTCAGCATTACCGGTGTTGCCATGACAACACTTGGGAAGACTTGGTCAAGTGATGAGAGCAGTAATTCACTGAATGAGTAAGTTTGTGCTGCTGAAGTCTGCATCAAATTGTCAAACATCTGAAATCTCTAAGGCCCCTTTTGATCAGATCATCTCTATTCCCAAGTTCAGGGTTTAAATGGAACTCATCATCTATTCTGCATTCTCTCAGAAGCTCATAATCTCCCTGGATTGCATCAGGCTGTTGAAGAAGGCTAAATTTTGCAGATGTCTTATGAAAGTGGCAGGCCTTTTATAATGGTTTATGTTGCTGGGGACGATTTGTTAGGGTAAATTAGGTACTGATCTCAAGCCTTTTTTGCATTTTCTTATTTTCAGCTTGGATCAACATTCATTATCGGGCGATATTCTTGGCCTTCTTTCAGCAGTTTCTTATGGTCTCTTTACAGGTAAAAGTGTATATTGATCAAAGTGACCTTGTGAATTCTATGCTGTCTCAAAGTTCGTGCCTTATCATCAGGTTTCAGAAAATTGAAGCAGCTGGATTTGAAATTGTAAGCTTTAACAGGTATGTTGTGTGGGGTTGGGTTTTGGGATGCTCAGTGATGTTGAAAAGGTATGCAGGTGAGGAGGGTGAAAAAGTTGACATGCAAAGAGTGTTTGGTTTCATGGGCCTTTTCATTCTTGTTGGTTCATGGTGGCTAGGTGTGAACTCTTCCCTTTCCACTGTTCAATTTTCAACCTCCAGAATGTAAGATAGAGATCTTGCAATTTCAGAAAAATTCTGCCTGTTCACCGTGCAATAAGAGATAATAATATATATGGTCATTTTTAGAACTTTTGGAACTTTCTCTAAATGGAATTTCAGTTAGTAAGGTGAGTCCGTTACGCAATCTCATTTGGTGACTTTTATTCAACATATGGGTTACCATGTACAACTTTCTCTGCAGAAACAGCACATCTCCTATTGAGCTCCTTGAATATGATGAATCCAAAGCTATTTGTGGTGAAGCAACTGTTAATATGGGTGATTTTATTTGTGCAGTTTGGCCCCTTAATGCTTTGGGAATCGAACCCACATTCAGTATTCCAACATCGAAAAAAATTGATGAGGTTGTTCTTGCTAATGGATTTGTTGGGAGTGTCCTCTCTGATTATTTCTGGTGAGGATCCATCCTCCTTGACATAGATGTATGATTGCCCCTGCTTCACAGAACTTTGCTTGCTTTTGCCCTTTTGAGATTACAGTAAGAAGGATCAACTTTTGTGCAATCAAGTCATTTTCTATGTAGCATCACTGGTTTCAGGATGTTTGGGGCGTTGGATTTGGGATGTATGTATATCTGATAGATCAAATTTCACAAAATCTGTGGAGTTCCTGCAGATTTGAGTTGACAACTAGAAAATACACAAGCACAAAAGAGTTTTAATCTTGTGTACACCTGGGGCATGAACTTGACAAAGAGTGGATGGGTTGAGGGGAGCAGGGCAATGTCAGTTGTATGGACAAATCCACTGGTAGCAACACTCGGGATGTCATTGACAATTCCGCTGGCAATGCTGGCAGACATGGTGGTGCATGCCCGCCACTATTCCTTTGTTTACATACTTGGCTCTGTCCAGGTCATTCCCCATTCCTCTATTTGCTGCTTACACCCCTGACTGTTTCTCCTCCTAATGGACAGTTGGTTCTACAGTTGAGAGAAGTTGCTCTGTGAACTTTTCTGTGTCAACCCTGCTCAAACTGATGTCATCTATTCGCTTCAATTTCTAGTGATGATATTGAGAGAGTATCATGGCCAAAGGCAATGTTGAGTCAAGTTTTGAGTGCTACAATGCTGATGTGCTGCTCAATACTAAAATGCAAACAATACTGATCAGTGGGTCATTACTTTCTGTATTGCAGGTTTTTGTGGGGTTTGTGATTGCTAATTTGACAGACATATGTTCCCAAAAAATGGGGTTGTGAAGTATCCAATTATTCTTTTGGTTCACATGAAATAAATGTGGAAAGGACACAGGTGCTTCCCACTCCGGTAATTCTTTTGTTGACACAATAGGTATATACAGGCCGGCCCCCATAGAATAAAATGCTTGATATGGAATGGAGTCAAACATCACTCTTTTGTGTCATCATAAAGTAGTTTTTGTTTGAATCAGTTATGATTTGTGGAAGCTTTCAAAATGATACAGAATTAGGATCCATGTTTATCTTTCTCATTTTATCTTGAGAACAGGTTCCTCCAGTTAACATTTGAGGACTTTTAAAAAGACCCTAGAATCCAGTGTCATGTGTTTGTATACCAGATCTAGCCACCTGCCTCGGTAGTTCCAAGTGAAAAGATTTCTTTAGCAGATGAAACCCATCTGTTTGTACCTCCTGCATGGAGAATTGAACAGGATATCTAAATGGTTGAAGGTGTATTTGTACAATTGTTCCTAATTGCATCACTTTGTTGCTACTCTTCGTGCTCACCAAGAACCTACCCAAAGTATGAAGACCCATCATATGAGTTCAGGAAGACTTCAGGAGTCAGGAAGTAATTTCTAGCTTCTTTAGAGCTGATGACATATTTTGTGATTTCACCTTCTGCTGAGGCAGATTCTGTATTTCAATTGGTGATCACGCTCTGGAGTCTATTCGGAGGTATGTTTATACTTCTTCCTTGGCAATGAACTTTGTTGAATTTGCCATAACCTTCACAAACGGTTCTGGCAGGCAGACTAAGCCATCTGATGCAATGTTTTGAAGGTTTAGTATGGAAGTAAATGCAGAACCTTCCGGACCAAAACTTGGCCATTTTATATTGAAGAAATGTGTTATGGGTGGTCACTGTTTATTACTGCATCATGTACTGCGAAGTGTTGGACAAACAACAAGACAGGAAAAAGTGTAAAGAAATTAGGAGCTCTCAGTTTAGAGAGATTAGAAAGCCTACAAGCAACTAGATGTGTACATCCAAGAGATGCTATACCTCGATCTGTGATTGTATGAGGTTGGTTGTTGTTTGTAACTTGTGTGACATGAGAGCCAATCCAAGGGTTGAGATTCTCATATTTGTCATTAAATGAAATATTGTCAGAATAAAACCCTTCAAATCTTGTGAACTAATATCTGGTTACACCCAATTTTGTTCATTATCCAGCCACCCTCAAGTTAGGGTTAAGCCAGATGGTCATCATTATCAGACAGGCGAAATATCAAAGAGTCAAACTAGGGCACAAAGATAAGGTGTGGCTAACATGATTTGCATAACCCATTGTAGGGAGTGTACATGAACATGGCAGCATACCATTGGACAAGAACTCCCCAGTTATATGACATATCTTGTTGCCATTTTCATTCTTCCCTAGTGTCCATATTGGACATTCCCAGTCAATAGTTGGTTGGACCTCATAACTCATGCTCTTCTGTGTCCCATAACCGATAAGCCCAGTGCTCTTGTACACTCGTTTGTGCCTGGTAGGCTAACCAGCTCAAGCATTGCTGATTATCATGAAAAGTATTGACGCCTCACGTATCACAGCTACACATGCATTCTCATGCTTTTATCGTTACCTAGTCCGTAAGTAGGTACGCACCACAAGTGGTAGGTAAAGTAGGTAAGGCACTTGGTGGCTACTAAGGTAGATTACACGTGGATGGTTAGTACATAGAATCATTTGCAATGAAATCATTCAAACTCCAATTTCTCTCCAAAGCTTATTTATTGTCCTCATTCATCATCCTGCAAAGTGTTGTGGTGAGTGCTGCTGAACCGCTGGTTTTGTCTGGGCCCCTTGTTTGTTTTAACTTGCCTCTCCTGACACACAAGTGACACTACTCCTAATTCAACAACTTTGTCTACTACCACCAATACTTTACTAAAACCATCTTGTGCAGAAGGCACCTGATTGACTCCTTTCTCTTTCTCTTCCTTTCTAAAGGAATCTTGGACCTCTACCCAACCCCACCCCACCCCACCCACAAGAGACAAAGGAAGGCCCCTTTTAAGTAGTAGTAGTACTAGCCCCACTTTGTCAAAATAGTAACTGGTTTTGGGGGCTGTTATGTTATTATTCCCCTCCTGAGTGGGAGAGTAGTGGTCTGCCTGGTTCCACAAAAATATAAAATACAACCCAATTGCCAAATATATATATAAAATACAACCCAATTGCCAAATATATATAAAATACAACCCAATTGCCAAAAATATGAAATACAACCCAAATGCCGAAAATATAAAATACAACCCAATTGCCAAAAATATTATTTTTACTCAACACTCTAGAACACACTTGAGATGTGAAGGGTGTTCCGGGGAAATACAGAATGAATGCCCTCGTAGAATCCCTCATCAACTAATGGAATGGCGGCTTGCCATACCCCCCATTGGCCGCATTCCCGAGCGGAATAGGCTCTACTGGGCCCATTCCTTAGTGAATAGAATAAGTGGTGCAAAACACTGGGCATGCTTTTGGGAGAGGACCTGGTGAACACCCCCTTCCCCAGTTTATGGGACACCACTTGCCCTAAAGGAGGGCTGTTACAGAACACCGCTTCCCATAATGGGATCTTACGGAACACCACTTGCCCTAAAGGAGGGCTGTTACGGAACACCGCTTCCCATAATGGGGATCTTATGGAACACCACTTGCCCCAATGGGCTTACTGGATTCCATGGGGAATTGGGGCCTACCGGGCCCATTCTATGATACATAATGGTTTTCATATGGCCCCCTTTCCTCCCTCTCATTCTAGTCCCCTTACACAGCACATACTAGTATGTCCCAATATGTCCAATAATATGTCCAATATTATTATTATTATTATTATATTTAGCAGTTATTTAGCAGCCTTCAAAAACATGTCTAGAAATTGCCTAAAAAATGTTGGAATTTGGAAAAAATTGGACTTCGTGAAGTTTGTAAAGGATTTCAAGCTTGGATTTCAAAGCTTAGGATTCTTCTAATTGAATCATATACATTAGAAAGCACACAAGGGGACTCTGATGCATGGGCAATTCAATTCCATGCACAATGGTTTAATGTTCACTCATAGGAGCTAGGGTGGTAGGTATGGGGTCAGAGTAGACCCTAATAATATGGGGTCTAACCCTGCACATTTAGGGGTTAGGTAGGTAGGGGTCTTGAAGGTCTAAACTAAAGAAGGCTTGGTTCATTTTCATGTCAATCACAACAAAAGTTTTTGTACTTGAAAACAAAAATGGTATACTACAAAATTTGGTATCATTCTTCTTCTTCCCTTTGGACAAAGATCTCCTTCATGATATCAAAAGCTTCTGGCTATGGCAATTCAATCCATGAAGCCAATTCTTCTCATTGGTTGCATGGAAGAAATTCTCTATTCCTATCAAATTTGGCTGCCACTCTTTTTGGCCTGGCCACTAAATAGCCCTTCCTAAGAACACCCTACCTACCTACCTACCTACCTACCTACCTATCTATTCGAGTTGGAGTCATTCAATAAGCATTTGTGGAGGCGTAGGTTTACATATCTGGACAATGGGAAAAAACAAACAACTCAATCTAACCAATAGGTAACCAAGTTGTACTACAGTTACCATACTTTTCTCCTTGGCACCTTTTAAGCCACCACCAACTACCATAACTTTTGTGTGTGTGTGTGTGTGTGTGTGTGTGTTTTCTTTGGCAACTTGGGAATTCAATTAGGATGTAAAGGGGCCTTGGGTGCACCTGAACCCATGTTTGTACCATGGTAAAAATGTCAACATTCATTTAAATTATTTTAAAATATTTTCAAATATCCCTTACTTAGACTTTACATCTCTTCGGGTCTCTGAATTCAAATCTAACATTTGTTGGGCTTAATATGGCCACTAAGAGGCCTCACTCAAAATGGTAAAGGTACCATTGATGGGTGTTGCTTCACCTTGGCCAAGGTAGGCATACTCATATGAAACATTATAATCATCAAAAAAAAAAAATTTTAAATTGGGGTTGTTTTGTTTTCCTTTGTAGCTTTCTTCTTTTTTAAGAAATTTTTTTTTGCTTGTTTTATTTTTTGTTTCAATGTTTTGTCTTATGTCTTTTCTTTTTTCTTTTTTCTTTTTTGTTTTGTGGGTTTTAAAAACAAGTTCCAAGTCACAAATCTAACATTTTTTTTTTATTATTTTTTTTTAAAATTAGGATCTCTCCTACAACAATTTTTTACATTTTCATTTCATACAATATTTTTTTTTAGTTTCATTTTTTTGCATAATGGTGAAGGGAGAGAAATGTGAATACTTTGTTTTGTAAATACTTGCACTCTAATTTTCAAGGCTAGTAATGGTTGGTAAATCATATAGTTCAATATCCAAGTTGCTACAAAACATCTTTTTTAGAAAGATTATGTGCAACAAAATGAATTTATGGAAGACCTTGATAGAAATCAATCATTTGTAGAAACCAATTAAAAAATCATTTGTGTATGCAAGTTGTGGAAAGTGTACATGGTTGAAGTGCTTGACTATGCATTTGTGCATTAGAGTTTCATTTCCATCCAAAAAACATTTTCATAAGAGATGTTGTTTAAATTGGTGGAAAAAAGTTAAACAATTGTATGTTTTACTCACCTTGGTAGAATGTTGTTTTGTGATTACAAGCTAAGATTTATGAATGTCAAAAGATGTTCATGATATTGTTTCACTTGTGGTTAACTTTTTGGGAATTAATTGACAATCAAAACATATTGCCATCAAACTTTTTTAAAACTACAAATATTTCAAGACAAATTTTAACCAAAATTTAATTGAATTATTGGAAAAGCACAATGTGAAAAATCAATTCATTTTTTATGTGAAACAAGATTCAATTTAACTATTATGATTAATGTTTTTAAATTAGTTATAAGTTGTGACACATCAAATAAATTGGAAGAAAGTTTTTAAAACATTTGTTTTGCTCAACATTTTTTAAAAAGCATGACATTATGCTACAATGGATGAAAAATATGTAGAAAATAGAAATGTGTACTTATCAAGGTGGCACATGAGGATTTGCAAAAGTGCATAACTTGGCAAGTAGAAAATTTGGGAAGGATAAACAAAAGTGGAATAAAACATGTGTTGGTTTTGGTCTTTCCCCAAGGAAATTTTATAGCTTGTTGAAGAAAAAAAATGTAACTTTCAATTTTAATTTGAAAAATATTTTTATTTTTAATTATGAAAGAAAATTAATATTTTCTTTTTTTTCAGTTTTATCCATAAAATCATCATGTTTTTAGATTTATTTTTTTAATGTTTATTATTTATTACAACAAATAGAATGCTATGAGGATGATTATTCACGTACCACCTCCTTTGACATGGCATATTTCCAATATCATTGTTGATTATGGTTTGGGGTTGAACTTGGAAAGCACCTCATCTAATGAATGGCACATTTCCCATATCATTGTTGATTATGGTTTAGGGTTTAAAGTTGAACTTGGAGGGCACCTCATCTAATGAATGAATGGCACATTTCCCATATCACTCTTGCTTATGGTTTAGGGTTTAAGGTTGAACTTGGAGGGCACCTCATCTAATGAATGAATGGCACAT
>Ga0116227_10017358_pt1 | contig 10066 bp, 9 predicted proteins | sample S1TSphgellanicum_FD_89693 | JGI IMG/M metagenome (GOLD analysis project Ga0116227, IMG submission 89693) | Host-associated microbial communities from peat moss isolated from Minnesota, USA - S1T2_Fb - Sphagnum magellanicum MG | ecosystem: Host-associated > Plants > Peat moss > Unclassified...
CGAGCTGGAAAAACACGGCGATTTTGCAAGCGGTAGCGCAGCCGCCGTCGATTTCACAAACGCGCGCCTCGCCGACGGAGCCGCCGAATTGCGCGATCTGATCACCCTCGCCTGGGTCGATAGTGCAAACGTCAAGGTCGGTTACCCGCACGCGATCACTCCGGCCGAGGTCGATTCAGGCCAAGAACCGTTCGACAAGCTCAGGGTGACGGCGGGGGGCGACTAACCCGCGCTATCGCGAGCCCTTTGTTTTCCGGAAGCTCTTGTCACCCTGAGCTTGTCGAAGGGTGCGCGTGGCAGCGAACGCGTCTTGGCCAGAGGCCCGTTACGCGCCCTTCGGCAAGCTCAGGGTGACAAGGCGGAATAAACGACCTTTCTTCGCGTCGACTTTGCCCGGCCGGCGGACGCGGACGTGCAGCCCCTGCGCGAAAGCGCGGGCTTCGCGTAAGCGAAGGGCGAAGAGAGCCAGATGCTTCTCCTCGGCATCGAAACGTCGTGCGACGACACCGCGACGGCGGTCGTGCGCGACGGCCGGATCGTCCTCGCCGACGTCTCGACCAATCAAGACGCGTTCCACGCGAAGTTCGGCGGCATCGTTCCCGAGATCGCGAGCCGGCAACACCTCGCGTTGCTCAGCGCCGCCGTGGCCGACGCGCTCGAACGGGCGGAGCTCTCGCTCGCGATGCTGGACGGCATCGCCGTCACCGCGGGCCCGGGCCTCGTCGGCAGCCTCGTGATCGGCGTCGCGTCCGCCAAAGCGCTCGCGTTCGCCGCGCAGAAGCCGCTCTACGCGGTCAACCACCTGCACGGGCACATCTTCGCCGCCTTCATCGAACGGGACGCGGAACCGGAGTACCCCTTCTTGGCACTGCTGGTCTCGGGGGGCCATTCGCAACTGGTCCACGTCGATTCACCGGTTGCGATGCACGTGGTGGCGCGCACGCGGGACGATGCGGCGGGCGAAGCGTTCGATAAGACCGCGCGGCTCCTCGGGCTGCCGTTTCCGGGCGGCCCCGCAATCGACCGCCTCGCGCGCGACGGCGATCCGGCCGCGATCGCGTTTCCGCGGCATCGGGCCGAACGCGATGCGCTCGACATGTCGTTCTCCGGAATTAAAACGGCGGTCAAGTATTTTCTGGAAAGCGACGCCGGCCGGGCGGCTCGTCCGCAGGACGTCGCGGCGTCGTTCCAGGCAGCCGTCGTCGACGTCCTAATCGACCGCCTGGACCGGGCCGCGCGGCGCGCTCCCTACCGCGCGGCCGTCCTCTCGGGCGGCGTGGCCGCGAACTCGGCGCTCCAGGCGGCCTTCCTCGCCTGGAGCGAGCGGACGGGCATTCCGGCGCGAATCCCGCACCTGCGCTATTGCACCGACAACGCGGCGATGATCGCGGCCGCAGCCGATCGCCAGGGAGCCGCCGTGCTGGCCGACGCCCGCACGCTGACGGCGAACCCGAACCTTCCGTTCGTTTTGCCGGGGCCGGTTCAAGCGGTCTAGCTGTTGGTTTCGCTTATGTCACCCTGAGCTTGTCGAAGGGCGGTTGATTCGATCGCTGCTATTCGCCCTTCGACAAGCTCAGGGTGACATAATCCACAGGTTTGGGTTGGGCGGGCTGTGGATGCTGTGGGGAACTTCTTGGTGATTACTGCATGCGATGGACGTCGCGCACCACCCAGAGGGTGCGGCGCGTGTCCGCGATCGCTTGAATCGGATCGCCGAGTTCCAGATAGCCCACCCGTTCGTGCGGCTCGAGGCGCATGCGGCGGATGCCGCCGGGCGCGGTGTCCAGCGGCGCGTACGCGATAACGATCAGCCGGTGCGGCGCGTCGATCCGGCGGATCGTGCCGTAGAGCAACACCTCGTACGGGCGCAGGGCGGGTCCGCGCGACGCGCCCAGTAGGGCGGCGGCGAGTCCGATCGCGCAGAGGATGCGAAGCGTCTTCATCGTGCTCCGCGTATTTCTGGATTGCGGCTGGGAAATCCGTCAGCGCCGCTCCCAACTCCAGCGTTGGATGGCGGTCCGCACGACGCGCCGTTCGAGCGCGTGGAGCCGCTCGTCGAGTTCGGCGCGCGGCTCGCCGGGCGCGATGGCGAGCGGCGCGCGAGCGAAGACGACGCCGCGGTCGACCGCCACGCCGACCCGGTGCACGCTCGCCCCCGCCCAGCGCGAACCCGCGGCGAGCGCGTCATCGAACGCGCGCGCGCCGCGGAAAGCCGGCAGGCTCGTAAAATCCGGCATCGTGACGGCGTCGGCAGCCGGATCGAGCGGGAGGAAGGCCGGATGGACGTTGAGTGACTCGGGAAACCGCGCGACGAACGTGGCCGGGAGCACGTGCATCCAGCCCAGGAAGAGAACGAGTTCCGGAGCGTACGCCGCGACCGCCGAAAGGACGCGCGCGTCATATGCTTCGCGCGATTCCGAGGCGCGCTCCCAGCTCACGAGGGTTGTTGGAATTCCCAGGTCGTCCGCGCGCGCAAGGGCGCGCGCGCCCGGACGGTTGGCGACGAGCCCCGCAATCTCGAGCGGCAGCTCGTGCGCTGCCGCCGCCTCCGCGACCGCTTGAAAGTTGCTGCCGTTGCCCGAGGCGAGCACGACGGCGCGCGCGCGGCGGCCGCCGCGGTCGAGATCGACGGTCTCGACCAGTTGCGCGTCCGCGGCGCGTTCGTAGAACGGGACGAGATCCGGCCGCACGATCGGAATGAGCGCCCGGCGATACCCGCGTTCGCGCAGCGAATAGAGCGCCGCGCGCGCGAGCACCGTGCCGAGCCCGCTGCCGCGGGCGCGTCCCACGACGCCGAGCGGCCCGAAGATCCCGACCGAATCGCGCTCGGCCCACGCGCGCAGCCAGTGGTAGCGCAAACCGCGCGGATCGTACGCGGCGAAGCCGACCGGACCCCGCGCGTCCTCGGCGATCCAGATTCCGCCCGCCGCCGCTTCGCTCGACCACGTGCCGCCGAACTCGGCGTCGATCCAGCCGAGGATCCGTTCGGGCGTGCGGTGCTCGCGCAGCGGCGTGATGCCGGACGCGGCGAGCCGTTCGAGCGCGTGGTGCACCTCCGGCTGGCCGAACCGCGGATCGTCCAGGTTCGCGAGCAGGTTGGCCGGGCGTGCGATCGCGATCTTACGCGCGCGCGGGATGAACGACGACGGCGGGTTCGCCCGGCCGTCGCGACTCGATCCAGCCGACGATCGCGGCGCCCGGCCATGCGTTCTTGGCCTTTTCGGCGTCCGCAAGCGGCACGATCAGCGTGAAGCCGACGCCCATGTTGAAGGTCCGATAGCGCTCGCGCGCATCGAGGTCTCCGCGTTCGACGAGTTCCGTCATCAGCGGCGGCACGCTCCAGCGCGCTTGCTCGAAGACCGCTTTACAGCCCTCCGGCAGCGTGCGCGGCACGTTCTCGAGCAGGCCGCCGCCCGTGATGTGCGCCATCGCCTTCACGTCCGCGACCTCCTGAATTGCGCGAACCGCGCGATAGTAGGAAGGATGTTCCGCGAGGAGCGCATCGAGATAGGTCACCCCGGCGCCTGCGGCCGCGAAGGGCGTGCTCCATTCGTCGAACGGGACGAGCGCGCGCGCGAGCGAGTAGCCGTTGGTGTGAAGACCGACCGACGGCAGCCCGACGATCGCATCGCCCGGCGAGACGCGTGCGGGTTCCGGCACGCTCGCGGCATCGACGACGCCGACGATCGTGCCCGCGAGGTCGAAGTGGTCGGGCGCGTAGAGCCCGGGCATTTCCGCCGTTTCGCCGCCGAGCAACGCACAATCGTGGGCGCGGCACGCGGCCTGCACGCCGGCCACGATGAGGCCCGCAACGTCGGGATCGAGCTTACCGACGGCCAGATAATCGAGAAAAAAGAGTGGGGTCGCGTTGACGACCAGGATGTCGTTGACGCAGTGATTGACCAGATCCGTGCCCACCGAGCCATATCGCGCCGCACGCGCCGCGATGAGGATCTTCGTGCCGACGCCGTCAGTCGAACCGACAAGCAGACGTTTGTCGTCTCCGGGAAGCTTGAAGAGACCACTGAAACCGCCGATCGCGCCGAGTTGATTCGGATGTCGCCACGCGGACGTCACGTCACGATAGCGATCGACTGCGGCATTTCCGGCGGCGATGTCGACGCCGGCGCGGGCGTACGCATCGTGTCGCAGGGGGGCTTCTTCCGGCCGCAAAACTTCACCCGAATCCTTCATTCCTAGAATTCGTTCCACCACTTGAAAGGTACGTCATGCAAATCAACGTCACGTCGGGCGCGCTCGGAGCGCCGAACGCCGGGGCACTCGTGGTCCCGGTGTTCGCCGACGGTCGCCTCGACGGCGCCGCGCAAGCCGCGGATCACGCCCTCGGCGGCGGGATCGCAAGCGTCTTCTCGAGCGGCGAAATCAAGGGTGGTTCGGGCGATCTCGTATTGTTGCACGCCGCGCAAGGCGACGTAAAGCGCGTGCTCGTCATCGGTCTCGGCGACCGCGCGAAATTCGTGCCGTCGGCGCTCGCGAAATACGCGGGCGCCGCCGTTCGCTATCTCGGGAAACGCAACGTGACTTCGATTGCGTTCGCGTTGCCCGCCGAAGCCGCGTCCCAACCCGCCGCGGCCGCCGGCTTCATCGTGGAGGGAGCGCTCGGCGGGACGATCGATTCGACCACGTACCGCACGGAGCCCGACAAACCGATCGTCATCGACCAAATCGCGATCCTCGACGCCACGGGCGACGTCGCATTCGATCGGGCGCAACTCGAGACGGGCGCCGAACACGGCCGCATCATCGGTGAAGCCGTCAACGTCGCGCGCATCATGGCGCTGACGCCGGCCAACGACATGACGCCGACCATCCTCGCCACGCGCGCGTCGGAGGTTGCCGCGCAATTCGGCTTGACCTACTACGCGCTCGACGAAGACGCGATGAAAGCCAAAGGGATGGGCGCGATCCTCGGCGTCTCGCGCGGCAGCGACGAGAGCGCGCGCATGATCGTGCTCGAGTATGCGGGCGACCCGGATTCCAAAGAGAAGCTCGCGCTCGTCGGCAAAGGTCTCACCTTCGACTCCGGCGGCATCTCGATCAAGCCGGCCGAGAACATGCACGAGATGAAGTACGACATGTGCGGCGGCGCGGGCGTCATCGCGGCGATGGGCGCGATCGCGCAACTCAAACCCAAAGTCAACGTGATCGGCGTCGTACCCTCGAGCGAGAACCTGCCGGGGCCGCGCGCGATGAAGCCCGGCGACGTGCTGCACGCGATGAACGGCAAGACGATCGAAGTGATCAACACCGATGCCGAAGGCCGGCTCATCCTCGCCGACGGCCTCTGCTACGCCCGCGAACTCGGCGCGACGAAGATCGTCGATGCCGCGACGCTGACCGGCGCGATGGTCGTGGCACTCGGTCACTCCGCCACCGGCACGATCTCGAACGACGAAACGTTCCGCGATCATTTCATCGACGTCTCGAAATCGACGACCGAGAAATATTGGCCGCTGCCCCTCTACGACGAGTTCTCGACGACGGTCAAGAGCGAGATCGCGGATCTGCGCAATTCGACCGGTCGCGCCGCGGGCAGCCTGACGGCCGCCGCTTTCTTGAAGGCGTTCGTCGGCGACGTGCCGTGGATTCATCTCGACATCGCGGGCACCGCGTACACGGATGCGGAAACGCCGTCGCTTGCCAAGGGCCCGACCGGCTATCCCGTGCGCGCGTTCGTGGCGCTCGTCGAAGACGCGGCCAAAGCGAAGAACGGGGCCGGCGTCAACGGCGCCGCCAAAGCCACCGCATCGGTCAATTAGCGAACCGATGCACGCGCGCGCTCCCTTTTGCGCCGTTACGAGTGCCGCCGTTCTTACGGCGGCACTCGTTTTACACGGCGTCGCCACATGCGTCTTCGCCGCCGAGCGGCAACTGCATCGCTACGGCGAGGTCGCAATCTCGCCGGACGGATCGCGTATCGTTGCGATCGAGAGCACGGATCCCGTCGTCGACGGGGACCGCGCGCGTTCGGATCTCGTGATCCGCTACGTCGCCGCCGCGAAGCCGGTCGTGGTCGCGCTGCCGTGCGCGCCCGATCCGGAATGCGAACCGTCGTTTCCGACGTGGTCGCCGGACGGTAAGCGCCTCGTCTTCGTTCTCAAATCGCCGAAATCGACGCATCGCGCCGTCTACGACGTCGACGCCGACGGCGGCAATCTGCGGCGCGTGCTCGACTTCGACGGCACGCTCGTGGCGCCGCGCTTTTCGAAATCGGGCCGGCTCGCGGTCCTCGCGACCGCGGGCGCGCACAAAGAGATCGGCGCGACGCAGCCGGGCGCGCCGATCGTCGGCGTGATCGGCACGGACACGGACGAACAGCGCATCGCGATCGTCGGCGACGACGGAAGCGTCACCTACGCGTCGCCGCCGGACCTCTTCGTGTACGAATACGATTGGCGGCCGGACGGCGGCTTCGTCGGCACGGCGGCGCACGGCAACGGCGACGATAATTGGTGGATCGCGCGGCTCTACGCGTTCGACGGCGGCGCCCGCGCGCGGGAAATCTACAAACCCGCCGACGCGCAGATGCAGATCGCGAATCCACGGGTTGCGCCGAGCGGCGCGTACGTCGCCTTCATCGGCGGCCTGATGAGTGACTTCGGATCGACCGGCGGCGACGTCTACACGGTGCCGCTCGGCCCCGGGACGGCGAACGCGGCGACCGACGTTACGCCCGGATTCGACGCATCTGCAACGTCCCTCGCCTGGAATTGCGCGACGTCCGATTCGGCGACGCTCGATCTCACCGTCTTGCGCGGCAGCGCCGTGGCGCTCTACGGCTGGACGCCGGGAATGCAGACGGCGCCTGCCGAGCGCACCTCGTTCGGCGAAACGACCGCCGGCAATTTCAGCCGCGCATGTTCGGGCGACGGCGCCGTTGCATTCGTGCGTCAATCGTTCGAGACGCCGCCGGAGATTTACGTCTTGACGAACGCGCCGCATGCGACGCCGGTGCAGATCACGCACGAGAACGACGGGCTCGCGCCCGCGACGCAGGCGCGTAGCCTCGCGTGGACGAGCGGCGGCGCGACCGTGCACGGCTGGCTCCTCGCGCCGCCGCACGCCGATGTTACGAAGAAGCACCCGTTGATCCTCGAGGTGCACGGCGGCCCGGCTGCCGCGACGACGCCGCGCTTCATCGGCCGCGGCACGGAACGCGACCTCTTGCGTGCGGGCTACTATCTCTTCTTGCCGAATCCGCGCGGAAGCTTCGGCAACGGCGAGCGCTTCACGCGCGGCAACGTGAAGGACTTCGGGTACGGCGATCTGCGCGACGACCTCGCCGGCATCGACGCCGCGGAGAAGGTCGCGCCGATCGACGAAGCGCGACTCGGCATCACGGGCGGCAGCTACGGCGGCTACATGTCGATGTGGACCGTCACCCAAACGCATCGTTTCAAGGCGGCGGTGGCGCAAGCGGGCATCAGCGACTGGATTTCTTATTACGGCGAAAACGGCATCGACCAATGGATGATCCCGTACTTCGGCGCGTCCGCCTACGACGACCCCGCCGTGTATCGGAAATCGTCGCCGATCGAGTTCATCAAGAACGTGAGGACGCCGACGCTGATCCTGGTGGGCGAGCGCGACGTCGAGTGCCCCGCTCCGCAGTCGGAGGAGTTCTGGCACGCGCTCGACACGCTCGGCGTGGCGACGCAACTCGTGATCTACGCGGGCGAAGGTCACGGTTTGCGTCAGCCCAAGGATCGCGCGGATGCGACGCAACGCGCGATCGCATGGTTCGACCGGTACCTGCTGGGGACGGCGCAATAAGCGAACCGCTCTCGCTCGACGTGCACTTCGCCGCAACCGCATTCGCGACGGCGTTCACGATCATCGATCCCGTCGGCATGATTCCGCTCACGCTCGCCGCAACCGTCGGCACCGAGCCGCACGCGCGCCAACGCATCGTGAACCAAGCGGTCCTGGTGGCGGCGTTCATCATCCTGTTGATGGGCCTCGTCGGCCGCTCGCTGCTCGGCTACCTCGGAATCACGCTACCGGCCTTCACGATCGCCGGCGGCATCCTGCTCTTTCTGATCGCAATCGATATGCTCTTCGCGCGCCGCACCGGCACGAAACAAACCGCCGAAGAGGAACGCGAAGCCGCGGTCAACGATAATCCCGCGGTCTTTCCGCTGGCGGTCCCCATGCTCGCGGGGCCGGGCACGATCGCAACGGTACTGCTGCTCGGCAGCATGACGCGCGGGGCGCCCGAAGACATCGCGATCGTCGTCGCGGCCTACGGGACCGCGCTCGCCGCGACGTGGGCCTGCATGAGTCTTGCGACCACGCTGCAGCGCGTGGTCGGCAATACGGGCGTGCACGTGGTCACGCGTCTGCTCGGCATCATCCTCGCGGCGCTCGCCGTGCAGTTCGTGATCAACGGCCTATCCGGCACGCCGCTCGTTCACCACGCATGATGCGATACGCGCTCGCCGCCGTGCCCGTCGCCATGCTCACGCTCGCGATACCGTTTGCGAATCGGGTCGAGCCGCGCGTGTTCGGGCTGCCGTTCTTGCTCGCGTGGATCGTGCTGTGGATCCTGCTCACTCCGGCGTTTCTCGGCGCAGTCTCGCGGTTGGATCGTTCGCGGTGAATCCGAGCGTGAGTCTCGGTATCGTCGGTGCCGGCATCTTCGCCGTGTTGATCTTCGCGACGCTTGCATCGCGGCGGACGGTGGTCGATCCGCAGGAGTTCATCGTGGGCGGCCGGTCGTTTGGCGCTCTGTTCTTGTGGATTTTGCTGGCGGGCGAAATCTATACGAGTTTCACGTTCCTCGGTGCGGCCGGATGGGCGTACGGGCGGGGCGCGCCCGCGTTCTACATCTTGTGTTACGGCACGATCGCGTTTACGCTCTCCTATTTTCTGCTTCCGCCGATCTGGGCGATTGCGAAAGAGCGCGGGTTGCTCACCGAGGCCGATTTCTTCGCGGAACGCTACGGGAGCCGGCGCCTCGGCATCCTCGTGGCGTGCGTCGGGTTCGCGTTTCTCGTGCCGTACGTCACGCTGCAACTCTCCGGGCTCGAAATTCTCTTGCGGATCGCGGGCTATTCGACGCTGAACTCGACGACGACCGTCGGCGTCGCGTTCGCGCTGATGACGGGGTTCGTCTATCTCAACGGGTTGCGCGGCACCGCGTGGGCGAGCGTCGTCAAAGACCTCGCGGTGGTCCTGGCCGTGCTCTTCGCCGGCATCGCGCTGCCGATTCGCTTTTTCGGGTCGCCCGCGGGCGTGGTCGATCGGGTGCTCGCCGTGCGGCCGCATTGGCTCACGCTCGCGAACGATCTGTCGGCGCAGGGGACGCTGTGGTTCGTTTCGACGGTGCTGCTGACGGCGCTCGGCTTCTACATGTGGCCGCAATCGTTCGCGGCGATCTTTGCGGCGCGCGACGGGAACGTGCTACGGCAGAACGCGATCTTCTTGCCGTTCTATCAGCTGATGTTGCTGCTCGTGTACTTCGCGGGTTTCACGGCGCTCCTGGTGGTGCCCGGGCTCAAGGGTCCGGCGGCGGATCAGTCGTTCTTGCTCGTGGTGCAACGGTATTATCCGTCGTGGGTCCTCGGGCTCGTGGCGTTCGCCGGATGCCTCGCGGCGCTCGTGCCCGCGTCGGGACAAATTCTCGGAGCCGCGAGTCTGTTTGCGAAGAACGTCCTCGGCGACGGCTTCGGTGTCGCGACGAACGACGCCGCCCGCCTGCGCGCGACGCGGCTCCTGATCGTCGTGGTCGCGGCGCTCGCGCTCGCGTGGTGGCTCGCCGCGCGGACGTCGCTCGTGGGGCTGCTCTTGATCGGCTACAGCGGCGTCACGCAGTTCTTTCCCGGCGTCGTGATGGCGCTCGCTCGGACACGCCCGTCCGCACGCGCCGTGGGCGCCGGCATCGTCGCCGGAATCATCGTCGTCGCAATCGCCGGCTGGCGCGCCACGCCCACGCTCTTCGGCCTCAACGTCGGCCTCTTCGCACTGCTGGTCAACGCCACGGTGGCGTTTGCGACGAACGCGATCCGGCGTTCGCGCGGTTCGGCGCAACTCGCGACACCATGAC
>Ga0116227_10017359_pt1 | contig 10066 bp, 12 predicted proteins | sample S1TSphgellanicum_FD_89693 | JGI IMG/M metagenome (GOLD analysis project Ga0116227, IMG submission 89693) | Host-associated microbial communities from peat moss isolated from Minnesota, USA - S1T2_Fb - Sphagnum magellanicum MG | ecosystem: Host-associated > Plants > Peat moss > Unclassified...
GGCCTCTATTCATTAGAGTAAAATAGACATGATTTACACCCACGCAAAACAACAACGCTAACGCTAGAAAGATGGCCGAAAGTCATCTACTTTATGTCCTCAATGGGAGAGAAGTACCTTAGTAATAAAGAGTTTCCCGCATTTAGTGGGGTTTTTCTCCTTCCATTAGTAGAAAGAGGGGCCAAATTGACTCCACGGTAATACGTATCCTATAAAAGCTATTACAATCATTAATAATAAAATGACAACTCCAAGACACGAAACTAATTCCTTGGGATTCGCATAATTTTGATAATACAAACCACGAAAAATATGAAGATAAACCACAATAAAAAACATACTTGCCCCATTAGCATGCATATAACGAAGTAACCAACCTCCTTTCACATCTCTCATGATGTGTTCTATGCTTAAATAAGCTAAATCCACATGAAGTGTATAATGCATAGTTAAAAAAATGCTTGTAATTATCCGAATGATTAAATAAAGACCAACCAACGAACCAAAACTCCACCAATAACTTAAATTGCTCGGGGTTGGATAATCTATCAAATGATTGTTAAATGTAGAAAATATGGGTTGTTTAAGACTATAGAAACCAGCTACTCCCAAAATCTTTTTGTTTGTGTCAAATTAACTAGTACCAGCATTGTAGTGATTGCATAAAGTTTTGTGGGATCCACTAATAATCCATGACTACAAACAACGTGTCCAAGTAGAACACCCGAATTAACACAAAATGCATAGTCTTCTAGGTTAAGATTTATATCATTTCATCTACATTCTTCCAAGCATTTTTGTAATTGACCTAAGTGGTCCTTTTTACTTCCATATACACTAAATTTGTCCAGGAATACTTGCATAAATTTATTCAAATATTCCTTAAAGGTTTTGGTCACCACTTTTTGAAATGTGGCAAAAGCATTACATGGTCCAAATGGCATAGCATTATATGCATATGCACCCCATTTTGAAATAAATGTTGTCTTTTCTGTCTTTTTCTACCATTTAAAATGAGTACATTTCATGTTTGGCCATTGAATCAAAAACTAGATCCAAGAAAGGTAATGGAAATGGATCCTTCTTGGTTTGGGCATTTAATTTTTGATAATCCACACATATACGTAATTTACCATTTTTCTTTGGCACAATTACTAGAGGGGATAACCATTGAATGGTTTCTATAGGTTATATAAATCCAATGTCTAGTAATTTATCAAGGTTTTTTCTGACCCTTAATGCATAATTTGGATTCATTTTGTATTATTTTCACTTAATAGGTTGAGCATTCACCATCAGTTCAATTTTATGTTCACATACTTCTTTTGGAATTCCTTTTAATTCATTATAGCTCCATGCAAAAACATTTCTAGACTCCATCAACACCTTTTTAATTTGCGCTTGAAATACATTTGGAAGTATGATATCAATTAATACCTCTTTAGGTTTTTTTTTGCTTCCCAAGTTGAGTTTAACTAATTGTTCTTCAGTTGTCACTATCCAACTAGCAATCTTTTTATCTTTAATAGTGATGTCAACAGCTTCATCCAATATTAAATCTTTTCCTAGTTGATGTTCATAAAAATACACCATGTAATCAACTTTGTCTTTTGGTTATAACATACCATAGTATATATATATTTTTAAATATAATTATTTATGCACTACTTCCCCTACAAGCCATAATTTTGGTATTGCATTATAAAGTTATTCCTCTTCTCATTTTGACGATCCTTCTTCCTAATCAAATTCATCATCTAAATTTTTTGGCCGTAATGATGAATTAATACTGATTCATTTTATTGTTCTTGATGTCACAATTCGTTCTCCTAAAGTAATAGTGAGGATACTATCACCCCAATTGTGATGAGCTCTACCCAATTTCAGCCATGGCCGTCCCAATAACATAAATAAACTTCCACTCCATTTTCCAATTCGACACAATGATTGAAATATTGTAATCACAACTTGCCAAGTTTATTTTCAAGTTCTTAATCGATCCAATTGGCTATACCTTCTTTTGGTTAGCCATTCGCACCACAAATGGAGCTGATTGAGGTGTTTTCAATTCGAGTTTCTTTTTCAAACTCTTAGAGATAATGTTTGCATTGAAGCCACTGTCTAGTAACACATCCTTTATTTCAAACTTTCCCACTCGAACTTGAACAACTTGCATAACTTTATCAAAATTTTCAACCTTTGTTATTACTTTGCAAACATTTGCAACTTGATCTTCTTTCATTTTGATTAAGGACTTTTCCACCATCCCCCTTAATTGAAGACAAATTCTCATCAACTATCCCAACTTCACTTCCAATTTTGAAATCATAATTATTTATGTAGTTTATATTATTGAGTTCATATTAACTCCATACCCATTTGGTGTCTCAAACATTCCATTTCGGTTTGCCACTACACTCTATATAGTCATTTTGTACTGGTTTTTTAAACAAATTGATTTTTCCTTGTTTAGACTATTGTCAACTCCTTGTGATTCACTTGCCTTCATCAAATCAACCATGTCGACTTGTCACTTCCATTCATAATATGCTTAATTACTTCCTATCATATCGACTTCTCCTATTGATGTGTCCACTTTGGTTTGTATGCTAGCTCCTACTAGCTTGGCATATCAATTGGTCAATTTAGCTGACCCTTTGTGACCACTTGGAAAATCAACTTCCTTTGTCATTCCCAATGGTACTTCTCTGTTTAGCCTTCCTTGCTAAGTAAACAACTTGGCCGATTCCAAGTCATAGGTAGCGCTTCTACTTTAATTGGTCTATCTTCAAACTTTTGGATTTTTTGTAATTTTTCAATTACATCCAAATGAACCTTCTTTTCTTTCTCCCATTTGGTTCGTCAACCCTTTGTAAGACTAACCTCTCTCTCTCTTGAGGCTCCTTTATTGGCATACTTGCCCTCTAACCTTGCGCGGTCACACACATCAACAACCAATTAATCCCACTCGACCATGGCAACATTAATTCCAACTTTTGGTTTAGAATTCTTCTCTTCTTCTTCCATTACTTTCTTCCACATAGGACAATCAGCTCTTACATGTCTTTCATGACAACAAAAACACCTTATTCCATTTTGCAAAAATCTATTCTTTTGATTGTAACCACGTTGGAACTATATTGGTTATTCAAATTCTTCTGACCATTGCTTCACCAATTTTGACCATTTGGTCTTGAATTATATTGTTGATTTCCAAATTGATTATTTGGTGTGTTATATTCATGTAGTTGTTTTTGTTCTTGCACAACTCGTGATTCTATTTGTACCACATGCACTTGAACAATTTCCCTCAAAGGACATCTTTTAGACACTACTTTGCTAGGACATTGATCAGCACTATGATCATTTTGTTTGCATATCTAACAAAATTTATTCAATACTTTACATTCTTTTGTAAGGTGTCTTTCATTATAGCAATTTTGACAATACACACCTATTTTAATAGTTTCAAAATGATTTTTTGTTTTTTAAAATTTGGTTTCCATTTTTTTTCTTCATCAAAATCTTTTGATTATTCACTATCACAGTCTTGGTGATATCTAGCTATATGTGAACCACGAATTATAATTTAGCAAGTTAAATTTTAGTTCCATAAATTTTTTCGTTAATAATGATTTGAATCCTTATAAACTTCCAAGTAATAATTATTAATAGTTGAATTAGCCTTTGGATATTTCCAAAAGTAGAGAACCTTTTTATTTAAATTAATGTAGCGATTAATTAATTTTAGAACCTATTAAACCTTCCATATTGTATTATCATTTTTATGCTGCAAAGAGGTGAAAAGGGATGTAAAATTAAATGTGATTCTATTGATATATTGGGAATACAAACCCATAATTAACATTAACATTTCACCATGACAATCTTAAATTAGTTTTGTAGAATAATCTTTAGGCACTAATGATGTACTTGTAAGATTTCTATAATGTAGTTTTAGGACATCCTTATTCAATCTTCATTTATATTAGGTTTAAACACAAAACTAAGATCGAATTTAAATACTAGCATTTCCACTTGAGTAGCCTCAAGTAAACTACGACTTAATAAACAATTTAGATGGGAAATATCATAATTATAAAAAGTCCATAATGCAATAAATGGTGCAAGCTAGGTTCTCGGCTCAATGCTCCATGAAAAGGGGGTTGATTGGGCCTCATAGCCAACAATAATGACCATCATTGAGAATCCAAGTTTGGAAGTGAAGACAAACATTGTTATCTTCACATTAACACTCTTCTAACCTTTTTGCCATGGCTCCACGAACATGAACAAATTCTAATTAAAACACTAAAGCATGTGAATTAGGAGACAATTGACAATCCCATGCTGAACGATTGATTCGGGTGCGCACCACTCTTCTAAATGGTTCTTCTTCGCATGGCCATTGGAAAATATTTACATCAAACGGTATTTTTTCAAATTTTTCCTCTTTTACTGGCATGATTAAAGGATTCGAAGGCGTAACAACATCATTTGCCATGATTAAATCTTCATTTGCATCAACAAAAACAAAAAAAATAGCTAGAGTAATTTGGTATTTGCATTCGAAGGAGGTCGATGCCTTCAATTAAAAAATTAGGGTAGGCATAATGAGTGGTGGTGATGGCGGAATTACATGAAAACCCTGACCTTTTAGTTCCAATGGATTTGTGAAGCCTTAATTTTGATGGTGGATCTTTCTAGTACATGGGAATTATTATAATGTAAATTTTAATTCCAATTTACTATGTATTACACAATTAATTAGTACATGGTAAAGAATAATTAGGGGGTATTAAATAAATAAATGGTACATGGGAATGTTACTAATGTTATTGAGTTGATTCAGTCAAATGGGAATTCAAGGATGTTTACTTATTACTACCAACAAATTATCTTAAAAGTTAGTTATTTGAAATAATTAGGATGAAAAAGAAGGATGTTAAAGTCAAACGGATAGAATTGGTAATGATCAAGCTTAAGGACCCCATCAAGATGTCTAAGGTAAGGAAAATGATGAGTCTTTCAATTCCATTGGTCATGATAATTATCATCCTATTTTGATTGGAGGATGGAACCTTTTTAGTGTTCATTGGGCATAAGAATTTCATCCTAAACTCCGTTGGAGGGTCAAATCATTATCAATTTCCATTGGTTCATGAAAGATGAAAAGGCCATTCATTGGAGGGAGGGATTTCCACAACTTCCATTAAATAAGGATAATAAGCTCAAGGATGGGTCATGGGAAACTTTGGGGTGGGGGAAGAATTTTTATCTTGTGTTTTTTGGAAAAAGAGGAGAATGAATGTGTGTGAGGAGAATTAATTTGTTATGTGTGAAGAAGTGTAATTCATGGAAACAAATGGTGTGCAAACAAAAAAACATGGAAGAAAATTATGTGTAGCAAGTGGTTGTAGTGGATTTATGGAATAATTTCCATGAACAAGCCTCTAGACTTTTTACTAAAATAGTTCTTCCTCTCATATCCATTGTTGGATTTGTTTCAAACTTCAAAGAATTTTAGTACAGGAGGTGTAAATGTTTTGTTAAAATTTTAACATCATCAGGGTTGCTATAAGGGAGTTACACTTGTTAGAGGGAGAGGGTGTTTAAAGCCGTCTTTTCCTCAAATCTAATCAAAATAACTTTTGGTTTTGAAGCATAACTTTTGATTTCAAAAATAAAAACTTATAAGATTTTTCATCATTATTGCCTTTGATATTAGATTTCCAACAACCCTATGCATGCTAGATTAAAAGATTGTATGAATATATTATGAGGAGTGAAACGAAGGGGGGTCAACTATCAAGCGTGAACATTGATTAAACATCAACACAATGTTTTTTCACATTTTATCATGGTAAGTCTTGATTCTTTCAAAATGTCTTGGTATCCTCCAAGTGGACACAACGCATTAAATTCTTTAATGAATTTCATTACATTCTATTGGACCACCTTAACTTGTTAGAATACAACTACATAGTAGTTCCACCCCCAAATGAATTTTGTGAGTTGCATATCTTCATGTGGAAGGGTGTGCAAGAATTCTTCATACTATATTTTTCTTTATTATTAATGTTTATTCTTCTATCATAATTGTTAATTTTGTTACTTCCACCAAAGTTCTTCGCGACATACTTATAATGGCCATTTTGACTTTGGTTCTCAATCTCTATCTAAAAACTTCTCGTAGATAATTATCATGTGGTCGTTGTGGAATAATGACATAGAGCTGCAAAAATCTATCATAATAATTTTCTACATATTCATATTTCTTTTGTTTCGTATATTTCAAAGGTACAATCGTTTGTCCTTCACTATGAATCTCATTAAATCGACTGATGAAAGCCCACTGTACTTCATTCCATGTTGTTGGATGAATTGTTTCATACTTGATAAACCAATTAGTAATTCTCCTTCTAAGAAAATTTGGAAAATATTATAGTTTACGATCATTTGTATCTTCTCCATTAATCACATAAACTTTAGTTAGTTGTTGAAGATGTATAACATGATCATCATTGTCATGATATTTTAGTAGTTGAATATGCAAAACATTAACAAGTACGGCAGCCATGAGTATTCACATTCATCATTGTTGTAACAATTGTTGGTTGTTGAGTTGACAAATTCTTATATTAAAAAAATTAGGACTCAAAGTTGTTCCAAATAGTTTTATCCTTAGTGGTTAGTCACTACTTCCATTGTTGCTTAGAATTCTCACTAATTTTCCCTTAGCTTATTGTCTTAGTATTTGAAGCCACCTTTTTTCTGTCACCCAATTGATTGTTCCAAATGCATTGACAATATTCTTTAGTGTATTCAATAACAACATATTTAATTTTTCAGTTGGTTCTTGATATTCATGATCAACATTTGGTGAGCTCGTTTGCATAAATTTTGTTGATCCGTTTATATCCTCAACATCAGTTTGAGCAACAATAAATATCACTTCCTCTTTTACAGGTTGAAGTACTTGATATGTTATTGGTGAACTAAAGATTGTGCCAAGACCTCTCCATCTATTCTGTGTAGTAGATTGTTGGGCCGTAATAACAACCTCTCTATCTTCCTTTCGATTTTCTTTTCTCCAATCTTTCAATCTATTGTTCTCGTATCTTTCTCTATCTCTATCTAACATAGGTTCCAAATAAAAATTCATGTTTTTTTTCTATAACCATTTTTACTACCACTCCCAATTTTGAATTCCCATATAATTCTAGAATCATGACTATAGACCAAAAATTTTCTAATTCAATCATTTCAAAGATGTATTCCTCGCTCCTTCTTGGTCTCATGACATATTCAAAACTTGTAAACCTGGGTGCACATAACATATCACTTGGCATCCATTTTTTTATTAATACATTAATGTTGGGTCTGGTAAATTCTCTTCTGTCAAGGAACTGAATCAAATGATGCATTGCAAAAAAATTCTTTATAAGAATTAATGTGATTATACATATAATTACTAGTAACCATCTTCTATATTTTGTCAATTTTTTGGCATCAATAATTAGTGATCTATGTTGTATGCACCACACCTCAGTACCACCATGTGTTTTTTTAATAATCAATTTTTGTATGCTTTCTAACAATGTTTAAATTTCTCTTTAAAATTACCCCACTCATATAATTCTAATGTATTCCTTGGTGTATATAAATAATTTTGAGAATTCCACCCATAACTACAATTTGTTCTTCATCTTTGTTTAACTTCCTCTACATTTATAATTTCATTCATCCATTCATCTTCTCTTTCAACACGAGTCATAATCTACTTTTTTTCATAATGTCCTTGATACACATTATTATAATAATCCAAAAGTATCATTGATTTTGCCATGTTTTGTTCATAATAAGTGAATAAATTTGGAAACACTAATACTTGTTTAACCCCCAAAACAATCATCTTATTCATTCTTCTATGTTTTCTTTCAATTCTATGAGCACCCATTAAATCTGTGTATCCACATGGTAATACCCTATAAAGAACATGTATCAAGCAAAATCCCAAATCAATTTCATCAATTTCATCAATTTCCACTTTCCCTTTTTCAATTTCCATTAACTTAATTAATGTAATGTGGAAAGATCTCACATGAATTTGGAGAAATTATGTCCCAATTTCTCCAACAACGAATTGAATTATCCTTAGCATGGTCGCCAAATGTTAGTGATATAATTTTGTAGGTGTTAAATATGATTTTCCATGAATAAATTAATTAGTTATATATCACTATTGGGTCCTTGTCCTACTCCATTAGAATGAATACCATGTAAACATACTAATTAGGACAACATTCAATCCTTTCTAAGTCTAGAGATTCATTCAATTAAATCCACATACAATGTTAAAAACACAAAGAATGGAAGAAATAACATCTTTTATATTTCCATAAACCATGAAGCTTTACAATATTTTTCTCCCTTCCTTCCTTTCATAACTCCTCTACTTAATTCCCTCTCCTAAAATATTTGCATAAACATATAGACAATCACTTTTAGCACACCTTGTAAGTTAGTTAAACTATATTTTGATACTCCCCACAAACTGGTTATAATTGCTTAATTGTCTGGCAAATCGACTAGTGTGTTGTCATAACGATATGCTGCCATACCAATTTTCCTATATTATCATACTAATTTGCCTACTTTGTCACATTGTTTTGCCTATTATGTCATCTCAACTTGTCTATGTTTATTGACTTGCCTATATGCTTATTGCTCTATCTCCTTTTCCTAACAAGATGCAAGAGGATGCTCATGATAGGAAAAAGGTTACAAGCACCCCTAGTACCATTCATTGTGTGAGTCCCATGGTTCCAAGAACAAACGAATGACCCTATAGGGTACAAGGTGCCCTTTGTAACAAGAGAAGAACAATGTGTTATGCAATTAGTAGATACTTAGTTGATGCATCAATAACAACATGTTCATTCCAAAATGGAAGCAATCATGATAATGGACTCACATTAAAAAAATGGGCATGTTCCAAGAGTTACACTTCAACAATTTGAATCACCATGGTAGGAAAACATAAACAAATAATGGTTATGAACTCAAGCAAATCAAGCCACACAACTAGTAGGTATATACCTATTGGTTGAAAAACAATCCTAGAAGAAGAGACAACTAATAAATGACATGAATTATTAACTCATGTTCAATTGTTTGGAACTTTGGATCATTTTCAACGAACATAAGTTGTTTGATGGTATGCAATGTTCAAATGATGAGGAGATGGAAGAAAATAATATGGTGACATGTGTTGCATAAATGTCAGTTTGAATAGATATGCATACCCAACAATACAACCAATGTTGCATTTGTCATAATCACAAGTTGGACTAAAATATTTTGGTAATTCAATAAGTAGAATTGCATGGGATTGGGTTAACCATGGTTAAGGTAACATTGACAACATCTAGAATTTGTTATAGTGACCCAAGGATCATGAATTAGATTCCAAGATGGTAGTTATAATTCCCAAGGAGTTTTAAACCAAACATTGCTCCAAGGTTTGCCATGGTGTTTAACCTAAAGCTATTTACCTTATGCAAGTAGGAAGGACATTTGATATGAACATGTCCATTCATCCAAGATGACGTGCAATAAATGATTACAAATAACCTAATGGATTAATTCACTAATCAAACATTTATAATGGAATGACAATAGGTGGAAACATGTGTGTATTGTAGTTGAAGTGAATGGCAACAAATGTGTATTCCAAAATTGTGATGAATGTGTTAACAAATAGGAGATCTACTCAAGTGCAAACATAAATCTTTATTGAAAGGAAACTACAACATGATGCTCACAACATGAAACATAACATCAAGAACACTTCAAAGTTTTTGTCACATGAAATACACAAACTTGTGCAATGAAGAAAAGAAAACCAAACCATCAACACCAAGGTATTTAACTAAAAAAGCAAACCACAAATAACCAAACTAATATAAGTAAAGAAAGTAATTCAACCTTGTGAAAGTAACCTAATTACTTTCCTACTCCAGTAACTAATGAAACCTAACTAGTTGAGCTTGAATTCTCAACA
>Ga0116227_10017360_pt1 | contig 10065 bp, 6 predicted proteins | sample S1TSphgellanicum_FD_89693 | JGI IMG/M metagenome (GOLD analysis project Ga0116227, IMG submission 89693) | Host-associated microbial communities from peat moss isolated from Minnesota, USA - S1T2_Fb - Sphagnum magellanicum MG | ecosystem: Host-associated > Plants > Peat moss > Unclassified...
CCAGCACCGACAGCACCATCGCGGAAACGATAGTAATCGAGAACTGGCGGTAGATAACCCCGGTCGACCCGCCGAAGAATGCCATCGGAATAAAGACCGCTGAGAGCACCATCGCTATGCCGACCAACGCGCCCTGAATCTGGCCCATCGATTTGCGCGTCGCCTCTTTCGGCGGCAACCCCTCTTCGGCCATGACGCGTTCGACGTTCTCGACCACCACGATGGCGTCATCCACCAACAGGCCGATGGCAAGTACCATCCCGAACATTGTCAGAGTGTTTATCGAGTAACCGAAGGCGGCGATAATGGCAAAGGTGCCGAGCAAGACCACCGGTACCGCTATCGTCGGGATGAGCGTAGCGCGGAAGTTTTGCAGGAACAGATACATTACCAGGAACACCAGCACGATGGCCTCAACCAGCGTTTTCACCACTTCCTGAATCGAGATTTTGACGAAAGGCGTGGTGTCATACGGATAGACCACCTTCAGTCCGTTCGGGAAGAACGGCTGCAGCTTGGCCAGCTCCGCTTTTACGGCGGTCGAGGTGTCGAGGGCGTTGGCGTTGGTCGCCAGTTTAATCCCCAGACCTGCGGCAGGCTGTCCGTTAAAGCGGGCAATCACGTCGTAGCTTTCGCCACCGAGCTTGATGTCCGCCACGTCACGCAGGCGAACCTGCGAGCCGTCTGGATTAACCTTCAGCAGAATCTTGCCGAATTCGTCGGCCGATTTAAGGCGGGTTTGCGCCACAATAGACGAGTTGAGCTGCTGGCCCGGTACCGGAGGCGTTCCGCCCAGCTGACCTGCGGCCACCTGGTTGTTCTGCACGGTAATCGCGCTGATAACGTCAACCGGCGTCAGCTAATAGTTATTTAGCTTGTTCGGGTCCATCCAGATACGCATCGCATACTGCGCACCAAACAGCTGCACATCCCCTACACCCGACACGCGGCTGATAGGATCCTTGACGTTTGATGCCACATAGTCGGCGATATCCTCCTGGGTCATGCTGCCATCAGAAACAAAGCCTGCCACCATCAGGAAGCTGCTGCTCGATTTCTGAACGCTTATCCCCTGCTGCTGAACTTCTTGCGGCAGCAAAGGCATCGCCAGCTGCAGTTTGTTCTGCACCTGAACCTGTGCGATGTCTGCGTCGGAACCTGAAGCAAAGGTCAGCGTTATCTGAACCGCACCAGAGGAGTCACTGGTAGATGACATATACATCAGGTTATCGATACCGTTCATGTTCTGTTCGATAACCTGGGTGACAGTATCCTGCACCGTTTGTGCGTCGGCACCAGGATAGGTCGCCGTCAGCTCAATGGCCGGCGGCGCTACGGTCGGATATTGTGCGATAGGAAGTTTGAGGATCGAAAGTCCCCCCGCCAGCATAATAATGATGGCGATAACCCACGCAAATATCGGGCGATCAATAAAGAAATTAGCCATGAATTACCGGCTCCTTTTTAAGACTTCGTCGCTTCATCTGCGGGGGCGTTCTGGTCAACTTCCTGTGCTGTCACCTGAACACCGGGTCTGATTTTTTGCAGGCCGGTCACGATGATTTTATCGCCCGGCTTGAGGCCATCCGTGACGACCCATTTGTCGCCAATAGCCTGAGTCGTCGTCACCGTACGAAGTTCCACTTTATTATCGGCACCGACAACCATCGCGGTTGCATCGCCGCGCGGGTTACGGGTGATCCCCTGTTGAGGCACCAGCAGGGCATTGTTGTTGACACCTTCGTCGAGACGGGCGCGCACAAACATACCCGGCAGCAGGAAGTCCTGCGTATTCGGGAATACCGCACGTAAAGTGATAGACCCCGTCGTTTCATCAACCGTAACATCGGAGAATTCCAATGTGCCAGGTTGTTGATATTCTTTACCGTTATCCAGAATCAGCGTCACTTTCGCTTTGCCGTTCTCCTGTTTGAGCGTACCGTCGGCCAGCTCCTGCTTCAGGCGCAGGAAATCATTGCTGGACTGGGTCACGTCAACGTAGATAGGGTCAAGTTGCTGAACCGTCGCCAGCGCGTCGGTCTGGCTGCTGGTCACCAGCGCACCCTCCGTCACTGAGGATTTACCGATACGGCCGCTGATTGGGGCAATGACCTTGGTGTAGGCGAGATTGATACGCGCCGTTTCAACCTCTGCCTTGGCCGCTACGACCGAAGCATCGGCCTGGAGTGCGGTGGAGTTAGCAGTATCATAATCTTGTTTACTGATGTAGTTGGTGCCCAACAGCGGCTTGTAGCGGTTGACCGTCACGTGGGCAATCTGCGCACTGGCCTGTGCCTTCGCCAAATCACCCTTGGCGCTGTCGTACGTGGCCTGATAAGGCGCAGGATCAATCTGGTAGAGCGAGGTACCGGCCTTGACTTCACTGCCTTCCACAAAGTTACGTTTCAGGATAATGCCGCTGACCTGAGGACGTACCTCGGCAATACGGTAGGCCGAGGTGCGTCCCGGAAGCTCAGTTGTTACATTTAGCGGGGCGGCTTTCAACGTGACGACACCCACTTCGGGGGCTTTAGCGGCTCCCTGCTCGGTTTTTTTATCGTTACATCCTGTAAGAGCTAATCCACCGGTTAGCATAAGAACGACCGCCAGAGGCGTTAACCCTCTGTTTTTGTTCATAAATAAACCTCAAGTGTCCGATTTTAAAATTAACTTCGTTGCGTGCGGCGCTGTGACATCCCGCAGCTGCGTTTTTAGTATGTGCTGACTACGATTACCGATTTTGCACCCATGGAGGGTGAAAATCCTATTTCACAAATGTGAATTTGTTGGGGAGATGTGCTCCGTCCATGACGCACGCCGGGCGCCGACAGTCCGTTGCGCCTACATGACTGAAATGATGGAGAGTTGGCTTTTTATGCCAGAAAGTAACGACCTCCACAACCAGGTAAGTCAATTTATTGATACTTATATCGAGATGTTGAGGTTATGTCCAAGATTGATTAAAGGTAATTAAGTGTGTCAAGTGGCTGTAAGTAGAGTTTAGTAAAGTTTTACAAGTTTGATGCTGCCTGAGCACCTTCACTGCATACGCTGTAGAAGGGGGCCGTGTTAATATTGCGCATCTTTATTTGAATTAAGTTAACTATGTTTAGCCTATCCGCTGACTTTCGCTACCGCCACGCCGACTTTTTGCGTTTGGCCTCTTCAGGATTAATTTCTTTCCTGTTGATTGCATTGGTTTTTTGCGCCGCTATGCTGGCTGCTCCTCGTGCGTTAGCGGCGGGAACGGCGGATATCCCCCTGCGCGGTGAAGTGCAGAATCAACTTGATGCGCTGAGCCGCCAGAAAACGCTAACGCCGGTTGAAAAACTGACGCAGCAGGATCTCTATCGCACGATGGAACTGCTCGACGCGCTGGATCGCGTCAAACAGCAGCAAAATCAGCTCAGACAGCAGTTGGATGATGCGCCTGAAAAACTGCGCATCGCCACCGACGGCCTCGCCAAGTTGCAAAATCAGAGCAACCCGGCTGCGGATAAAACGGCGCTGCTGGCGATGTCGTTGCATCAGTTGGAAAGCACGCTCGGCGATACGCTCAACGATTTGCAGTCTTCGCAGAATGACCTCTCAACCTACAATACTCAGCTGATTTCTTTGCAGACCCAGCCTGAACGGGCGCAGAGTGCGATGTACAGCTACTCGCAAAGCCTGGAACAGGTGCGAAACGAGCTTAACGGCATGGCGCCGAATCAGCAGGATCTGCGGCCAACGCAGCAGGCGATGTTGGTCACCGAGCAGGCGCTGCTTAATGCCGAGGTGGATTTCCAGCGCAACAGCCTGGAGGCCAACACCACCTTGCAGGACCTCTACCAGAAGCAGCGCGACTATACCAATGCCCATATTTCACAGCTCGAAGCCTACACTCAAACGCTGCAAGAGGTGGTCAACGGTAAACGTCTGACGCTGTCCGAGCGTACGGCGAAAGAAGCTCAGACGCCGGAAAGCACCACCGATCTGCAAAAAGATCCGCTGGTGAGTCAGGAACTGGACATCAACCGCCATCTGAGCCAACGCCTGATAGCCTCTACCGAGGACGGCAACAAGCTGTTGCAACAGAACATCACCATCAAGAACTGGCTGGAACGATCGTCGCAGTCGGAACACGATCTGAGTGAAGAAATCAGCGTCTTGAAGGGGAGTTTGCTGCTCTCGCGTATCCTTTATCAGCAGCAGCAAAATGCGCAGCCGACGGCCAATCTGATGACCGACACCCAGACGCAAATCGCCGATCTGCGCCTTGAGCAGTTCAATATCAATGAGCAGCGCGACGCGCTTTTCCAGGGTGATGACTATATTCAGAATCTGGTAAAAGGCAGCAAAGAAAAGATTAATGACGACATTAGCGATGCGCTTGAGCAAATCGTTGACGTGCGCCGCGACCTGCTGGACCAGCTCAATAAACAGCTTGGCAACGAGCTGGCGCTGGCGATCAATTTGCAAATCAACCAGCAGCAGCTGTTGAGCGTAAACCAGACCCTCAACGACACGCTGACCCAGCAAATCTTTTGGGTCAGCAGCAACAAGCCGATTGACTGGCAGTTTATTAAATCGCTGCCCGAAGACGTCAAAAATCAGATTAACAGTCTGAGTTTCAAGCTGCCGGTTGACGAGCTGAAGCAGGGCGCGCTGCGCTCGTTGCCGGTGACCGTGCCGATGCTGATAGCTGTCGTCATTCTTCTGTGGCGTCAGAAGGCTATCAAAGCGCGTATCGATAAACTGAGCAGCGACGTCGGCCAATTGAAGCGTGATTCCCAACTGCATACGCCTCAGGCGCTGCTCCTTCTCGTTCTCAGAGTGATGCCGGGCATGCTGCTGACGCTCGGCGTTGGCTATTGGCTGTCCGTTTGTGATATCGAGTTTAATAACTTTTTATGGACGCTGGCACAGCGCATCGCCGTGTTCCAGCTGGTGATGGGATTCTGTTACCGACTGCTGGGGCCGCGCGGGGTCAGTGAGCGCCACTTTAATATGGAAGCGGCCACCTGCGCGCATTACCGACGCTCAATCCTTCGTCTGTCACTCACCATGCTGCCGCTGATTTTCTGGACTGTTCGCGGTGAGAAGATCCCGCTGGGGCTGGTGGACGATACTATCGGTCAGGTGATTATTTTACTGACGCTGGCGACGCTGACGGTTCTGCTTTTTCCGATGTTCAGGGACGGCTGGCGCGAGAAAAATGCGCACAGCGTGCATCTGGTTATCGTCACCGCCATTGCATTGGCTCCGGTCTTCCTGATGGGACTGATGTTCACCGGCTACTTCTATACTACCTTGCGTCTCGCCAGCCGCTGGCTAGAAAGCCTCTATCTGCTGATAATCTGGAATATCACCGGCAGGATAGCGCTGCGCGGGCTGAGCGTGGCGGCAAGGCGTCTGGCCTATCGTCGTGCGCTGGCGCGTCGTCAGAACACCAATGTCAAAGAGGGTGCCGAAGGGGAGACCATCGAGGAAACCGTGCTCGGTCTGGACCAGATTAACCAGCAGACGCTGCGTCTGATCACCATGGCGCTGTTCATCGTCTTTGCCGCCGTGCTGTATTGGGTGTGGTCAGATTTGCTGACGGTTATCTCTTATCTCGACAGCATTTCGCTGTGGCACTACTCCGGTAATATCGGCGGCAAGGTGGTACAGCAGACGGTGACGCTGGGCAATTTCCTGTTGGCCTTTATCGAGATAATCATTGCCTATGTCCTGACGCGAAACCTGCCGGGCCTGCTCGAGGTGCTGGTGCTGTCGAGGCTGCATCTGCGGCAGGGGACCTCCTACGCGATTACCACCATTCTGACCTATACCATTACGGTTATCGGTGCGGCGGTGGCGCTGAGTGCGCTCGGCGTGTCGTGGGACAAACTCCAGTGGCTGGTGGCCGCGCTGTCGGTTGGACTGGGCTTTGGTTTGCAGGAAATCTTTGCCAACTTTGTTTCGGGCCTGATTATTCTGTTCGAACGCCCGATTCGCATCGGCGATACGGTCACTATCGGGACCTATTCTGGGACGGTCAGCAAGATTCGTATTCGTGCGACCACCATTACCGACTTTGACCGTAAAGAGGTGATCATCCCTAACAAGGCCTTCGTGACCGAGCGTCTTATCAACTGGTCGCTGTCGGACACCGTCACCCGCGTAGTTATTAAAGTTGGCGTAGCCTATGGGTCTGATTTAGATAAGGTTAAGGAGATTTTACTGCAGGCGGCGCATGAAAATGCCAAGGTGATGAGTGATCCTTCGCCGTCGGTGTACTTCCTTAACTTCGGGGCCAGCACGCTGGACCACGAGCTCAGGGTATACGTTCGCGAGCTGCGCGACAGGAGTTCGACCGTCGATGAGCTGAACCGCAGCGTAGACCAGCTGTGCCGCGATAACGATATCAATATTGCTTTCAATCAGTTGGAAGTGTATCTGCACGACAAAGGCGGCAACGAAGTTCAGGAAGTGAAACGCCCATTCACGCCGCCGGACGAGGCGACCCTCGTCTGATTCATACCGTCGTTATCGGTAGCTTATGGACAAGCTGCCGGTCGGATTCTTGAGTTTTTCCTGATAGTCCTTTTTGACAATCTCCAGTGCCGCCAACGCCACTTCAGGGGCGATTTCGTTACACTCCAGCAGGTAGATCAGATCTACGGCTAGTTGCAGTTCGGGAGGGGCGTTTTCAATGGACATAGGCGTTCCAGTCATCTTGGTAGTGGGCATCTGTTTTATCAGTCGTTAACAGGCTGACTAACGACGGGTAATCGAATTTCCAGTATAGAGATTTTGTCTCAACTAACGACGGTATTTTTCAAATTTTGTGATAAGAGCGTCAAAAACCCCTTTCCTGACGCTCGATGCTGCGCTCGATTTTGATCAGCGCCTGACGGCAGCGCATGAGGCGTCCCTCCAGTGCCGCAAGCTCTTTCTGCATATGCTGCTGTTCCTTGAAAGTCTCGACTCTCCCAAGACGACTCTCGCGGTCTTGAATCATCGCCAGCAATCGACGCTCATACTGTTGATGTTCAACCAGTTTACTGTAGTAATCGCCGCCGCTTTGTTCTTTCTGTTTATCGGCCTTGCGCAGGTTCTGGGTCGCGAGTTCGCGCTGTAGTGCGGTGATTTGCGAGACCAGCCGCTCGGCGACAAAGGCGACCTGCGCGCTGCGGTTTTCTTCGACTACCTGACGCAGCTGAGCAAAGTTTACGCGCACTTCGGCAAGATATTCACGCAGGCGGGTTCCCTTGGTCGCAAAAAGCGTAACGTCAAAGCGCGCCTGCTGCGCCGGTGCATGGGCGACAGGTTCAATTTCTTGCGCCAGATTTTCTATCTGCTGCTCCAGCGAATGCAAAAGTGTTTGCGTGCTCAACGAGACTCTCCCGAACGATTATTTCCGCGATTATGCGACAAACTGCGCGGTAAATCATGCGTTGTGGGCGGTTTATCACGCACTGATTCGCCGCAGTGGTTGACCTGAGGCAATAAAAAAGGCGATCATCGCCGGCTGTAGGTTGCTTTTTAAAGTGGCTTTGCATAAATTTGGGCGTCTTGACCCTCGGTCATCCCCAACTTATTTTTCTTGAATCGCCTGCCAGAGTCGTTCGCCGTCGCCTTAAGCTCAGTTAGCTATTCCGAATTATCTCGGCGTAGGGCGTTTGGTTTGAACAGATTCTCGCGCCGTTCAGGTATGAACCGACGCTTTTTCAGGCCTTTATTATGAGCGCTACCGTTATGACCGCTACTGCACAGCAGCTTGAGTTTATTAAAGACAGTATCAAAACCATCCCCGATTACCCTAAGCCGGGCATACTGTTTCGTGATGTCACCAGTTTGCTGGAAGTCCCCGAGGCCTATCAGGCCACTATCGATCTGCTGGCAGAGCGTTACAGCAATACCGGTGTCACCAAAGTGGTGGGTACCGAAGCACGTGGCTTCCTGTTTGGCGCACCGGTTGCGCTGGCGCTGGGCGTAGGCTTCGTTCCCGTGCGTAAGCCGGGCAAGCTGCCGCGTGAAACCATCGCGGAAGAATACGCGCTGGAGTACGGCACCGATAAGCTCGAAATTCACACCGACGCTATCAAGCCAGGTGATAAGGTGCTGGTTATCGATGACCTGCTGGCGACCGGTGGTACCATCGAAGCTACCGCCAAGCTTATCCGTCGTCTCGGCGGTGAGGTTTCTGACGCGGCCTTCATTATCAATCTGCCAGAGCTGGGCGGTGAAAAACGCCTGAACGGTCTGGGCATTGAATGTTACTGCCTGGTGAACTTCGCCGGTCACTAAAATTCGGCGTCCATCGCGTTACGGTGGGGCTTTGCACACCTCGGTCACTGATGCATTTCAGCGTCCGGGAACTTGTGCAGTTACCCTACCTGTCAACCCGAAGGCACTAGAATTTCTTGTTTATATCAGGCCTCGCCCGTGCAGGCGGGGCTGTGATAACATAACGCTACAGACCCCTCGACTTCTCCGGTATTAATGAGCTATCAGGTTCTTGCCCGTAAGTGGCGCCCCCAAACTTTCACTGACGTAGTTGGTCAGGAACACGTGCTAACGGCACTGGCCAATGGCCTGTCGCTGGGGCGAATTCATCACGCCTATCTTTTCTCCGGCACGCGCGGCGTGGGTAAAACCACTATTGCCCGTCTGTTGGCTAAAGGCCTGAACTGTGAAACCGGCATTACCTCAGCGCCCTGCGGCGTTTGCGACAACTGTCGTGAAATAGAGCAGGGGCGCTTTGTTGATCTCATCGAGATTGACGCCGCATCGCGTACCAAAGTCGAAGACACCCGTGAATTGCTCGATAATGTGCAGTACGCACCGGCCAGAGGGCGTTTCAAAGTCTATCTGATTGACGAAGTACACATGCTCTCGCGCCACAGCTTCAATGCGCTGTTGAAAACGCTTGAAGAGCCGCCTTCGCACGTCAAATTCCTGCTCGCGACTACCGATCCGCAGAAACTGCCGGTCACCATCCTTTCACGCTGCTTACAGTTCCACCTGAAGGCGCTGGACGTCGAACAGATCCGCAATCAGCTGGCTAAAGTGTTGCAGGCAGAGCAAATCGACAACGAGGCGCGCGCCTTGCAGCTGTTGGCCCGTGCGGCCGATGGCAGTATGCGTGATGCGCTCAGCCTGACCGATCAGGCTATCGCGATGGGACAGGGCAAAGTCACCACCGAGACCGTGGCGCAGATGCTTGGCACCCTCGACGACGAACAGCCGCTGGCTATTCTTGAAGCGCTGGTGAGTGCCGATGGCGCGACGGTGATGGCGCAGGTTGAACAAGCCGCCTCGCGCGGGGTGGACTGGGAAACGCTGCTGGTTGAAACCCTGGCGCTGCTGCACCGTATCGCGATGGTCCAACTGCTGCCGTCGGTGCTGGATAACCACTATGCTGCTATCGAACAGCGTCTGCGCGAACTGGCGCGGGTTATTCCGCCGACCGACGTGCAGCTTTATTATCAGACGCTGCTAATTGGCCGCAAAGAGTTGCCGTTCGCCCCGGATAAACGCATGGGCGTCGAGATGACGTTGCTGCGTGCGCTGGCGTTCCACCCTAAGGTGTTGATTGCCGAACCGGCCGCCAGAGAACCACGCACCGCTGCACCGCAGCCGATGTCGAACTCGGCCATGCCTGCGCAAAATGCCCCTGCGCAGCCTAAAGCCGCCCCTGCTCAACAGGCGTCTGCGGGCGGTGACGTCGCAATACCTGACTCCACCGCGCAGCTCTTGCAGGCGCGAACACAGCTGCTTCGACAGCAGGGAAGCTCATCCCCAAAAAAAGCTGAGCCGGCCGCGCCTGGAAAAGCGCAGCCGGCAAATTCGGTGCTGGAGCGACTGGCTTCCGTCACCGAGCGTTCATTAGAACGCACGGGAGCGACTGCGCAGAAGAAAGCCCCCGCTGCGCCGGTTAAAGAAGAGGCTTATCGCTGGAGAACAGTGAATGAGCCTGAGGCCGCCCCTGAGCCGGTTGCCACGCCGAAAGCCTTGCGCGCTGCGCTTGAGCACGAGAAATCGCCGGAGCTGGCGACACGCCTGGCCGAAGAGGCCATCGAGCGAGACGAGTGGGCA
>Ga0116227_10017361_pt1 | contig 10065 bp, 11 predicted proteins | sample S1TSphgellanicum_FD_89693 | JGI IMG/M metagenome (GOLD analysis project Ga0116227, IMG submission 89693) | Host-associated microbial communities from peat moss isolated from Minnesota, USA - S1T2_Fb - Sphagnum magellanicum MG | ecosystem: Host-associated > Plants > Peat moss > Unclassified...
AATATAAATAATAATAAATTAATAGATAATATTGATAATAATAAAATTAATAATATATTAAATAAATATAATAAAATTATTAAATATTATTATAATTAATAAAAAAAAAAAAAATATTAAAAAAAAAAAAAAATATAAAAAAAAAATAAAGAAAATTAAAATATAAAATAAAAAAAAAAAAATGAAAAAAAAAAAAAAAAAAAAAACATGTTATGAATAAAAAGAAATCTACAAAAAAAATTGTGTAAATTCACCTACAATAGTCATAAATGAGATTGAATTTAATGTGAATTCAAAAGTGATTTCATTAAAATTTTAACAAAGACATTTTTATTGTGTAAAATATATGTTCAAATTTTGAAGAATTGTAATTTTATTTTTTCCTTAATATGATTTTGTACGATTTAAGGAATTTTTTTTGCAATGTTATTTGAATTGTTATCACCCATAAGTAGTTTTACCCATATTTGCATATAGAAGATTTACAGAGTTGCAAAATTTTTTAAAATTTTCAATAGTACTTTGAAAAAATATCAATTTCAAATTTGATAATTTTTTATTTTTTTGGGAAAAAACCATTGTTTATCCCATCCCCTTCCCTTTTTTTTAAATTGGCAAAAATTGGTCACTAGAAGAAAGATTTATTAAATAATCAATATAACCATTTTTTTCAACATCATATTTCTTTAACAACATTATTTATAGATTAATAAAAATGATTGATTACACAACTTTGAAAAAAGATCACAACATATTATTTATATTATTTTTTTAAAAATGTAACAATACATTTTACCTTATAGAAATTTTTAAAAACATAATTTGGTGATATTTTGGAATTAAATAGTTGGATTACCCTCCCCTACCCCTTAGTAAACAATATTTTTTGTTTTATCTTTGGTGGCAAATTTTCAGAAGTTGGTGGTTCTTTTTGTGGAAAAATTAGAAAATAATGAAATTTCAAAAAAAATCTTTGAGGAGGGTCATTCCTTTATATATATATATATATATATATATGAATGAAAATATTAGGCATTATGTATTAGTTATTGGGTAAAAGGTTTTTGTTTTTCAAAATATATATTTATAATTTATATAGAACATGTAATAATTGATAATTAAAACTTATAATTAATATATGTTGGTTTAAATATGTTTATATTTAGAAATTTAGGTAATAATAGGGTGAGAATCAATTGGTTAAACAATCATATAATACATTTTGAAAAATGTTTTGTTTGATGCACATGGTTTAAAACTCCAACACTTTGTGACTCCTTATGAAAATAATGCAAGTTCAATGAGTTTTTGTCAAAACTTTGAGATCACAAATTTAAAAGAACAAAAAGATTATCCATAATGAATAATGATTAATAATTTCAATGTCAAAACCATAAATAGTTCCAACATCAAATTTACTTTCAACTTACATCAATATATATATATATATATATATAAGTTAAAATTTTATAATAGGTTCTAGGACTTGCAGCAAAAATATAAAAGGATTTTAACAACCTAATATCTCCATATATGGTTTATAACCCAAAACATAATTAAACCTTTTTATTAATGATCATCATTTAAACAAACACCACAAAATTGAAAATAATAATAATAATTCATTGATGTCATTATCATGAAATCACCATTTTTAATGTTTTTAAAAAATTAAAAATTTTCATCTCTAATTATAACAAAACAAGCCTAAAAAAAAAAGTTGAATCATGGTGACAATAAAAATAATAATATACCTTGGAAACAATTTTTTTTTAAAAAAAAAATCTAATTAGAACTTATATTTTTCATACATCAAGAAATAAAATGGAGAAATAATTTAAGGATTGTTTTTTAAAGTTTTGTTATTGTGGCATCATAAACATTTGTAATCAAAAACTTGTCTAATGATGAACAAAATAGGGGAAAAACATAACTTTAGATTTATGTAAATGTACAAGTTTGAACGTTAAAAATTTTAAAATATAAAGGTCTACATTGACCCTAGAATTTGAATATATGAACATTTTGACTTAATTTTTAATTAAATATTAATGTGAAAGATAACAAATTTATATACATTCATTCCTAAAAATTATGGTGAGTGAAAAATGCAATTAAATAATAATGAATTTAACACCTTCAAAATGAATGATTCAACTCATGTGCAAATGTTGATAGTTCAAAAGATGTGAGGTCTCTACAAGTTATTGCATGTGTTTTATTAAATTACGATGAGTGTAAAATGCAACCTATGAATAATGGTTTCAATATGATACATGTGTACAATTCAACTCATGTACCATGTTGATAGTTGAAAAGATGTCAAAATAATCATTGACCATTATAAAGTAATGTGTAAATAAAATTAAATGCTACCCTAATTTCCACACCAACAATTTCAAATTATTAAAAAATAAAATAAGGTTAAGTCTTATGTAAGTGCAAGGTGCAACTTATGAATAATATTTTCTACTTGTTATCAAAGTTTGATTCAATTTATGTTAGATGTTAATAGTTGAAAAGTTGTTAAAAGAATGATTAAACAATATTACCACCCTTGTAAGGAGTTTAGGGTTGAGGTATTTTCCATGTCAATTTTTTGGCATTATTATAAAGTTCAACATGGAGGAAAAAATGCTAGTGAACAAGGTAGTCATTGTTTTCATTATGGAAATTATGCACAAATAAATAATAAACAATTTCGTTTTTTATTTGTGCACGATGATAATAAATCAAATAGTGGTTAAATTGGACAAGTAATTACAATGGGTGGTAGTGGAAAAACCCAAGATTTCTTCTTGTGGATGTCAACCAACTAGTCACATCTTCAAATGACAATTGTAAAATGTATGTTTCAAAATAATGAAAGATGAACGTCACATATGCATGGCCATGAACATGATAAACAACATTTGTTGGCACACATGCTACATCTTATGATGTACTAGTTGGAGGTCTGGTGTTGTGTCCCTTGGGGTTACCATTGACTATTGGGAAGAAACCACATATTACCGCCCATGTTGGTAGACATGAGCTAACCATAAAGTTAATGGCCTATGAAATTCATTAAGGGGCAAACAAGAAAATCCAACAAGTCAATTATGTTGGTTAGATTTTTAAGCCTTCCACATGGGTTCAAATTGTTGGAAAGTAACATCCATGACCATGATGCATTTCGAACTAATGAATTAGTGAGGTTAGGGGCCACATGGGATGCCAATCATTACAATTTCTCGATTGGATCCTAGGCCACCATGGGGCATGTTGATTGAATGATAGGTATTAGCTAATTATTACATTCATTAAGCTTAGCAACCTCTACTGTCACCAAGCCCACTTGCATTTGTTAATGTTGGCAATGGGCCTTTAGGTTTGAGCTCACTGGATACCAATGTTATTTAATGGGATATGCTTACTTGAATTATTAAGAAGTTTATTTTTGGATTAACTACAAAATTATAGTCTAGCATCTTAGTCCAAAAATATCATTATGTGGAAAAAAACCCATAAGTCAAACAAACTTTCATGCGACATATCATGATGTTACAACAAAGTTATCCCAACTTGTTGCACACATTGGCCATGCCAAGGTCTTTCATAGGTGAGAATTAGCCAAGGACTATCACACTACTATATATATGTGTTTTTAAGCTAGTTTTTAAAATTAAATTTAGTCATATTTTTAGTCACATTAGACAATGGACAAAATAACCACTAAGCCATCACCTCACATAATGACAAAAAATGACATTGCAAAATATATAAACACATGTTTTGAACAATTTAAAAAAAATAAAAAAATCACTATTTGATTTAATTGATTTGGTAGGTTTATTATTACATTGAACTTTGTAATTTTTAAAATAAAAAATGTGTAAATAATAATAATTTTAAATATTCATTAATTAAAAAATTCAAATGTATCGTTTGAAACTTTGAATTGAGTTATATATTCAAATATTATTTAAAGACATCTAGTTTATTAACTTTCATGAAACTGTGTGATTTTTTTCCATTTGAAAATGTACAACAACTAAAATAGTTTTAAATGTTTATTTAAAAAATTCATATGTAATGTTTGGAATATAATTATTTCAATAAAAATAATAATTTCACAATTAAACTAAATTTTTAAAAAAAGTTTCAAAATGTGAACAAATAATTTAATTAATTAATTCTCATATATAATGTAGTAAATCTTTAATTGATATACAATCTATAACTATTTCAATAAAAATAATTTGTTATCATAATCATATTGAACTTTGTGATTCCTTTCAATTTCAAAAAAAATTCAATATGTGTTTCAAAATTCAAGTAATGTTTTTTTTTTGTTTGGGTTAAGAATTTCACATAAAATTATTTGGGTGCATTTGGTTTCCTTACTTTCATCATTGACTTCAATTTTATAATATTTTAAATCCAAAGTTTTAGACATTCCATTAATTTACATATTTTGATTTATGACATATATTTATCAAAAATTAATGTTTTAACAAAATATCTTGAAAATATCATAGCCAAAACTATTCATTGTTGAAGTTATGGTATTAAAATTTTTATGCTTTCAATCTTATGTGAATTTTTGTAATAAAAGTAAAAAAATTGAATTCAATGTTATAATTTTAGTAACAACTGATTTTACTATAACTTTATAAATAAATAGTTTTATTTTTTTAATTTCAAATTTAAATGAAATGTACATTAGTTTTTTATTTGAATTAAATTAAAATAAGTTAATTTATTTTATTATTCCTTTTCCCTCATGTCATGTGATCATAAATAAATAAATAGATGGTTTAATTTGGGGATAATTTAATTTGGAGATATATTTGCATTCAATTGATTCATCACGAATATGAATTGAATCATGGAATTTGATTAATTCAAAATTAGCATGTACATTTAGTTAATTATTATGGGTTTTTTAATAACAATTTTGATAAAAGTAACAAATTTTTAATTAATACTCCATGTTTTCATTACCTTTTTTTTCAAAAGCTCCCCCTTGTAAACTATTTATTTATTTGAATAATTATTGAAATCATGATATTTGTATCTTTTGTCATTTTTTTCATAATGAAAATTTCAAAATGAAAAACATTATTTTTTTTCATTTTTATTGATACCATGTCATTAAAAATAACATTACAATTATGTATCATATTTTATGACTAATTCTAATCATGTTAGTTGTATTAGTCAACATAGACAAATCCACATGGCCACCCACACTTTCCAGGTGTGCAACATATTGTTTGATTTGACTATAATGCTAAATTTTTAGTCATAACAAACATTATTATTTTTTATTTTAATCATGATGGATACATTTAGTCTCTTTAGACCACTAGTGTATTCTAAATATTAACTATATAGTCATTTTAAACATGATGTTAGTAGCGTAAAAACCAGGTTTTTGTAGTAGTGTTAGACTTTAGATTAAGATTATTTTGGGAGTTGATTTGGATTTTCCATTGTGTACCCTTGTGCATACTTATTGGAGAATGTTCCACCTTTGGAAGATTTTCAACTAGTTGTTTCGACAACATGTTCCATCTTTGGGAGATTTTTGACTAGTTGTTTTGTTAGTTTAATTGTTCTATTAGGTCCCATTTAATTAGGGATAAACTAGGTTAGTTGAGTTGATTGGTTTTATTTTGAACCAATTTAGGTGTGAACATACACTACTACTAAATATGGGTGTAGTTCATTAGTCCTCATTCACTGGGCTAGTGAATTCACTGCTTCCCCACTAGGTTCCATTCACTATGACCAATAAATTCATTCCACATATAGTGAAATCATTTGGCGTACAAGGACACCTTTTGTTATAGTGATAATTCGAAATATTTTTCCATGGGATATAATCCCAAGTTGTGTGGTCTCAAATCACTTTTGGTGATTTGAAATTTAAGAGCATAGTTTTTCACTTTGCAATTTTTTTCCTATTTATGCAAGTGTTATTGTTTTTCTTTTATGCTTTGGGATTGGATTTTTGGTTTGGATGTGGTGTACCATTTATGGTATTTCTATGTTATGTGTGGTATGAATGATTGACAACGATATTTGTAGGTATGACATAGGAATGCATGACACATTTTAAACATGGCAGTTCACGAGTGGTGTGGATATTGCATTTTGGGATTAGGTTTGTTAATTATAACTAGGCAGTTTTCATATGTCCTTGTGTGTATGTATTGCATCATATAAAACCATTTTAAAAACACAATTCTCACATCCTAGGGTAAACTATAAATACCTCACAAGCAATACCCATATTGGTCCAAAAACTCCTTCAATTTGTATGGTAGACCTTGCAATATCTACAAAAGCCTTTTTTAATGCCAAATGTGGATTTTGAAACAATGTGCAATATCCACAAGTAGGGTTTTCTTTCATTTAACATTTGATCACTTTGGTTGCACGTAATACCCACATCAAATGTATGTTATATCATAATTGCACATCGTAACACTTGGTTGCATTACTTGTCATTGACTTTAGCAAATATAACATATTAAGGTTGATGGAAACTTTAAAAACATGATGTGGATTAATAAAGATTTGGGGAATGATGGCCATGATATAAACAACCTTTATGCCAAATTGAGTGTTAATTCATAATTTTAATTAATCAATACAATTTTTATTATCAAATGAATCAAACATCTATTTGCAATATCTTTTAATGCTTGTATTTGTGTGTTCTTGTTTCATGCCAATGCTTCAATCATTTAATTGAATTCTCCAAACCATTTTCCACATGTTGGAACACTAATCCTGGTTGTAATGATTCATTCGTTTCTAATATCTGATGTCAAAATTCTCATGTGTGAGGTGACATGGTCACAAATTGTTACCCCTTCTTGCTTGCATTCTTTAGTGATCTTTTGCATGTAAGATTTAAAAAAATAAAAAAAATTCCATTGGCAAATTTGAATTTGGATTTTCATTGGATCTTTTTTTTCATTTGTAGTGGTAATGCCACTAGTGTTAATTATCCCTTCTCACTTTCAATAAAATCATCATCACTATCATTGAAAAAGTTTCCATCATTTGAAATATGTTGTGAGTTTGTAAACATGAATGCCAACCTTCCACAATTATATTCATACCATGTTCCACAATACTTAATGATATTTTTTTGCATAATATTGGTGCATGTGAGAATAATTGCAATATAATGTTCACACAAATTCTTTCACAACATCTATTCACATGTGCAACATGCATGTTGGAAAAATGGATACTTCACTTGGTACATGACATTGACAAAGTCACGTTCACGCAAACACCATTGTTATTAATAGTTGGTGGGGCAACACAGGTAAATATGATCAAGCCTACTATTTTCAGATTGTTTTTCACAATTTTGTTTTTTAGGGTTTTTTTTTTTCATATCCATTTTGTGCATGCAATAATCATGGTTAACCTCCACACTAACCAATCAATTTGATGCCTTTTAAGATTTTTTAATAAAAAAACCACTATTTTAGGGCATGGTATAATTTAATGCTTGCTTATGTGTCTTGGTTGGAATGAAGCACCCATAAAAAAAACAACCATCCACAATTCTAAAACACCATACACATTGTAATAATTAGATATGGTCACATAAAAAGGCAATTTAATAACAAGATTAAAAAATACATATGCAAAAAAATGGCGGTGAATGCTCAAAACATGGGTTTTGTTACATGGTTTGACTATTTTGACCATGAGGGACATATTAAATAAATAAAAGATTAAACCTTTTCAAGGTTATAAAATACGTTATTGGTTGGTACTCTAGTGTGTTGCACCTTTGCCAATCACAAATCCACATGGAAAATAATGCGGTCACATTTGGTAGTCACCGAAGGAATCCATGATTGGGAATGGATCTAAGATGTAGGATTTTTTCAAGTGGACGTAGGTAGTTACAGCAAGAGATCAACGCCGACAAAATATCATGTTAGAGTGGGGCTGCATTTGGTTGCATAATGATTGATGCTGTTGCTGATGCTGAAAACATAACTAGAGTGCCGTATGCTGGTGGTGGCTTTATTTTGTGCTTCTATACATAAATGCGAGATGGAGTAATAGATCTTCATTCATCTTTTACTCATACAAAAGGAGAATAAAATGTTGTTCACTAAGAAGTTGCGGAAGTTTCATGAAAGGCAGGGAAGCTCAACTAAGTCATACAACATGCACAACAAATATTGAGTATGAGTTTACCACTTTGATGGTGTTGCAAATGTATCGCCTTGACACCTTTATCCAAAGCATCCAATAATTGGTTTTTGGTAGAATCTCTTGAATCCAATGCTACTCTGCAGATGCTGTTTTTATATCACCCGCAATAAGCTGCTGGACAACATTGTCAGCGTAACCAGGAAGACTGTTCAAGAAATGACCTTTTCCAGGAAGCTCATGATAGTGAACCCAAGGGAGGCTCTTGGCAATATAACGTTGGAGCGTTACAGGCACCAGGTAGTCTTCCGAACCTTGCCAAATGTGAACAACCCTCGCACTTGTGTTCACAAACGGATTCTCCAGTGTCACTGGTGAGAATTCCCAACTTGAAAACATGATGATCATGTCCCTGATACCTGATTCAAAAAGGCCTTGTTGCATTCCCTCCTTTAGTTCCTGCACACAGTAATTGCATAGAAGAAGAACCCCCCTTGAAGATCAAAGATAGAAAAACCCTTGAAGAATCCTTGAAGATTGAAAATCTAGTGCAACTTTTGAACAAAGATGGAAATAGCATGTACTAGGATGTGAGTGATTTTTGTGAGCAGGAAAAACACATCAAGAGCGAAGCATTAAAATAATACTGCGTTGCAAAATTGACATCAAGGAAAGCTTGGATACTTATGACTTTACCTCTGGTTTTGCATTCAACATAAACTTCTTCAAGATGTCACGGTCCATTTGGTTCAAAGCGCCAATCCCTGTTTGAGGAGCAACACTGGAGGTGGGGAACCAAGACTGCGTCATATACCAGTATAAAAGCCAAGGCACATAATGTGCCACTCGCAAGGAGACTTTGTCCCCAACAACTTGTGTGTTCCAAGCTGCATTTACTTCAGGTGGTGGAACTCCAGACCACCAATAGTTTACAACTGGTGCAGACATTGCAATGCCAGCTATTCTCTCGGGAAGATATTTGATGAGTCCCCAAGCAGTATAACTACCAATTGATGTTGCAATCACATAGAATTTGGGCTTCAATCCAAGCTCATTTGCAAAATCCTCAATGTCATTCACTGCTGATTTGATTGTTCGTTCTGGATGTGGATCACTTTGTCCATATCCAGCTCTATCGAATGCAACCAAGTAGATGCCAAGGTCATTGAGCAGCTCCTGTGCCGAAGAAGAAACAGCAGGAAAAAAATCCTCATCAAAGAGTCTCAGTGAGAAAACAAGGAGCTCGATTGTTACTCACCTGAACTCCTCTTCCTTTGGTTTGCAGATTCAGCAAAATCACTCAAAACACATCCAGAAGTCCAAAGAAAGAAACAACTTCCCAAAAGAAGAAACATCAGAAACATCCTCATCAAAGAGTCAGAGACAAAGAGAAGCTGAAATTCATAAGACATCCAGAAGTTCAAAGAAAAACAATCCAACAAAAGAAGAAACAGTAGAAACAACCTTCAACAAAGAGTCAGAGACAAAGAGATGAAGCTCAATATTTATGCATCTGACATAAACTCTTCTTTGGTTTGAAGATTTTTCAGAAAAAAAGGGATTCTAAAAGAGCATCCAGAAGTTCAAAGAAACAGTTCAATTTGCTCTCAAGGATTTCAGTTGACTAGGTATTCTACCAAATCTTTTTGCATGAAAAACCCAGGCATTTGAAGCAAAAGCTTGAAGTGAAAGCATGATGATGATGAGGACCTACCTCAGATGCTCTGAAAATGTCATGGCGGGATCTACCATAGCCATGAACACTGATCACATGATACTGTGCCGTTTCTCGAGGCACTCCTCTTTCCTTGTATGCCAGAAACCGACCATCTCGCATCCGCACCCGAGGAGCAGTAACTGTCAGTCCATCAGGGCTGCTGCTATTCA
>Ga0116227_10017363_pt1 | contig 10065 bp, 8 predicted proteins | sample S1TSphgellanicum_FD_89693 | JGI IMG/M metagenome (GOLD analysis project Ga0116227, IMG submission 89693) | Host-associated microbial communities from peat moss isolated from Minnesota, USA - S1T2_Fb - Sphagnum magellanicum MG | ecosystem: Host-associated > Plants > Peat moss > Unclassified...
ATGTTTTTTGTATATTTATCTACAACAAAATCCTCCTATATCTATGACCAAAACAGAAAAAAAACAAAAAAAAAACAAAATAAAGATAAATTCCCCCCTGCTCCGAGAAAAACAAAAAAAAAAAAAAAAAACCAGGTTCATCCCCAATGCTTGGCTACCAAACCTAGTGAATTTATCCTTCCTCCAAGCTCCAAGGTTTTTTGGGGATGATGGTGCCCACCACCTTTGAATAAGGTAGTCGACGATTCTCCATTGGTGGCCATTGAAATGCTAGCCAAAATCCTTCCATCCATCCATCAACATGATGAGCTCAAGAGAATACTACAAGAATTTACAAGATTTAGATCTTCCTTCTCATCTAGATGCATGCACTTTTTTTTATGAAACATGCACATTTTGTGAAAACATGCACATATTTCATGATATGCGCACAATAGTAACTCCAAATGTCACTCACATTGGATCAAGTTTGAGCTCAAAATGTTTATATTTTCCCCAAATCCTCCACCAATGCATCATCATCATCTCTTCCCTATGGGCAAACAAAGCCAATCAATGTGCCTTACCTTGCAAGATGCTTGTAAAAAGGGCTTCCCCACGAATGTTCATGAAAGTAGTGATTGATGTCTAAAGTGGTGGTGATGAGAGGTGGGGGGGGGGCTTCTTCCTCCATTCATGCATTCACTAGTTGAATTATTCCATACCAAAACCCTTTTTGTATAAAGTCACAATGTGGTTAAATCTCTTTTGCAATTTCAAGCTCAAATTGGGTCCCCAATCAAAGAAAGAGCCCTCACAATTTTGTTCATACTCTACACACTAGTAGCCTACACTACTTTTATGTTTTTGCCTTGGCTTTGCTTCTACATAAGGTGTTAAGAAGTATTTTAATATTAAAAAAAAATTTAATTCTGATTTCAGAAATTAGACTCAGTTTTTGATTTGATTTTTGCTAATTAGAACTAACTAGAGTCAATGATTCTAACTAGCCAAACCAAGTAACCACCCAACACTAGTTTGAAGATCACCAATTACTGTTCTCAAGGAGCAAGTTACTTTGAACCCCTGAGATGATGTTATAAACCCAAGTGAATGTGTAATCCTTGGCTACTAAACTTGGTATGACCCAATGAGCTTGTATGGCCATGCCATTTATGGCAAGTTCAAACCATCAAGATTCAAGACTACAATGTTTAGTTGAAGTTCTCCCCCCCCCAGAAATAAATAAATAAATAAATAAATAATTAATTAAAAATTCACACCATTAAGATTCAGGACTGCAATGTTAAGTGAAGTTCTTCCCTCCAGGAAAAAAATAAAATAAAAAAATTTACACCATCAAGATTCAAGACTACAATGTTCAATGAAGTTCTCCCCCAAAAAACAAAAAAAGCATAAAAAGAAGATTATAAAAAAAAAGAAAAAAAAGATTCACACTTTAGAATATTGTTCATATGGTGAACATTCATTAAAAAAAAAAAAAGCATTAATTTTTTTTAAAAAGCATGAATTTTTTTTTTTAAAATAAAAAATAAAATTCACACTTTAGAATATAACATATGGTGAAACATTCATCAAAATGAGGGACTGAATGAAGTCTGCCCCTTGTTGGGTGGCAATTCTCAGCATTTCACTGACAATTATAGCACACCATACAATAAATAGTGAAGGGTGATGATGCTAACCTCTTCAGCTATTTTTAGATGCTAACCAAGTTTAGAAGGCCACTAAAAAACAGCCAAACTAAGAAGAAGAAGAACAACAAGAACAACAAGAGCCAGGTGAAGAGGCTTGGCTGCCCTCCCACAATTATATAATTATATAATTAATTAAAATTTTAAATTATTTATTTAAATTAATTAATTAAAAAAGGGTGAAAAAACGCTACCTACTAACCCAATACCATGACCAGGCTGGTATGTTCAAAAGTTAATACCAAACCATCAGTGGTTAGTAACTAGTAAATTAGTATTTAAAAATGGTACATACAGTCACGTCCAAATGGTCGTATATCATGAAAATACACCGTACAAAGTTGTATGTACGTATTTTCGAAGCGCCTTTGGTTTTTCTTCGTTAGGAAGAGTTCCCCGCGATTCCCTGTTCTCGCACGCGCGTTGGTTTGCGGAAGCTGGCTGCTGCTGCTGCCGCCACCGCCGTTGCCTCCTCCGCCATGGCTAGTCTCGGGATTGCATTCACGCCGGGGGTTTGCGGCTCGAGAAGATTGTCATGGGGAGCAGTAGGACTGCCAGTGCTCGACAAACGAGCATGGGCTGTTGGTGGTGCTGGTTGTGGTGATTCTCGTGTTTGTCTGGTAAGCGGCGGTGGCAATCATCAGCACCAGCAAGAGCGGTGGGGCGGGGAATCGCCTTCTTCGACTCTCGCGGTCTCTTCTTTCTTGGAACCGGGAGTGATACTCGTGCAGCAACGCTGGATTAACCGGAGAAATTGTAGTGGCTCGCGAATTCGTGCCGCGGCGACCGAGCTTGTTGGAGAAGGTGGAGGCGATGGCGGTAATACTGGGGTTGGAGGAGGTGATGGAAATGGCGGAAGTTGGGGTGGTGAAGGAGGAGGAGGAGGAGAAGGAGGAGGTGACGAACAGGAGGGGAATAGGACAGAAGCTTTGTTGGTATTGTCGACCCTAGGTCGGTCGCTCGAGAGTTTGCCGGCAGATCTGGCGAGCGCGATCAAAGATGGACGTATTACACCAGAAATCATTCGGAGGTTCGCGGAGCTGGAGAAGTCCGCGGTCTTCCGTTGGTTGCTCAACTTCGGTGGCTTCAAGGAGCGTTTGCTGGCGGACGATCTGTTCCTCACCAAAGTAGGAATCGAGTGCGGCGTCGGCATCTTCACCAAGGTTTTCTTTATTCTCCGCTCTCTCTTTCTACAAGAAAATTGCTAGCAATTCTGTCCAAAGAAGGCAACTCTACATTCAGAGGAGAGCTTTGATAGATATCTTCGTGTCTTCGCAACATGGCATTGTGTACTGCAGAGCTTTCTTTTTCATTTTGTGGCCTGGACGACGTGAAGGGGTTTGTAGTCTTCCCTCTCAAGTGTTTTGTCACATCTGTTTTTATGTCTGTCCTCCTATAGCTGCTCTTGTTCTTCTTTGTTCTCTGTACGATTGATGATTGCTTCAGGAAGGTGGAAAGGCAGTTGGGAGACTTCAATACTGGCATTGATTTTGTGCAGACGGCAGCTGAGTTGGAGCGGCGCAGAGAAAATTTCTCTAAAGAACTGGACTTTGTGATTGCAGATGTGGTAAAATTATCATATCAGTTGTGACCTCTTGTTCACAGTTGATGAATTTTTTAAACTAGAGAGTTTTAGGGTTTTCGTAAATTTCATTTGCAGTTTTTGTTGTCTCTAGAAAGACTCTTTTGTCAAACCAGCTGCTAGAAAGCAAAGTGCATGATGATGCCATTTGAAACCCTGAGTAGGTAGATATTGCTGGAAAGATTGCCTGGTTATTGCTTTGTATTATTGCTTATGGATTCATGAGTCAAGTGAAGATGGTACAATGGCACAGGTGATGGCACTCATTGCAGATTTTATGCTAGTGTGGTTGCCTGCACCCACTGTTTCACTTCGTCCAAGGCTGGCTGTAAATGCTGGAGCAATCTCCAAGTTCTTCTATAACTGCCCAGACAATGCATTCCAGGTGTGTCATTTGTTGTAAAGCCTATCTCAACCTTTGGAAACCAATTGCATTTTCATCAAATTGTCTCCCTGCACTGTTATCCCTGCACACATGTGTGTGTATTTTTGTTTTTTCTTTCTAGTTTTGACCCCTTTGTGTTGTTCTCACTTCCCAGTTCTGTAAGTCCTGTATCTGGAAGTCTTTATTTGTCATAAAAGGAGAAGTTTTAACTTTGTTATGGCTTTCTTAATCCTGAGTATGGAGATTTCTCAATTCTCATGCGAGTTGTTTGTTTTATTGGGATGCAGGTTGCAATCAGAGGCACATCTTACACAACTTTGCAACGCTTTGGTGCCATTGTGGTATGAACAGTTTCATCCATTACACTTTTACTAATGACCATCTGTGGAAAATTGGTTTTTGGAGGCAATCAACTTTTCTTTCAGTTTGGAAGTAGAAGGTCAATTCTTAGCTGTGCATCTGGGGTTTGCTGCTTGCAGCGGAATGGAGTGAAGCTGTTAGCTGTGGGGACTTCAGCATCACTGGTAAACTTTCCACACCTCATGAGTGTCCAAAATTCAATTAGCTGTACACCAATGACTTTTCTTCTCATTCCTACATGCTTTTGTGCAACCTATCGGTACTGATACTACAGAAGGTATAATCTTTTTCTGCAGGTGGGGACAGCTTCTACAAATGCTCTGACCAAATTGCGCACCAAGTTGGATAAGAACTTTGAGGGCAAGTCAGAGGATGTTCCAATTTTAGCAACCAGTCTGGCTTATGGAGTTTACATGTCTGTTTCCAGTAACCTGCGGTAAGCTTTTTGAATCCTGGATTAAATTCTTCTAGGAATTGGACAATTGGCTTGGGGTGGAATGTATAACTAGGCATAGCCGTTGAACTTTTGATGAATTAAAAGAAAGAATCTGTGGAAGTAACTTCCTGTCAGGAGTCAACCTCTACCTGGAAGTCATCCACAAGTGCAGAATGGCTATCCTGTCAAGTAGATGGGCAGAAATCTGATTTGGCCATCTCTATGGTCACAAAACCAAAGGGTAATTAAGAATGGAGGTCTAGAACCTGACTTCTGTATAAGCAATTGAAAGTCTTCAACTTGAGGGTTGTTACCACATATTCATCACAGGATCGAATTCTATTTGTTTGTCATGGATGGTTCAGATATTTTGGATGCTAGAGCCATCATGAACCACATCAGATTTCGTTGCATCTGCCTGAAAAAATGGCTTCGGAAACAGGATTCTTTTTGTCTTGTTCACAACCTGTGGGCTTCTCTGACAAGTGAGGGGAATGGTGCCAGGTACCAAGTGGTGGCTGGAGTGTTGGAACAGCGGCTATTGGAGCCAATGCTGCACAACCAGAAACTACTTCTCAGTGCACTCTGCTTTGCTGTTCGCACAGGGAATACTTTCCTTGGTTCCTTACTGTATGTGACTTTTCCTCTATGCAGGATTTTGTTATTTGCTTGGCAATGTTTCCTGTCCCCATTTATTTGCATGGGCTCACTGTTTTTTGTTCTTTCAAAAGGTCGCATCCCAATGTTATTGGACATTAATGGTGGTTACATAATGGGTTGCACATCTTTAAAACCTTGATGGTATTGGGTGAACATGTGCATTTTCCAGTTGGTTTAGTTTAGGAATCAGCAATGTTGAATTTGAAGGGATGTTGTCAGAGGTGATTGCTAAACCATGTTCAACATCATTGTACAAAATTATTAACTGTGCAACTGGTAATGGATAGTAGTGAAAGTGTACCTGATGACAGATCCATAGAAAGGATCATCTGACTGCAATTCTTAAATGTAATAACTGTGAAGATGGTTTGGTTTGCTCCATATTCAGAAGGTTAGGTGAGGTAGAATAGAAACAATTCTTTCTGATGTAAGGGGACTTCAGAGTTGGTGTAATGCAAGTAACCCATTCCTGAAAGTGAAGGAATGGCCAACCCATTATGGAGCTGGCCACTTGGGCAACTTGTCAATGCAAGTTCCGTGTGAGCTATAAAAGGTTGTAGTAATTTTGGGGGAGCATCTGAGCTACTTGCTACAGTGTGAAAGGAGTAATGGCTCCACAATGTTAAGCAAGGTGGAAATTAACACCAAATTCTGTTGGTGTTTGTGCAGGTGGGTGGATTATGCACGATGGGTAGGAGTACAATAAGAGGAGAAAGGTCTTAAGGTTGTTGGTTCTTCAGAGTGTACCAAAACTTGTGGGAGCCAGCATGCATTTCACTCTCCATTGGGAATATATTTTGGTTTTATCTCCACCAGAGAGGTGGTGGAAAACTCTCATAAACCTTGTCAGTGAGCACACTAACGATTTCATGCTGCCTTTCTGAACATAATTTTCAGATTGGGGAACTGCATTGTAATAGCTACTGCATTGATTGGTGGATTACGAATCTCTTTTTTAGATCACTCTGCTGGAACCAGTTGTCACCATTTGTATTAACCATTGGAATTTAGGATGGAATGTAATAATAATGCTTCAATAATCAATAGCTGTATGTCATTTCTTGACACTTAGTAATTTTGGCACCTGATGGTGCTAGTTTTTGGGAGGGTGCCAACAGAAAAGTGGAAATGGCGAAGGAAAGAAGTGTTAAGTCAATCTAGCATTCATGATGGTTTTTGATGATTGGTGGCAATGGGAGGGGTGGAAGTCGAGATTCAACCTAACCCATTGTTATCACTCACTATGATGACGTTTTGGTTTTTGCTTCTTTTGATCTCCTTTGTGGGAAAGTCTGTGGTGAGGATTGAAAGATGGCACTTTTTAGCCTTTCCGTACCCCAAGCAGGAAGTACCTGGTGAGGATTGAAAGAGGGGGAACCTTTTAGCCTTTATGTGCGGCCACAAGTGGGGAAGTGGTGAGGATCGAAAGAGGGCACTTTTTAGCCTTCGCATACACCAAGCTTTGTTGGCACCATGATTGTTGAAAATCTTGCTTTTCACATTTCTATTGCTAAAAAGGGAGGAATTGATCATTGAAATGTTTAATTGTGAAAGTTCTTTTCATTTGCTTTGCTTCGTGTTGTTTGAGAGGCAAGACAACTCTTCTTTTGAGGTTAAGAATATATGTACATGTGTTTCATGGGTAATGGATACGGTTACGAGGGTGCTTGAACTCCTCACGAATGATCTTGTGGGTTTGAAACATTAACAAAAAGGTTGGGACTGCATCAAATGACTTTTGAAGTTTGACATGGGCAAAGTGGGAGTTTCTTTTAGTGAAATTTTGTGGGTAATCCTTTTACACCTAAAAGAGTCCTTTGGATTATTCCTCATAAGTATAAATGGGAACATAAATTAGCCATAGTATTTCAGGTTTTGTAATATATATATATGATTTTTTTAATGCTGAATTTTTTAGAAATTATGTGCCTAAAAGGTTGAAAGTCAAGGAAATGTTTGATTCACAAATGCCAAAATATTGGGAACAGAAGATGATTTTGTAAGTTGTATTTAGGGTTTATTGTTTTATTTGTTTTTCTATATTTTATACTTAATAGATAGGTAACTTATCGAGCACGCACTTACTTATGCTCAACAACAACTCCAATGTGTATGACAACTCACTTAAGTTGTTCGATAAGGTGAAATCCTTGCAAAGAAAAAAGGAACTTGTGCAATATTTGTCTTTTAATGAGATATTTTCATGAACGTGAAGTGTAATGATAAGTCATCCTTGTTGAATATTTTTATTTTGAGCATAATAATAACAAGTAAAAAAATTCATAAATTACCATTTTTAATGCCAAACTTGATTTCAAAAAAATAAAATAAAAACACATCAATGCCAAACCACATAAGATACCAAGATACTACAATATCTTAAAATGGAGCCCAACCTTAAAATCCCAACAAATTTGTCCAGATGAAGATTTTAACATGAAATCTTCATAAACCCAGCTTTCGAAAATAATCAAATTAGCAAACTTATCATTAGCAAGTATTCTAGGCAACTAACTAAGGATTGTAAGTGGTTACTATTTAGGTAGGTTTGAAGTAGGTGAAGTACTTGCTGGTTACTAAGGGGTCTCTTTTCATTAGGCGGTTGTGATCATAGCTAAACACAACATGTTATGACCAGACAGCCTCATGGAAAGCACCTGAAATGGGGCCTTGTTTCTTTTTTGCATTCACATGTGCATTTCCATTGGAGAGCTACAATTGGTAGAAAGTATTACGAAATCATTGTTAACGAATATGAGAACATTTCATATGTAAGTAACATTTTAGGGGATTTTTAAATAACACATGTTTTCGTGAAAAATGACAAATGTTGCTTTATGGTCTCATATGTTTGAGAGCTCTTACATTTGGTCAATGCTTGAGGGATAGATTTATAAGGTCAATGTTTGACCGATAGAGTTATGAGGTCATTATGAGCACAACTTAGTTGTAAAAATCCAATGGAAACGTGCCGTTGTTGGGAGCATAATAATCTCCAATCAGAACAACCTAGTGGAAAGATGTCTTATGTAACTAAGTTAGGTTTGGATGGTTAGTAATAGCTAGTACGTAGTTAACCAAAATTGAAGTTAGGTATGGGACAAGAATTTATATAATAATAATTTTTTTGATGTCTTTACATTTGTGCTTGTCCAACCTACCTCTTCCCACCTAACTATCTCGATCCTTTCACCAAGCCAATGCCCACCTGCAAGATATGAAAAGGCAAATTCACATGGGTTTTTTTTTTATAAGAATATATCTTTAGATTGATATTTTTTTGCCTTGCCTACCAAGGCAAGCATATAGTGTTTAGATTTATTATAGAATATAGTAGCTTAATGGATTTTTGCCCCCTAGGTAGTGTAGTAGGTCTATTTTTATATGAGGATTTTTGAAAGATGATGTTTTGGCTTGTGTTGAAACTTGAGATTAGTTATCTCTAGTTATAATATCTTGATGGATTTTGGTTTCTTTGGGAGGAATTTTTTGAAGATTATATTTTTGCATGGTGAAATATTTGAATTTCCATAATTCTTCTTTTGCCTTACGATACTTGTTAATGTAAATGGCAAGGCCACAATGTGACACACGCCCTTGTTTTACATATGTATGGAAGTATTCAAATGAGACACAAGAGTTAAAAATTCATCTTTGTTAGCAAATCAAGTAGGTGGTGACTTGGGGAAACTTTGTTTTCAAATTTAATTTAATTTAATTCAATTGAATTCTAACTACCGAAAATCAATTCAATTCAATTCAATTCAAATCAAATTTGAATGATAACATTAATATGATTGAATCCTACGTTTTATAATTGCATGCAACAACGTAACACCTGAAGTTTTAGTTTATTTAAACTTCGAATAAGTGCAATTGTGAGGTTCTTGTATGGTCCTTAACTGGTCTCAAAGAGTGAAATTGCTCCTATATTATTCAAATGCTACACAACGAATTTCATCTGGTATGTGCAATTCAAAGTGTTCTATGTCGTTGTGGCACAGATGATGATGCTTGAATATGTACTGGCTCTCCAAGACTACTTACTACTCAGAGATTGCGATCAGGGTCATCATGGTAGCTCAAATGTTACAAAATGAATTTCATCTGGTGCGTGCAATTCGCAGTGTTCTATGTTGTTGTGGCACAGATGATGATGCTTGAATATGGTGCTGGCTCTCCAAGACTTACTTACTACTCAGAGATTGTGATCAGATTCATGGTAGCTCAAATGCTACACAATGAATTTCATCTGGTGCGTGCAATTCGCAGTGTTCTATGTTGTTGTGGCACAGATGATGATGCTTGAATATGTACTGGCTTTCCAAGACTACTTACTACTCAGAGATTGTGATCAGGGTCATCATGGTAGCTGAAAATGGCTCTTCTGTTATTTTTTTGCATCTTTTACCTGTTCTCTCTCTCTCTCCCAGTCTTGGTGCCTCCCACAGACTACACACCCATTCCCCATTGATGAATACCCAGGTAACAACTTCTTCAGATTATGAACCTCTGGCTGGAGAACAAGAGGTTTGCCCAGAGCTCAAGAGCAGTATCATTCCCTTTCTGTTGTTTGACTGGATGACCCCCATTGATGAGATTAGGCTATAAGAGGCTTATTGGGGAGAAGGATATTTGGCAGCTTGATAACTGGGATAAAACAGAAATTCTTTACTCAAATTTTCAGCAGTACTGGGATGAAGAACAGATGAGACCTAACCCATGGCTCCTACATGCTTTGAACAGAAGCCTGGTGGGTGTGCTCGGTTTTGGCTTGGTGGACTTTTCAAGATCAGTAATGATGCCTCTCAATTTGTTGGTCCCATTTTCTTGAGCTTTCTTTTGGAGGCAATGCAAAACCGTGAGCCTGTTTGGAAAGGCTACATGTATGCTACATGTATCTTTGTTGGACTGATGTTAGGAGTGCTTTGTGAGGGCCAGTATTTCC
>Ga0116227_10017364_pt1 | contig 10065 bp, 5 predicted proteins | sample S1TSphgellanicum_FD_89693 | JGI IMG/M metagenome (GOLD analysis project Ga0116227, IMG submission 89693) | Host-associated microbial communities from peat moss isolated from Minnesota, USA - S1T2_Fb - Sphagnum magellanicum MG | ecosystem: Host-associated > Plants > Peat moss > Unclassified...
ACCGGTCACTACTGCGGTCATGCTGCCATCGCTGGCATTATTGCACGTAATGCCAGTAACCGATAGACGTATGTCCAATGGCGCTGGTTGTGCAACAGTGATCGTATCCATGATAATGCAGTTGTTGGTGTCCTTTATTGCCAAGAAGTGTGTGCCCGCTGGTATGTTGTATAGATCTGGCGTGTGCAGGGTAGTATCGTTGTCCCAAAGATAGTTATATGGTTGTGTACCGCCAGTAACAAAAGTAGTGATGCTTCCGTTAGTGTTGCCGTAGCACAGTGGTTGGTGAATGTTACTAATTACCGACATGGGAGCAGGCTGGGATATAACAAACGTATCTGTTACAGTACAGTTATAGGCGTCTTTTATCAATACGATGTTACGGCCTAACGGGAGGTCCCTGCCCGTGTCATTATATACTACAGGCCCATTGTTCCAGGAATAACTGAATGAATTTACCGGCGAAGTTGCTGATACTATTGCGGTACCTGTACTGGCTCCCGTGCATGAAATATTGATAGATGATACTGAAGAAATGATGGTGTCAGGACCTATAGTAACGTTGTATATGGCTGACGTAATATTAAAGGCATCAGTTACAGTTACCTGGTACGCCCCGGGACAAAGACCCGTGGCTGTTGCTGTTTGTTGGACCGGTACTGTACTCCAGTGATAAGTATATGGAGCGGTGCCGCCTTTTACCGTGGCTATTGCAATTGCGTTGCACAACCCATTGCATGCAATTCCCCCTGCGGTTTGCAATGTGGGCCTGACCTGGTAAGTGAACTGTTTGCTGCCGCAATTGTTGGTAACATATAATGTAATATACTGCGGTAAAGCGCCCGTGTAAGTATGTATAGGGTTGTGCGAGATACTGTCGGTAGAACCATCTCCAAAGTACCACTTGTATGTGTAAGCATTTTGTGAAGAGTCGTGTAAGGTTACCGTGAGGCCGGAAATGGAAACCCCGAAATTTGCTATGAGTATAGAGTCGCAACCACAGTGGTATAAAGGTTGCAAACTGTCGTGTACCGTGAAAGGCTGTATAGTGATACCTGTATCTGTAAGGATAGTTGCAGGAAATGCATAAACCGCCTGAACAGTGACCAAACTGGAGGTGTAAGGTCGTGATGAACAGTTTTGATTGCCAGCAGAATCTGTAATGAGAATGATACTGCCTTTGTTGTAAGGGTCGTAACTATTGAAACTGCCGGTCATTACTATACGTGAATCAGAAAGCTGCCTTACGTGACCATTCGTAAAAGAAGTTTGTGCAGATGTACCAGGTGTTCTGCCAGGTTCCTGCAGCACACCAGTGAGGGTAGTAAAGCCGATATCGGTCTTGTACAGTACCGGGTTGTATGGGTAGACAACATCTCCACAACACATTCCACCATACTGTACTACATTAAGATGTCCCTGTGGATACTCTGAAATGAAGGAGAATGGCAAGCCACGATCAGCTAAACTATTGCCGGGTATAACAGTGCCTGTAGAGTCGAGCTTTAAGGTATAAATCGCGTCCATATTCACTACATAGCAATTGTCGGAAGTGTGAAAAATATCGCCAGCATAAGTAAGGCCAGGGCCAGAAAGCCAGTAAGCTATGCGTGGACCAGCAGGGTTGATAACCGGCTGTGCGGGTTGTATCTTTTTTACCCACTGCACAGTGCCATACTGGTCTGTATTGATGAGCGTAGCTGAATAAAACCCATAGGTGGTATCCCACCCAAATTGCTGTGTGGTGGTGGCAGAGATAGTAATGGAATGGTTGGGCAACTCTACTATATTGCCTGCGCCATTGCCGGAAGATAAGATGAAACCTGCAGGTGCGGGGGTATAGTTTGTAAAATAGCGTTTATTCCAAATAAGGTTGCCGGCCGTATCTAATTTAGATAACACGGAGCAGCCGCTGGAATCTATTGATAGTATCAAAAGGTCATTATCGAATGTCTTTATCATAGAAACCGGGCGCAGGGTGCTGCCGCGGCTCAATTTCCTCGACCATATAATATTGCCCGCTGTATCGGTCTTTATGAAAACCGTATAGGTAATGGTGTCGTAAGCATGCCCCAGTAAATAAACGCCTGATGGACCAGAAGCGATGAGCTGATCGAGGCCGAAGCTATACCTGAAGCTTGTTGTGTACAATATTTTGGACCACACATTTACGCCATTCAGATCGGTGCGCATTATGGAAGGATATCCTCCTATGGAGCCTGTAAATAGCAGGTCGGTATTTTGCAGTTGCGCCACATCAGTAGTTGTATTACCGTTAATGGGAGAGTTGAAAGGGTCTGGAAAGTTGCTGAAGGTGGGTACTTGTGCTCCCAATGGTCGTGAAAATAGTAAGAGAAAAAAAATAAGATACTTTTTCATTATTATAGGGTTTATATAAATGTAAAAATAAACTTTATAAAAAGAAGTATCAGTGCGCCCTTTACTCTTTTACCACCATCCTCCGCAGGGTCTCATTGCTATTGACGTATGTAATGTGTATAAAGTAAGTCCCCGGCATCCAATTCGCGGTGTTTATTTTTTGGATAGTTGTTTTGCAATCAACGGGGAGTGCCAGCATAGTAATTCCGGCCATATTAGTGATGTGGATGTGCGCTGGTCTTAAAGCAGTATTGCTCCAGTCTGCCACTATATATTCGCTGAAGGGATCGGGGTAAACGTTGATGGTGGGTTGTGAGATACCAGCAATACCGGTCCTGTTACGATGTAATATGGTGGTGCTGTCTGTTACTATACAATTGGTGCTGTCTGTAACCTGTATATAATACTTGCCAGCACACAAACCGGATATGGCCGGTGTAGTAGCTGTGTTGCTCCAAAGGTAAGTATATGCTCCCGTGCCACCGGTGACCAACGCTATTGCAGTACCTGTGCAGCCTCCACTGTCGGGTGTGTTGGATATCTGTATGATAATTTGTGCGGGTTGGTAGATGATAACTGTATCTAAGGCCAGACAATTGTTGGAATCGATGAAACGGATAGGGTGGACACCTGCGTATAGGCCGGTAGCAGTATCGCCGCCTATAGTAGGATTGAGCCACTCTACATGATAGGGTGGTACGCCGCCATAGGGGAACACAATGCCGGAGCCGGTGGGCTGACCATAGCAAGTGAGGTTGGTGTGTACGGTGCTATCGCCCAGTGCTGTGGGCTGGCCGAGTGTAATAGTGTCTTTTACTATGCAATTGTTGCTATCTGTAATAGTGAGGATGTGCGGGCCTGCGTAGAGGTACCGGGCCAGAGTTGTAGTTTGTACTGGAGTAGTATTCCAGCTATATGTATAGGGTGGTGTACCGCCTGTAGGGATGGCATTAATGACACCATTGAACGAGCCAAAACAAGTAGGGGGATCTGCAAGCAGGCTATCAATTGTTATGGGAGTGGCCTGGCCTACAAAGGCGGTATCTGTAATAATGCAATGGGTGGAATCGGTGACCGTGAGTATGTGGATACCCGGGGCTGCATTGGCCAAGGTACCGGTATGGCGGGAAGTATCACTGTCCCACTCATAGGTGTATGGCGGTGTGCCGCCTGTGGTCAATGTAGTGATGGTACCACTACTGCTATCGTAGCATAAAGTGTTGTGGGTGGTGTTGATGACTTTTATATCAATGGGTTGGCGGATGAAGAACGTGTCGGTGACCATGCAACCATAAGCATCTGTAGTGGTAACGGTATTGGCACCCAACGGTAAGTTGTAAGCGAAACGTGAGGTGGTGGGCGCGGCACTGTCCCAGCTATAGGTAAAGGGTGCCAGGGCAGAATTGGCAGACACGCTTGCAGTGTCGACACCATAACTGCGACAAAAGAGGTTGGTATGTGTGACGGTGGCCTGAACAATGTCGTTGATGATGGTAACTGTGCTAATGGACGAATGATTGTTGGCATCGAGTATAACGACCTGGTAGGTGCCGGGACATATATTGGTAGCAGTAGCGGTAGACTGAACCGGTATAGTATTCCAGAATAAACTGTAAGGTGGTGTACCGCCAGTGATCTTAACATGCGCATAGCCATCGCAAAGACCATTACAGGCCGGATGAAGTGTATCTATGAACGACGATGGATTTTGAGCAAACGTAACATGGGTGCCGAGTATAAATAGAAGAAATAGTAAATGTTTTTGCATCAATAGTGGGGTTACCTAAATGTATGGAAATAGTTCTGTAAAAAAGCTGCGTGTGCCTGACAAGCTTAAATTTTGTGCCACAATAGCTATACCCATTTTTATATTCACCGTACATGTGTCATAGAATGTTATATAACCATTTGGTTAACAATGACAAATTATACCTCGTAAATTATCAAATACACCACATAGTACTATTTTTGTGGGGGCACCGATCTATTTTTACGTCTAAGGAAATAATAATATACTTACAATTCTATATTTAATGAAAAGCAAGTATCTGGCTGTTGTTCTATTCTTTTTCCTGGCACCAGGTGTCTCAAAATTGTATGCCAGCCATATAGCAGGTGGAGAACTTGTATATACTTGGGTGAGCGGTTCAACCTATCATTTTACTTTTAAGCTGTACAGGGATTGTACCGGCGTGGCAGTAAGTAACAGTGTGCAATTATGCTATAAAAATTCCTGCAATTCCAATATGTATCAACTGACGCTACCGGAGTCAGCCACCATTAATGGAGGTGCACCAAATGGCACCCAGGTAAGCTCCGGATGCCCGGGGTACCCAACTACCTGCAATCCCGGCGTATCGTCGACCATTTATGGGTTTGAGGAATACTGGTATGAGGGAAATGTGACATTGCCGGTGCAATGCAATAAGTGGACATTTTCTGTAACAGTAAGTGCGAGGAATCCGAACAGCAACCTTGCCGGTAGTGGCGGAGGTTTTTATGTGGAGGCTACTTTGAATAATTTGGTAGCGCAAGGCAACAGTTCTGCACAATTCACAGTAAAACCAGTGCCCTATGTGTGCGTGAACCAGCCCTATGTGTACAACAACGGAGCCTTTGACCTCAATAACGACTCGCTTGGATACCAGATAATGCAACCGGAGACGGAGAGCGGCTGCAATGCTGCGCCTACAGACATCCAATTCTCGTCCACGCTATACAACTTAGTGAATAACCCGATAGCGACCAACAACACCTTTGTACTGGATACGATAACCGGGCAATTGAACTTTACACCCTCTGCAATTGGGAAATATACACTTGCGCTACGTGTGACCGAATACCGGAATAAGGTGGCCATCAGTACTACCATGCGCGACATACAGGTATACGTGATAGCGTGCAGCATATCGGCCCCGGTGGTACAACCAGACACGGCTACTATACACCTGGTAAACGGGGAGATACATGATTGTGGCGGATCGCCCTTACATTTTTGTTTCAGTGCATCGTCTACCGATACCACATCGGTGCTTGTAGCATCGGATAACCATAACATAGTAGCCCCGGGATCTACGCTTACTTATTCAGGACTATTTAGTCATTCGATCTATGGATGTTTTACGTGGTCGCCGGGAACAGCGGATACCGGTGTGAAAATACTTACGGTGACGGTCTCTGACTCCTCTTGCCGGCCGCCGGGAATAATTGAGTCCAATACCTTTACACTTCCGTTATATATCTTCCCGACGTATCATACCAACATAGATACTTTTGTGTGCGTAGGCAGCAAGGTGACACTCACGGCAAACGGCAGCAGCCCATATGCGTGGACGGCGCTGCCGGGTGGCGGTCCACTGAGCGCACTGAGCTGTACTACGTGTGAATATCCAACGGACAGCATAAAGTCCACATCTGTTACTACCACATTTGTATCTCATACCACATCAGCATTTGGGTGCCCTGTTGTGGATACTGTAATGGTGATACCTGTAGCGCTGCCGGCTACGCCAATAGTGACCGGGAGTACACCGCTCTGCGTGCACGATACCTTAAAGCTATATGCCGGAGTGACAGCACCTGCCTATAGGTGGAATGGGCCGGCGGGGTTTGTAGACTCGGTGCAAAACCCAGTTTTACTGAATTTTCTGCAACCGGATACAGGGATGTATTATGCAACGACAAGGAATGCGCATTGTGCATCGCTGCCAGACAGTATTAAAATATCAGTATACCCGCCAACATATGCCCTAAACCCAGACACTACCATATGCCAGGGAAGCAGCGTACAATTGCGTGGTGTGGGCATCACATACACGTGGGCTGTATTGCCTGGAGGTAGTAGTACAAATACATTAAGTTGCGTGCCGTGTCTGAGCCCGGTAGCTACCCCTACGACCACAACATCGTACGTGATATCATCGGTGCAGACTGGCTGCAATACCCACGATACGGTAGCTGTGACCGTTGTGAATTATCCACAGACGCCCAGCCCCACCAGTAATTCGCCATTGTGTATAGGTGATACGATGAAGCTACAGGCAGGCGTGTATGCACAAAGCTATACCTGGACGGGGCCAGTTGGCTTTACAGCATCGGTACAGAACCCGATAGCGGTGAATATGCAACTTACTAACGCCGGCCTGTATCACGTGGTGGCCGCAAATGGCCCCTGCCCGACAACAGATGTAAGCTTACAAGTGAATGTGGTAGCTAACGCACCTACCCCAGTAATTACAACCAACAGTCCGTTGTGTACAGGGTCTATACTTACACTATCGGCGCAGGATAGCCTGCAAGTCAATTATTACTGGACAGGGCCGAATGGCTTTGTGAACTATGCAGAAAACATTACCATAGCGAATGTGAGCGTGCAGTACGCAGGCTTATATACCGTGCGAGCTGCGTTCGCCGCAGACCCAAGTTGTCTGAGCGCCCCTGATAGTGCCGTGGTAGTTGTGAAACCGAAGGTGTTTGCCAGCTTCCAGTTCGCGAGCGACAGTATATGTGAGTACTACCCGGAAGCTATTACCTATAGTACACCTGGCGCGGACTCGCTGGTATGGGACCTGGCAAGCGGTACCGCACAAAGCCTCAGCGCTAACCCACTGGAAGTTGCATTTTCTGCGCCCGGAACACAAACTGTGGTGCTGAATGCCTATAATGGGGTTTGTGGGGATACTGCAAAGCATAGCTTGTATGTTTGGACCACTCCACCCAATGAATTTACTGCTACGCCTATCACTTGCCCAGGTGTGCCAGTTAATGCGATGGTAGTTCATGACTATGGCAGCGAGGTGAGATTTGCATGGAACTTTGGTACTGCAACTGTAGTAAGTGGCTATGGTGAGGGTCCATATCAGCTATTGTATAGCCCACCGGGTAGCTATGTAATAAGCCTGGTGACACAGAATAATTATTGTACGTCATACCCGTTCTACGATACCATAACAGCACAGCCGTATCCTGATGCTTCTATCGTTTCATCAGACATCAGCAATATATGCAGCGAGGACAGTGTGCACTTCTCGGGTGCAGATGTGGCAGGGTACAGGTACCAATGGAAACAACCGATATATTTTGAGAATGATACGTTGAAGAGTACCTACGCACTGATACGTAATAGCGGTTACATATACTTATACGTTACAGATCAGTATGGTTGTAAGGCAGAGGATAGTATGTATATAGCTCCGCCACCATGCTGTAGTATCTACTTCCCTAATTCTTTCACACCGAATGGGGATGGGAAGAATGACGTGTTCCGGCCAATAACGGCGGGGCATCACGATCTGGACTTCTTTAATGTTTTTAACAGGTGGGGACAGCTTATTTATTCATCGGCAAACGAAAAAGATGGATGGAACGGAACAGCGCATGGTATACCTGTTGATGCCGGTACATATTTTTATACTATACGATACAAGTGTGTGAATGGTGAATATTTTTCTGAGAAGGGAGAGGTAATACTGATACGATAGCAGTAATAGTCAATGAAATAAAAGAAGGCCATCATAATGTGATGGCCTTCTTTAGTATGATCTACATTGCTTAATATCTTTCCTTTATTTTTTCCTTATCGCCTTTCTCTTTGATCTTCTCCTGATCATTTTTTATTTTGATGTCACCGTTTGCCTTTTGTTTGTATTTGCCACGAACTGCACCGGCATCGGTCGTTGATGTGTTGGTTTCTGAAGGGGTGTTGTTGTCGGTGGTAGTTGTTGTAGCAGGGTTAGTATCACTGTTGCTGCTGGCCCAGTTAGGGTCTACAGTGTAATTACCCCTTGCATCGTGGATGATGTAAGTATTGGCCACATTCCCGTTTTGACCGTAAATGGTATCAGCGCCTGCTACGAAGAGATCCATTGGCTCGCTGGTCTCACTATTTACGAGCATACCAGTAGTTGTATCTATACGCACGGTGACCTGTTTTTGGGTTTTGAGATCCAGATACTTCATGTTGTCCTGTGGAAGAAATTTCCCTGTGTATACATGGTGTGTAACGGTGGTGGTTGTAGTGGTGGTAGTGTTACCAGTCGTGGTGCTGTCTGTAGCACTTGTATTGCTCGTAGACGTACTGTTGCAAGAGGTGACCGCTGCCAATATTAAAATGCAACCACCCTGAAGTAATGCTCTGTTCATTTTTTAGATTTTAGTTGTTGATAACGTATAATAATAATGCCAGTAATTATTTATATGTATAAATGGTTATGTCTGTTACCGCAGTGTTGTCTCCGTCATCAAATGGTAGATAAAATTGGGGATATGGTGTTCCAATTTTAGCATGCGGGAAAAGTCATAAAAAAAGTGATCTTTAAGACCGATTATTTTTATCTTGTACCATTGATAAAAGCATTTTCCATAATAATACTGGCCGTTTTGGGGCTAAGTATCTTTGGTGTATACCCTATGCTGAAGGTGATGCAATACCATGCGGAAGCGTGTATGGAAGATAGCTTAAAACAGAACCTGCCTGCCAGCAAGCTCACTGTTTTTGAGAACGCAAGTGATAACAAACAAGTAGAGTGGGAGCGTGCGGATAAAGAGTTTAGATACAATGGAAGTATGTATGATGTGGTGCGGGTGGAAAAGAAAAATGGCAGGCTCATATACTATTGCCTAAGCGACGTGAATGAAGCCCAGGTATGCACATTGATACAAAAACTGGTAAGCATACAACTAGGCAGTGATACACCACTACACTCCAATGCGCAAAAAATATTAAAACTATTTGTACAGGTATTCATGCCATGTGAGCGATACCAATGTGATATGGTGTGCCTGAATGAAAGTATTGATCTATTATATCCAACACAGGACAGTCACTATTGCTGTTTCGTTGCAAATAACATCGCTCCGCCGCCCAGGCTGACAGCGTAGTAATAAGTTGAATTTTCCCTGATCTTTTTTTGTTCAAAATTGATGCCTGGTGGTACTTGTGAAGGTATTGGCATTGTCTTGCAACAATTATTTTTTTACGTTTTTATGAAATTGATATGAGCTATAGATACATACTCTTTATTGCTTTGTTGCTGGGCGTAACGCAAGTAGTGCAAGCGCAGGAGGAAGAAGAAACCACTGCCACTGCCAGCGAGCATACCCGAAATGAACTAACCGGAAGTGTGACCGCCAACCATAGCGGCATACAAGTGCCCGGTGCTGAAGTATACATTACCGATCTGAAAATAGGCACCGTTGCTGATGAGCATGGTGAATATAAACTGAAAAATATACCGGCCGGCACCTACGTGATATCTGTGCAGGCGGTAGGGTTTGGTACTAAATTGCAGACCGTGAAGGTGGCAGAAAAGGGACTGACGACCGTAAATTTTGTGATGTCGCACGCGACATATACGGGCAATGAGGTAGTAGTGACGGGCAACTCTGTAGCTACGCAACTGAAGACCAACCCGCAACCGATAGCTGTGATACCTAACAGCTACCTGGTACAAAATGCATCGACGAACATCATAGATGCCATATCGTTAGTGCCGGGTGTATCTGGTATCACGGACGGGCAAAGCATTGCCAAGCCGGTGATACGCGGCCTGGGCTATAACCGTGTAGTAGTTGTGAACGACGGTGTGCGCCAGGAGGGACAACAGTGGGGAGATGAGTTTGGTATAGAAGTAGACCAGAACTCTGTGGACCACATAGAAATATTGAAAGGTCCGGGATCACTTATAT
>Ga0116227_10017365_pt1 | contig 10064 bp, 7 predicted proteins | sample S1TSphgellanicum_FD_89693 | JGI IMG/M metagenome (GOLD analysis project Ga0116227, IMG submission 89693) | Host-associated microbial communities from peat moss isolated from Minnesota, USA - S1T2_Fb - Sphagnum magellanicum MG | ecosystem: Host-associated > Plants > Peat moss > Unclassified...
ACCGATGTGAGCGGATGGCGACGCAATGGCGCCCATGGCAGCCAACTTCTTGAGTAGCGTTGCCGTATCCGACCAAAATTCATCGATTTGTTTGATTCGACCGTTCTCGACGGTGTATTTCTCCATAATTTGAATTGAAAACAGTTTCTCGTTCGGTAATTTCGGTTTGAATGTGAGTGCCAGTTCACGCAACACGATGCTGCCGGACTGGTAATACGTTGGCGCCGAAATCTCCATGCGGTCGGCAATCTTGGCAACGATCGGATTACTTTTCTGACACAGTCGCACCCAACCCTCATAGCCGATCATCGTACCGCCCCACGGTAAACTGATCGGCTCATGCAACACAGTGCTGTCTGTGATGTAGGCCGGTAGCCCGGCCTTGAGCTTCTCCATATCGCCTTCGTAGGCCCCGCCGAATAACCACGCATTGTAATCATCGATGAGTTTGACCTCGGGCGATACTGCCCCACCCGTGGACGGTGCGTTCAGCGTTGGGGACGCCAAAGCGCCACCAAAACGAAAAATCATGCCCGCGCACGCTGCCGTCGCCATGGATGCCGTGACGGCGCGGCCGCCTCCAGTGAGTAGCAATCGGCGCTCGGGGCTATCAAGACCACCATCATCGAGATATTTCATGACACACCTCCTTCGGAACCAACTGAGTCACGCCTATGGGCATGAGCGAAGTGCCAGATCTTGGACCCGCCCGGCGGCGCTTCGCTTGACCCTACAGCACAAAAATTTGACCCAACCCGGTATCGTTGTGGCGACACACCGAACCAGCGCCGGAAGGCGCGACTGAAGGCACTGAGTTCCGAATAGCCGAGAATCTCACTGATATCATTCAGTCGTGTGAATGATTGACGTACGTGAGTCTCAGCCAACTCTCGCCGCACCAGATCGATCACGTCCGAGAAGCTCAAGCCGTAATTCCCAAGTCGGCGCTGCAGTGTCCAACGCGGCATGCCGACGGAGTCGGCGACTGATTCGATGGAAGGAACACCCTCCGGCAAATAGTGGCGTATTTCCCCTTTGACACGATTCAATAGCGACAATGCGCCGGCATCACCACTTATCTTCATGAGTTCTTGGCCGCAGGCATTGGCCCGGCGCAGGTTGCCCTGCGGCATGAGTTGTCGAAGTCGATCGCTCCTGAAGATCATCGCGTTCGTGCGCTGGCCAAACAGAACCGGCGCCGCGAACGCCTGTCGGTGCTCGCGCCACTCCCCTGGCATGGGATGCTCAAATTGAACGACCTCGGGCGTCCATGCTGGGCCCAGGCAATGCCGCAGAACATTGGCAAACATCCCTAATGTCAACTCGGCGTCTTGCCGGCGATTCAGGATGCTGCCGTCCATGATCTGATATTCCAAGCGTGCGAACTCGCCCTGACACGAAAATGCCGTATGTGTCGCCTGTTGATGGTAGGGGAAAAATCGCGCCATATTGGCAAGTGCGGCCCCCAGTGTCGGCGAGCAAATTGCGACTGCGCCGATCAATCCCAGAAATTCAGGCTTGAATTGCTGCCCGTACCATAGGCCAAAGTTGTCGTTGCCCGTGTCGACGGCCGCAACTTCCAACATACGCACGTAAGAGCCGAGGTCGATCGGTTCGTTGAGGTTGGTCAGCTGGTTTTCGCGTACGCCCACGCGACAGAGGATCCGTTCCGGCACGCCTCCGTTGCGCACCGTGAACTCGCTGAAGCCAGTCGTTGCGGCCGCGAGCACGTTGCGCCGTCCCGCCGTATCGGCGTGGCAATGAATTATGCGCACCGTCATGCGTTCACGTGAAACGACGACGGTGATGGCGAGGGAATGGCATCTACTTTCCTATGGAAAACGCCAACCCTTCCGATCAGAATATGGCATCCAGTGCCACTTGACAAGCGTCGAAACGCGGGTCAAGCGGGCAATCCTGAACGCACATATCTTTTGTCCGCGCAATCGCAAAGGATGTAAACGGTGTTACGGTCGCCACCGTGAGCGATTCGAACCGAGTGAAAAGAGGTCTTATGAGTTCCAGCGCAAATGAACCCACGCGCGGTCTGCGTCAACAAAAGAAAGAGACTACCCGCGGGAAACTACTCGATGCCGCATTGATTCTCATCGAAAAAAGAGGTTACGACGCCATCTCGATTGACGATATCGTGCAGCGTGCTGGGGTTGCCAAAAGGACTTTTTTCCGTTACTACGGATCGAAAGACGATGTGCTGGTCGAATGGGTCGGACGATTCGGCGAACACCTGTGCGAATCTCTGGTAGCTCGACCCAAGAACGAGAGCCCCGCAGTAGCGCTGCAACGCGCGATGATCAGCTCAATTCATGCGTATGAGTCGCTCGAGTTCATGACGACTCCGTTGGAACGGGCGATCAATACCACGCCGGCCATCTTGGCGAGAAAGCTCCTCAAGTTGAAATTGTGCGCTGATTCGCTCAGCCGCGTGTTATCCGATCGAATGAAAGGCAGCGGCAACGCAGATTTCGCGGCGTCGGTACTGGCCCATTGCGCAATCGCCGCGTTGCTGGTCGCTTCGGATATATGGCAGGCGCGCGGCAGCGGCAGCGGCAGCGGCAAGCTGTCGCTTGTATTCAAGAAAACATTTTCCCAAATGAAGATCGAGCTCGGCGCCATCGAATCCGTACATCCTGTTCCCTAATAACTTCTCGACACCGTGATGCCGTAAGTACGTGGAGGCGCAAAGACCGCGAAGTCGCCGTTGGGCTGAGATCCGACTGATGTCTCATATTGCTCATTGGTGAGATTCCTTCCCCATAAGCGCACGGTCCACAATTGATCCGCGGCGCTCCAGGAAAGCTGTGAATTCACTACGCCGTACGAGGGTTGACGCAACCTGTTGTCGGGTTCTCCGAAAAAGCCAGAGTTGTAGAGGTAGGTCACATTGAGATTCAGATCGCCCGATTTGCCGAGCGGTATTGTGTAATCAGCGGCCAAGCTCGTCGTTTCCGCGGGAGCAAACGGAAGGCGATGCCCCGCGGCTGAGCCAGTGGTGTATGCCGTGCCGCCGCCCGGTATGGGAGTCGACACAGCCGCGTCGGGGAATGAGGTGTAGGCGGTATGCAACGCCTCGACGGCCGTGGTCAGCGTCAGGTTGTCGATGAGTTTGAATTTGGCATCCAAATCCAGGCCGTAGAGGTGCGCAGAGCCTGCGTTGTACACCAGTGCCGAGCCGTTGGCGAAATATTGGAATGCCTGGATACCCTTGTAATTGTAAAAGAATGCAGTGGCGTCCAAGGTAACGTGGTTATCGAACAGCGTATTTTTTACGCCGGTCTCGTATGCATCAACCACCTCCGGCGCAAACGCCGAAGTGGGAACCAGTAAATCGTTGAAACCACCGCTCTTGAATCCGCGATTGTACGAAATGTATGCCATCACATCCGGATCGAAGTGGTGATCGAGCGCAATGCGCCACGTGGGTTTTTGATAGATTCTGTGTTCCGCATCGTCTACGAGATACGGCGGTACATCGGGAATCAATGCCAGTTCCGAGCCCTCATAGTTTCGGCGCTCGCCTGTGTACCGAAGGCCGAGCGTAAGATTGGTGTCCGCGTCGATCGCCGTGGTGGCTTGTCCATAGAGTGCAACGGAATATGCCTTCTGATGATCGAACACGTAGATAGCGGAAAATGGTGCAACGAGGCCGCCGCTCTCGATCGTGGGCGGCGTAGATCCGGCATTGTCATAATAGAGGTAAGCACCCGAGGTCCAATTGATGCGGCTTCCTGGCAGCGATAGAAGTTGGAACTCCTGGGACACCTGTGCGCTTTTCTCATACGCCACCGAGCTGATCGTATACAGCGGATTGTCAGTAAGTTGCGCTGAACCTTGAACGTCGAGAACGGTGCGCCGGTAAGCCGAAATGCTGACAAACCGCGCAAAGTCCAGGTCCGTTTGGACTTGGGCGCTGGCGCCTCCCGTATGGGTGTTCCCGAAGGGTTGGTACGGACCGTCTACGTCTTGTGATGGAACTGAATAGGACGGCGGCCCCAAAGGCGTCGTCCCCGGGGCGCCCGTGTAGTTGGGAATGAAGTGCGTCACGTCATAGTCGAAGATCAGCTTGACCTGCGTTCCATCCGTCGTGTTGAGCACCCACTTGTTCCGAAACGCCAAATCCTGCGTTTTGCTGACCGGATCTCCCGTTACGATATTGACGCCGTAGCCATCGCCCTGATGCAGATAATGCAGGGCCAAATCCGTGGCCAGATCGCTCGTGACACCGCCTGTGATGTAGGCGTCCGTTACGGCGGTGGCGTAATTGCCGTAGGTCTCACTCAGCGAGCCTCCCAGGTTCTGAGAAGGATCCTTGGTGGTGACCTGAATCAATCCGCCGGAGGCATTGCGGCCAAACAGGGTGCCTTGCGGGCCTTTATCGACTTCGACCTGCGCGATGTTGTTGAAGGCCATGATCTGACCGAAAGGCGAGCCGTAATACACATTGTCTACATAGAGCGCGACGGGGTTCTCGATGCCGGGACCGGCCGCGACCGTACCGATGCCACGCAGGAACGGCTGCGCAACGCCCGCTTGCTGGCCAAACACCAGACCTGGCGTCACAACGGGTAAATCGAGGGTGCCGCTGACACCTGCGGATTCGAGCTCCTTTGAAGAGAATGCATCGACGCTAATCGGCACATCCTGTTGCTTCTCGCTTCTTCTTTGCGCCGACACGACGACTTCCTGAAGTTCGCCGCCATCATTCGAACCATTGATATTCTTGGGATTCGAATCGGTTTGCGCCGATACCGTGGAGGCGACCGCCGGCATCAAAAACGAAAAGAGAATCTTGAGCTTCAATGAGTTCTGACTTCGCATGCTTCGTTTCGGTACTCACAATGGAGCGTCGATCATGCATGCTGTCCGCGGTCGCGGACTTGACCTCAAAACACAGAATGGCAACGCTCACGGCGTGCGAGCTATCACCTAAAGGATCTAAATCATGTCTGATATCACGCTCTGGGGTTTCAACGGTTCCACCTACGTCCGCACGGTGCGTCTGCGGCGGACGCATCCACGGGGCGGCTAGCGGGAGGCCGTCACGTCGTGCATCGCACGTAATTCCTGGAGAGGTGGAGTTGCCGCCAGCTGTTCGGGCGCGAGCAGGTCCCAATGGATACCGTGGGGCCGCGGTCCGCGCGAGGCGGTGATGAAGCGCGTGGGCGTGGCGATGTGATCCACCAGGATATCGGTATCGCTGGGGATGAGGTTCTCCTCCACGACCTGTACATCATGAACCAGGGCCGTCACGGAGGTGTTCTCATGGGCAATACCCACATCGGTGAACATCCCCCACTCCAAGTCGAAGAAGCCGTGTCGCTTGCCGAAGCGCACGCCGTTCAACGACACGGCGGAGGCCCCGGTGACCATGAAATCGAAGGGACCGCGCGCGGCCAGCGACGCCAAAGAGATGGGTGTGCCGAAGATCTCCATGCCGTCCAGTGAGGCCGCGAACGGTGATTGACCGGGCGGGATCCTCGCCGGATCCAGCAGCATGAAGCCGCGATAGATGCCGTAGGTGGAGACGACCAAGGTCTTACCGTCATCCAACATGCGCCGGCGCAAATCGGCCAAGCCATTGTCGGGAGTGACGAAGACATACCCGCCCGCGTAAAACGGCTGCGCCATGACACGGGCGACCGCCTGCTCGCTACCGATGAAGTCGGGGATGAATTCCGCAAAATCGAGATGAAAGCGGGAGTCTGGCTTGGCGACGGGACGCAGTTTCTCCCAGATTTGTTGGCGAATGACGGTGGCGCGGCTCACGCGACGCCCCCGATCACGGCGGTGCCCGGCGCATCTCCCGATTCCTGATAGCTCTCGTAATCCGTGTTGATGCTCCACAGATCGTGAGTCTTGCCGCCGCAGATATTCTCCGCGGCCAGTATCCCCATGAGGATGCTGTGGTCCTGGTTGTTGTACTTGAACGACCCATAGCGGCCGATCGGCCAGAGGTTCGCGTAGGTCCGGAGGTGGTCGACGATCGGCGTCAGCGCCTCGCGATACCCGCGCGAGTAGACGGGATAGCAGCGATGAATTCGCACCACATGCCCGGCTGAGACCCCGGCCGTGCCCAGCAATCCGATATCTCTCGCCTCGGCCTCCGCCCGTTCGATGAGTGCAGCGTCGGGCGCGGACCACGCCGCGTCGCCGTCGTAGCACCAGTATTCCAGCGCCAGGATCGTAAAGTCGGTCTCTCCGTACAGTTCGGGCACCCAGTTGCGAAAATTGGTGATCCGGCCGACGGCCACATCCCCCGAATGGATGTAGAGCCACTGATCCTCGAACAGGTGGGTGGCGTCGACCTTGAGGTAGATCACCAGGGTGTTGCGAAAGCGCAGGCCCGCCGTGGCGTCGGCTATGTGCGGCGGCACGCCCCCTAATTTCCTGACCATCAAGGTCAGCGGCATCGTCGAGACGATGTGATCGAAAGGCTCGACAGAGCCATCGCCCAGGCGGATCGCAGTCGCCCTCGTTCCCTCGGTCTCCACGCGATCCACGGGACATGACAGTCGCACGCTGCCCCCGCGTTTGGCAATCGTCCGGGCCATGCGTTCGTACAGATCGCCGCTGCCCTGCTTCGGGTATGAAAATTCATCCACGAGCGTCTTGTGCCGTTGCCGGCCGATATGCAGGGCGGCAAGCATGGACTGGCCTAGCGAGAACTTCTTGATGCGCTGGGCGGCGAAGTCCGCATCCAATTGATCGCAGGGTATACCCCACAGCTTTTCGCTATACGATTTGAAGAATATCTCGTAAAGCCGGCGACCGAAATTGTGCACGACCCAGGCCTCGAAAGTATTCCGTTCGCTCGGGGAACGTTCGGGCATCAAGCGTTCCCGCGCATAACTCGCGACCGCATGAACGAGTTCCGCGAGACTCAAGTTGGCGATGACACTGCCGACTCGCAGGGGATAGTCGAAGAAGCGCCTTCGATAGTAGATCCGCGTGCGCCGGGTCACGATCCGGTATTGATGTTCCAGAACCTCATGCCACAGCCCGTTGACCCGGTCATCGCTGCTGAAGAATCGGTGAGGTCCGAGGTCCACACGCTGCCCCCAGAGATCGAAGCTGCGTGCCATGCCGCCAACCGTGTCGCCGGCCTCGAACACGGCGACCTCGGCGCCCATTTGCTGCAGCCGGTATGCGGCCGTGAGGCCGGCGGGGCCCGCGCCGATGATTCCCACGCGCGGCGTCATTGCAGTTTCCGCGCGAATTCAGCCGCGAGGCGCGACAGACCTGTCTGAAGATCGATGGCGGAGCGCCAACCCAGAACGCGCTCTGCGCGCCGCGGATCGCCGACGAACCGATGCACGTCGAAGGTCCGGGATGGCGCCTCCGTAATGCGTGCGCCAATGCCGCCGATCTTCCGGCACATGTCCGCCAATTCGAGCAGGGTCGTGCTGCGGCCGCTCACGAAATGCAGCGCCGGCAGAGCCCTCTCACCGCCATTCAAGGCCTCGATGACAGCCGCGATGCCGCGGACCACATCGTCGACATGATTGAGGTCGAACGCACAGTCTCTTCCGTCCACGCGCAAGACGCCACCGGCAACGGCCGCCGCCAGGAACGCCGGAACCACGCGATCGGGATGGTCCTCGACTCTTCCATAGACGTTGGCGAAACGCAGTATCGACGTGGTGAGGCCGGCCTCTCGCGCCTCGCCCAGGAGCACCTCCGCCGCGACCTTGGACCGGGCATACACGTTCATGGGCTGCAAGGGCGCGTCTTCGCTCACCGGTTGGCGATCCTGAACACCGTAGACCTCGCGGCTGCTTGCGTAGATGAACCAGGGCCGGCGGGGCGCGCCGGCGGCGGCGGCCAGCAGCTTGCGCGTGATCTCCACGTTGACCTGCCAGCATCTTGCCGGATCACGCTCGCCGTGGATCACGCGCGATACGGCGCCGAGATGGACGACTCCCGAGACCTCCCGCATCACGGCCGACGAGCCTTCGATGTCCGACGCATTGATGCAATGTTCAGGACGAAGCGCACGCACATCGGCGCCGGAAACCGCCATCCCCCGGGCTTCCAGATGCTTCGTGAGAACGGCGCCGATCAAGCCGGCAGATCCCGTGATGAGAATCGTCATTGGGCCTGTGCTAATGGAAGGAGTGAATGAGTTTGTCGAGTTGGACGTGCCAGCGTTCGGCGTAGAGGGCCCAAAATCCGGCGCGTACCAGCGGTATGCCGGGGCCGAACGGCGACAACTTGTAGAGCAGCAGCACCCCCGCCGACGCACCGACACTCACGATAGAGCCGCCGCTCACCAGGTGCTTGACGCACTTTGAAGCTGGCCGCGGCGTCCTTGCGAGCAGTTGAAACATCCCTAAGAATGCCACGAATTCCAACAGGGGATAGAATTCGATTCGATAGCGAAAGCTCATGCTCATCGCGGTTAACATAAGCACGCAGGGTGCACAGAATCCCGCCATCAGCGCGAGAACCGGCAGCGGTTTCAGGGGGGTGGCGAGCCGCCCCATGCACAGTGCGCGAATCGCATACGCGAAGAACCCGACCAGCAGCGCGTCGGTCAGCATGAAGGTGCTGGGAGGAAGCTCCGTGAAATCGAACAACCTCGCCTGGAGCACTTGAAAGACCGAGTTCCACTCAGGCCGCGGAAAGACCCACACCGGAAACAGGTAGTACAGGAGGCTCAAGGGAACGCGCCGCAGGTTGAAAGGACCGTAGGCCACCAGGCGCTCGAGGTCTTGGGGATTTTCCATGCTGTGGATGTATCGATGATAGTCCGCGAACACCAGCGGATTGCCCCAGCGTTGGTAGTTCACGAATCCGACGGCGCCGGCGAATGCGATCAATATCGATACCGGCAGCAACATCCGGCGATCGAGAAGTCGGGCGATGCTCCAGCGCCGGGTGTCCGTCGCGTCCGACACCGCGATCGCCGCCAGAAGGAGGGCGCAGGAAGCGTAAAGCCCGATGCCCGTCGAGACCCGCGACAGCAGCGTCAATCCGGCAATTGCCGCCAGGCTGCACAGGGATTTCGTCGGGAAGCGATCCATCAGCAGACCGGCGAGCGCCCGATACACGAACAGCGCGCAAAGAGCGCCGGCCCACAGGCAGACTTCCTGGTAGGTGCTGCTCTTGAGAAATTCGATCTGCGGTCCGGAGAACAAGATCGTCACCGCGATCAGCCAATAGACGAAGCCGGTCTGTTCTAAATTCAGTCGTCCAAATATCAGTCCCAACGTGCGTAATTTCGCGCCCGCAGCGATACAGACCGCGATCAAACACGACAGGGCGGTCACATCCACCTGAAGTCCCCCGGGAAAGACCACAAGGGGCAGACGTATCAGCGCAAACGATATGCCCCAGTAGGCGATCACCTTGCCGTCGACCGCGAAGCCCTCGTAGCCGACGATTGCCGGATCGACATCGAAGCGGCCGTGCAACAAATTCACCGCCATGCTGTTGAACACCAGATTCAACCTTTCGGTCGGCTCGTTGAGCGGCGCGAACCGCGCGTGCAGGAGCTGTCCATTCGTCAACAGCAGGGCGTATATCAGTACCGCGAGCGCATATAGCGCCAAAATCCCGAGTGGTGGCCTTCGAATGGCGCCGGTGCCGTGAATCGCGATCATCCGTCATCCCTATCCGCAGTCGTTCCCCGGTACTATAGCCTTGAAGGGCGCTGGCGGTATTCGCCGAAACTCCCCCATGAAGTGGCGCATCACGGTCGATGACCGGTTTAGATCAACGATCGATGGTTGATTGCATCTGCGGCGAGTAGCGGGGACCTGAAATTTTATCGGCGGAAAGTGCATCATCGAGTGACGCCACGTCGGCTGCATCCAAGGTAATGGAGGCGGCGGCGACGTTTTCCTCCAGGTACTTGCGGCGTTTGGTGCCGGGAATGGGAACGATGTTCTCGCCCTTGTGGAGCAGCCAGGCGATGGCGATTTGGCCTGGTTTGACGTGTTTGGCGGCGGCGATGTCGCGGACGATTTCGGCGGCCTTGACGTTCGCGTCGAAATTGACCCCCTGGTAGCGCGGATCGTTGCGGCGGAAATCGCTTTCGGGATAAT
>Ga0116227_10017366_pt1 | contig 10064 bp, 11 predicted proteins | sample S1TSphgellanicum_FD_89693 | JGI IMG/M metagenome (GOLD analysis project Ga0116227, IMG submission 89693) | Host-associated microbial communities from peat moss isolated from Minnesota, USA - S1T2_Fb - Sphagnum magellanicum MG | ecosystem: Host-associated > Plants > Peat moss > Unclassified...
GTATTATCCACTTCAATTGTGAAAAAAAAAATGAAGAGTGAATAAAGTGTTTGGTTTGTTTTGTGAGGGTGGGGGGGGTGGGGGGGGGGGGGGTTGTATAATCTATCATATGGTGTCCAACTTAACAATTTTATGCTAGAACCTTTTCATATTTGCCTTTTAATATCATCGCCTTTCAATAGTCACATGTGGAATTTTTTATTTTTTATTTTTCCTCCCAAGCAACACCAACTCTTACTTGAATTCAAAAAGTCGCATCACATTGAATACAAATGTTGATTTTTTTTTTAAAAATCTCTTTGAGATTGATATAGTTTCATGAATTTCTTTGGTGTAATTAGTACACAACATTTTTAATGTTTTCAATAGATGAAGATTGAATTTCATGTTCTAGAATGAGAATCTATGTTATCATAGAATTTTGTTTTGATATTGTAGAATTCAAGGAACAAAAAATCATATATTAACATTTTGACATTATGTCAATTGATCATCGCTAGTCGTGTGGAGAAGAATGAAGCCCAAGTTGTTTTATTGGTTCGAAGGTACTATTAACTAGTCTATAAGCTGAAAGAAAAAGGCAAAGGCTAAAATAAATGACAAAAACTCAATATTTTTAATTGGTTTAATGAGGAATGCAAAACCTTACTCCATTTTTTATTCTCCCTAATTTAAAAATAAATAAATTTGGGTGGGGATATTCATTCAACTCTTCAATGACACCTCATTTTTCTCTCTATTTCATGAATTATTTTGGAGGTGGTTCATCATTTTATGGTTGAAAGTATATGTACTCTCTCATTTGAAAAAATCATTTAGTTCATCTACATATCATACTTTTTTTAAAAGCTCTAGATTGCCCTTCTTTTTTATTAGCAACTCACTAACTTATGCTCGAGTGATGGCCTTTCCAAATATAACTTTCTCCATACTAAGATACTACAATTAACTCCCCATTAACTTCATCATCAGTTAAATCGGTACATTTAAAATAATATATTCTTTCTTCACAAAAGGAAAACCAATAGAAAAATTTGTGCAAAAAAAATAAATTGTGAAATATACTTTGAATACACTTCTAAACTAAACCTTCCACCTTCACTCAAAAAAAGAAAAGTTCAATAGTAATATTTTAAAAACCATCAAGATTTTTCTAAATTACAACATGTTTTATAAAAAATATATATATCATAAGTTGTAAAAGGGTAAAAGAATTTTGATTTTATTATTTTATGATTTCATATTGGTCCTCATGGCAAGCTCTTAAAATTCCAATTCTTCTTCATGAAATTATAACAAAAAATATATTTCCAAAAATCATTCTCTCCCTAACTACCATAAATGGATGATATTATAGTCATGAAAAAAAAAATTACTTATGATATTTTAACCCTTAGAACCCTCAATGTTTCCTAGAAAAAAATTGTAAAAAACACAACCAATGGTTGGCAATATGTCTTGCCAACAAAGAATGTTAGAAATATAAATGGAATATATTAATGTATAGTGATATTTGTACAATCTTATCATATGAAATGAACCTTAAAACTTTATATCTTATGAGGATCTAGGATGAAATTGCAACTCACGTACTATGCAAAAAATGTTGAGAATTCAAGCTCAACTAGTTAGGTTTCATTAGTTATTGGAGTAGGAAAGTAATTAGGTTACTTTCACAAGGTTGAATTACTTTCTTTACTTATATTAGTTTGGTTATTTATGGTTTGGTCTTTTAGTTAAATACCTTGGTGTTGATGGTTTGGTTCTCTTTTCTTCATTACACAAGTTTGTGTATTTCATGTGACAAGAACCTTGAGGAGTTCTTGATGATATGTTTCGTGTTGTGAGCATCATGTTGTAGTTTCCCTTCAATAAAGATTTATGTTTGCACTTGAGTAGATCTCCTATTTGTTAACAAAAAATGAAATAAAATTTTGTTTAATAAATTTCTTAATTGACTCCCTAATTTTTTTATTAAAATAATTTCATGTTTTGCCTATTTCTTACCCTTTGATTTTTCATTTTACTTTCCAAAAATTGATGCCATTATGATGGTATCGGGTGAAAGCACGCTACATGGGGGCCACTTTGGGCACTTTGGGCAAAACATGTTGCATTTAATTTTGGATTTCATTTTTGGTGTTTGAGCTTGATATTTTGATTTTCACAAAGTTAATGATATTTAATATTATTTGAAAAATAATAATTTAAAAGCTTAAATTCAAGGAATAATGACTACATTTATGGTATATACATTATAATAATGTCTATTTTTATTTTTGGATTGCACTAGGTTTGGGTTTGAATTAATTAGCCAAAAAATGTTTGAAATGAAAATATCAAAAATCACCCACCTCACATATCGTATCATCTTCCATTTGAAAGTGATAGTTTGTCCAAATGTTGATTTATCACATACTTATGGTGATCGCCCCCAAAACCACCCATTCCATTTGTGATATGATAATTATCAAACTCTTCACATGGTTCACAAATTTATTTCAATCATATGGAATCACAATTTTTAATAGATACTACAAATTTCATAAATATTAAAAATCATGTCAATCATTTTTTTGCTACAAATATATTTCAAAATCGCACAATATAAGTTGGAAAAAAAAAAAATTATTTGCGATTGAATTATTTGTGCTATAATCTACCATATTAAGCAAATATTTTTCCAAACTATGCTCCAGTATTACCATGGTTGAAGTTCAAACATGGACACCCCTGGAAAATAGTATAATGTGACAACATTTTTGGCCCCCCCATAGTGTGTTTTCACCTTATCGAAACTATGTTTATAGAATTATATTCCTACCATTAACATGTGCCAAAAATGGTATCTACAAGCAATATAAAAAACAATTCAACCATTCCTTTGAATTTCATGAAAATAATCATAATAAGCTAATTGATTATCCCTACGTAGAAACTTGAAATTTTTTTAAACACGTATAATCAATGAAGAACGTGTGAATATCATGTGCTAAATATAAAAATATTTGATTGGGGAACAATCCAAAGGGGATTAGACTATTATAACACTTTGTATAACCTTCAAACAAAAGACACATTTTTTTCTTTATTTGTAAGAATTGCAAGATCATGTTGGTTAGGAAAAAAAGGAAATTACAATAAAGTTTCCTTCGCAAATACTTACGTAGAATCATCATTTTTTATAGTTTTAGATGATTAAAAGTTTATGAATGATTATAAAATAAAGACATCCCAATGGACTGAGCATTATAACCAAAAGTGCACATATTTAAATTGGCATGAAAATTGATAATTAATGTTAAATAAAAACTTATTAAAAAATAAAAACCAATTGCAACATCCTTGATGCTTGAACCCACATCTAAAAAACCAAAAAATGACAACACCAAAGATTTAAGTACAATTGAAGTATTTGATAAAGACAACAAGATAATTGATGGTGCAATTGTAATCCTAGGATATCTAATTTCTATTATTTATATTAAATGATACATAAGATAGTGGAGACATTTACACTTCCAAATGACATGGACTGACTTGTGAACTTGCAATTGTAAAAAACAAAATGAAGCAAAAATCATCAAAGACAATTATAATTCTCATATATTCATAATATAGATTGGAATTTTTTATGGACATTATATTACTATATAAAATCATTCATTATTACTCCTCTTTTTTTTTTTTTCCTTCTTTCATATTTTGACAATGTTATTTTATTTTTTTTAAATTTAAAGAATTAGAGACCTTAAGAAAAGTAATGGTATGTGCAAATATTGGTTCTACAATTCTTTGAATTGTCCAAATGCCTTCAATTGATTCACCCATTGGCCCATTCCCCCAAATTATCCAAATTCTTTAGGTTAATTCATTATTTGAATTCCTTGTATTCTTTAATTTCACCCCTATTCATTCATTGTCTATTTTTTCCTACATTGCTCATCTTCCACAACTTCATCCAATGTTGTCAAAGTTTGTTAGTTCATTCATTTTTCAACTTCCACATATTCATCTATTTTCCCAAAATCTAAAAATGGTATTTGAGTAAGTTTATGGGAAATATTTCTTCATCAAATTTGAATTGTCATTGTAAAATTGTATGCTAATTTCTTTCATCTGAAATTATGAAATAAACTTATTGATTATATATATAATCACAAATGTTTTTGTTTGTTTTCAACATTCAAATTGGAAAGCCAAATAAACGAAAAGGGGGTTAAATGGGGAGTGTGCCCGTAGGGCCGACATTTTAGGAATAACATGAATTCTTATAATGAGCCCCCTTTAATATGTGCTTACTAGAATATGAAAAAACTTAAGGTGAAAGGCGCTAGGCCTCCCATGCTTTTTCAAAAGCAGTTAACTTTAAGTTTGTTCAATTGAACGGTTAATGGCTGGGTAGGGGACAAGGTTACCATTAATTCTTTTTGCATTCTAGGTCTATAGAAAAATTCTTTATTATGTTTTGATACAATTTGGATGTTCGGATAATGTCCTTCATATATATATGGAATTGATGTTGGAATGAAATTTTGGTTCATTCAATCTACCTTGTGTTAAAAAGGACTTGAAACTATCATAGACTAACCATTGTTTCACTCTACCTATTATAGAATGATAACATTAAAAAACTATGGAACATCATGAAAAGTTCATGGAATAATGGTTTTATGATTTTTCAAAAATAATTTGATATATTTTTGCACATTAAATAAATATATATATTTGAAAATCAAGTATGAAAAGCATGTCTTATTGAAACGATAAGAACAAATAACAATTAGTTCTCTTTTTTGGCATTTTAAATTGAAGTGGGGGATGGGGTAGATTTTTTTTTTGGACCATTAAAAATATAAATGTATTTTTAATATGTTAAATTACTTTAATTTTTTTTTTTTTACAAATTTCAACTCGTTTTGATCATAATTAATAAAATTCAGACATCATACACATAAAAAATCATCAATAAATTCATAAAATAAGTATATAATCATGTTATTTGTAACAAAACTATTCAAAAATAATTATTCAAAAAGAAAACATATAATGGAAACTAATGATAAATTGGACCCAAAACCAAAAGAAAAAAATCAAGATACAAAAGACCAAAAAAATGCAAAAAGAAAGAAAAATTATGGAAAAAATAAAGAAAAATATATATTATTAAAAAATAATTGATAAATAGTAAACGACAAAAAAAAAATATTTCAAAATGAAATGAAATATCTACATAATAACATACATATAAATCAAGAAAAATAAAAATCACATGATCAAATTAAAATACAAAAACATAATTTTCCACCACATATAGAAATTCAAAACAACATGTTATGTATAGAAAAATAGAAAAATTATATGAAAAATGGTCATTTTAAATTTAGTCATTGTTGTGTATGCAATGAAAAAAAATTCATGCAAGATCTAATAATACACCCAATATCATACATAAACGTAAGATTAAAAAATATGAAAAGTATTCTCAAATTCAATCCCAAACATCATATGCCAAATGACATTGATATAATTCCACTAGGTTAACAAAAATAAAAAAAGCATGGCCATCCAAAATTGGAAGGACTATTACTTGCAAAAGAAGGTATCTCAAACATTGAATTGAATATTTCAATTTTTAAAACTTGTCATGCTTATTTAAACAATAATAAAATGCCAAAACTTGCATTGGTTAATGGTCTATGGATTGGTGTTGCACCAACAATGCTACATTGACAATGGTGGAAGAAACATTAATTGCAAGCTACCGTTGTCGCGACAATCTTATTTAAATTAAAATATATAAACAAGGTTAACATGTTATTTTGGTTCTTGTGTGTCCATAGATGCTTTAAAAAGTTGAAAAAGTATTGTGAATAAAATTCCCATCTATAGTTGGAGCTCTCAAAAACCTTGATGCACATAATATGAAAAGCATTTGAAGTGAATGGTTGTTGTTCAATATTATTTAATGCTCAATTAAATGCTTGAACAATTTATTAACATTGAATGAGGCAAGAAATTTTGGTTTTAAGTTGCATTTTTAAAAATGTTAATATTCCAAGTGTCTTGCAAAAATCCCAATTATTGTAACAACTAAATTTCATGTGGAAACACATGATTTTTTTTGTTGGTGGTTGATGTAATAAAACTATCTTTTTTCTTACCCATCTTAATACAATGTCAACATGCCCTTAAAGGAAATGTTGTAAGTTTCGCACAAAATCTTGATCATGCAATTGAACTTTTAAATTAACTCCCATTACCATTAAAATCAATGTCTGATTTTATTGTAATTCATTTTGTCAGTAGTACACATCCACCCATAGAACTAGTCACAAGTTGTAAAATTGTACATATGTATAAAGACATTACAACTACATGGCTTTCATGGTTGAAATCTAATCATGTAGGATACAAATCTACAACAATTAACACATGATTTGAACATGCTACCAAATAATAACATACCGGACCCTATTTTGATATCAATATTCAAATCAACAAATATAGAATTAACAAATGCACAACACCATACCAACATTACTGATTTACATAATCAAATGAACAAATGCAAAACAAATTGAACAAACAAACTAGACATTGAACAAATCATGGAAACATTTGGTTTAATGAATTTTGATGGAATAGACATAAAACAACATGAACATATGAAAAATGCAATCAGCAACCTTAATAATCATCAATATCTATCCTATAATCACCAAACCAAAATTATTAATGAATACAATAACCCAACATTTAATATCATGCATGTATCCTAATTTATTCCCTTTTGGAATTAGAGTTACTCAAATGATAAACAAGCTTATCAAAGTATCATTCCAATTACATATTAAACACTTAATTTGAAGTAAGATGATACAAAATATGTTTTTTCAAAACACCATTTATTTATTTATTTATTTATTTTTTTGTATTCAACATAATTCAACGAAAACAAATATGTTTTGGAACTATATTAAATATATTTAGATCGTCAAACATGAATGAACACAACCTTTTGAATAACTTACAATCAATAGATTTTGACGAAATCATAAAAAACCTACAAAACATAAATGATAAAACATATGTACAAAATATATTACATCATATTAAAATCTCTAACAAATATGTCATGGCTTCTAAAAATAGCCGTGCATCACAAAAAAATCAAATATTTAGTGTGATTAATTTCATGGGAGCACCGTGTTTGTTTTCCACTTTAAATCCTACATTTGTTCGTCATCCTCTAACTGTTATTTTAATTGGACAAAACATATATCTTGATTTATTTTATGACACAAATATGTTAAAAAAAAATGAACAATGTAAACAAACAACAATAAACCCAAAAGCTCAAGCCATATTTGTACACACTCTTATATGTTGTACTCAAATATATGTTACAAGTAAAAGATTAAAAAATGATTACTAATACTAACGCAAGTGTGTTTGACCATATAAAAACTTATTACAAATGTTATGAAATTGTAAAAAATGGTAGCTTACGTATCCATACATTATTGTTGCTCAAAGATTCCCTAGATCCCAACACAGTAATACAATTGTTACATGATGATGAAGAATTTCAAGAAAACATCAGTAATCATATGAATGACATCATCATACGAAATATTGACATGTATAAATCATTCAATGAAACAACACATGAAAATAATGGGAAAAATAATGAAAACAACATCCATGCACCACAAGACCCCATAACACCAATGCAAATAACTTCCACAAATTATTTGAATGTATGTAATCGTCATATGTGTAACCCAACATGCTACAAATCAAATGTTGATGCTTCAAATTTTTTTTGTAAGTATGGTTTTCCTTAGACCTTAGTTGACAGAACACATATTGAAGATGACACCAAATTATTACACATCAAAAGAATAGATAAATGGTTAAACAATGCAAATCCATGGATATTATTAGCATCTAGATGTAACCATGATGTCAAATTCATAATAGCTTTTGGAAAAGATAGTACATCATTGATTTATTATATCATCAATTACATCACAAAAATATCAATTTACACAACGCACATCTATTTTCTTTTACAAATTGTAGTACAAAAAAAAACTTTAATAAAGACACAAACGCGTATGATGTTATTGACAAAAGTCATTGTTTGATCATACAATATTTGAATACAATTGGATGTCAAAAAGAAATTTCAACCACTCAAGCAATAAGATATTTGTTAAATTTACCAAATCGTTTAATCGATTACAATTTCACATTCATACCTTGGTATAGTTTATCATCATGGGTAAACAAACACGAAATCAAATAAGTTAATAAAAAAGAAGATCATGGTGACACTTTTGAAACACTCACAATTGACAAAAACTTAGAAAATTCAAAATACATAATTCATAATTTTTGAATTGACTATCAACAAAGACCCAAAAAGTTTGAATATTTTTCGCTATATGAATTTTCAAGCAAAACAAATAAAGTCAACAATGTTCATAATCATAGATTTTACCATGATCACCCTTAATATACACCCACATTTATGAATATAAAATACTTAAAGTAATAGTCTTTTAGAGTTATATAATACCATCACAAAAAAACGATCTAAAAATTTATGCTCGAACAATTTCTATTTTATTTTCTTCATGTTGAACTTTCTTTGATATAAAACATATATGTTTATGTCATGGGAAGCAACACTAAATAAACAAGGTATGAAATTTTTCAATTTCACAAAAATGGTCATTAAAAATTTAAACATTTTGCAGGAATGCAAAGAATCTAGAGATGCAGATCAATTATTGAAAGCTTCAATGACAAGTGAATTTATTGATAATGAAAATGAAAATTCAATAAGAAACCCCCTTTATTCAAAAGAACTACAAGACACAATTGAAAAAAGATTAAAGAAATTACAATTCCAAATAACACCACACAAGACAAACAAAAACTTGAACAACTAGAAATAGAATACCTATTATGTAATACAAGCACTAATGCTATGTCATTGAAGTAACATTTTTTTTTAAAATCAATGAAAAACATTAAAAAAATAGATAAAAATGAAACAAATAACATGAACATCATAAATGAGATTCAAAATAATACAAAAAAATGGAATCGTGACGTAAATTGTTCACCTAATCAAACACCCATTGAATCAACAACAAAAATATCAAATAATAACTGCATCCATTGGGAAGTTTTCAATGGACTTGTACAAGACTTGTATGGTTCATGAAACATGTCTAAAAGTTATTGACTCCATGGTGCACAAACCCACTTTGTACTTGATTTGTAACAAATTTGCAAAGATGCCACATGACAACATTTAACTATTAGTTCATTGCAATATATTTTCATCTTTATCATATGTGCATTTAACACTTTTTGCACCTAGTTAAAAAAAATAAAAATTTAATGTAATTTTTTTGCAATGAATTGATTTTTTAAAAAGAGGTGATTTCTATGGAACTTTGCAAACACACCATGTAGGCATGATGAAAGGCCTAGATTTTAGAGGAATTTCAAAGAATCAAATCCTTATGTAATAGTTTAAACTAGATTCCAAAAAAATCAAGCAAATCTAAGACATGTGCATAGTGTGCAAGTGTCACTTTGTACTTGATCCATGTAACATTATTCAATTGTATAACACCTAGATAACATATAGCCATTTGAGTCTTCAAAAAAAAAAATCTTGCCTTCTTTTTGTGTGTAGTAGACCAAATTTTTGGTATTTAATTTCAAAATGGTTTCCATTGTAGTTTTGTTGTAATCAATCTCAAAAATAAAAGCATTGGCATTTTTTTCAACATGTGCAACTTTTAATTACCATAAATTTTGCACTTGCATGAAAACATACTATAAATATCCATAAAGTGGTGCCCAATCCTATGCCCCTTTTCATCCTCACTTGGCCATAATTCATCCCCACTTTCCAAGTATTCTTAAAATCCCCTAAATTTAGACCCAAACATTGAAAGTAAGGATGAAAATTTCAAAATTATGATCATGGTTTATTTTTCCAAAATTGCACCTATACACTTTGTGCTACCTACTTA